>Ga0153999_1000709_pt1 | contig 14156 bp, 13 predicted proteins | sample TSNC083MetaG_FD_104675 | JGI IMG/M metagenome (GOLD analysis project Ga0153999, IMG submission 104675) | Attine ant fungus gardens microbial communities from North Carolina, USA - TSNC083 MetaG | ecosystem: Host-associated > Fungi > Mycelium > Unclassified | place: USA: North Carolina, Lumber... | reverse complement strand
TCAAAAAAGCTCTAAACCCTTTTATCCATTGGGTTTAGAGCTTTCCATAAAAACAGCCTAACTCCGTTTTTCGTACGGTTTCAGTCCAAGTTTCCTGATATTTCATTTCGCTTAATTATACTATCCTATACCCTAAAGCTGCAACCCATCTTGCGATATACATCAATAAATTCATTTGCCAGTATTTTAAATGTTTCAGCACTCATCAACTGATCTTCCGCATGAACCAATATCATTGATATATGGCTCAGCTCACCACTTGCCGCTTTCTGAATCAGCTCGCCATGAACCCTGTGCCCATTGATAAAACTCTCCTCTCCGGCTGCAATTAATCGATCCGCCTCAAGAAAATCACCCTCTTTTGCCGCTCCAATTGCCTGAATGAAAGAGGATCTTGCATCGCCTACATAGGTAATCAATTCCACACAATACATTTCTAATCCTTCCATCACTCAGCATCTCCAATCTTTTCTAAGGCCGTATTTAAAACCCTCTCTCCATTCATCGTTCCATAATCTGCCATATTGATAACTTCTACCGGTTTAGTTCCGGCTACTGCTCTGATTTTATCTGCCATAAACCGAATCTGCGGTCCCAATAAAACAATGTGAGCCTCGTCAATATGGTTTTTAATCTCCGCTTCTGAAATTGCCCAGATTTTCACTTCAATATTCTTTTTTTCTGCTGTTTCCTTCATTTTGTTTACTAACAAGCTGGTTGACATACCCGCTGAACATACCACTAAAATATTCTTCATCTTAATCTCCGTTCCGCCGTTTCATCTAACGGCACTAATTATTATTCTAATACTTCTCCATTTGAAAGAATCACTTTCTTATACCAATCGTAGCTGTCTTTCTTATAACGCTTGCCGCTGCCATTACCATAGTCGTCCATATCTACATATATAAATCCATAACGCTTGCTCATCTCGGATGAGGAACAGCTTACCAGATCGATCGGCCCCCAGGGATAATAACCAATGACCTCAACCCCATCCCTGACAGCTTCTTTCAATTGCCCGATATGCTCCCTGAAATACCGGATTCGATATTCATCATGGATAGTTCCATCCGCCTCTAAAGTTTCATAAAATCCCATGCCGTTTTCGGTAATCATAAGCGGTTTCTGATAACGGTCATAATATTGATTCAATGCAATTCTCATCCCGACCGGGTCACTTCCCCAGCCCCAGGCATTACTTTCTGTTACAAACGGATTCGGATACACCGTGCCTGCTTCTGCGGATATATTCATAGTGTAGTAATAGGAGAAGCTAACAAAATCCACCGTGTTTTTTAATGCTTCCCGATCACCCTCCGCCCACTGAATAACGATGTTATTTTCGGCAAAGTGGCGGTTTATATATCCCGGATAATATCCTCTTACCATGACATCTGAGAAAAAATACTGCTGCTGGTTTTGCCTCACAGCCATCATCACATCGGCAGACTTTCCTGATGCCGGAAATGCATTGCCGTAATAAGACATCATTCCTATCTGGAAATTCGGATTTATCTGTTTGGCGTCACGAACAGCCATGCCGCAAGCCACTAACTCATTATGAATGCCCTGATATTTAGCCTCCTCCAGGTTATCCACCCGATCCGACGGTATGCCAAGATGGTTAAAGGATTCATGCGAAATCAAGTTAATCTGGTTTACCAATATCCAGTATTTCACCTTATCTTTATAGCGTTCAAATAAGGTGCTGCAGTATTTGGTAAAGAAACTAATGGTCTTTCGGTTATACCAGCCGTTATATGTCATAGCAATATTAAGCGGCATCTCATAATGCGAGATTGTAATTAATGGTTCCATTCCATTTTTGATAATTTCCTCAATCAGGCTGTCATAAAACTTAAGCCCTTCCTCATTTGGACTCTGATCATCTCCATTCGGAAAAATCCTCGCCCAGCTAATCGAAGTCCGAAACGAATTTAATCCCATACCGGCCAGCAGCTTCAAATCTTCTTTGTAGGTATGATAAAAATCAATGCCAAACCGTTTTGGATAATATCCCTTTTTATCTTTCAAAGCAATTTTAATATCCTCGGTACTGAGTTCTTTGTTTGACTTTTTGTGAACCTCAATGTCATCACGGAAACGATTTAAATCTGCTACACTTAAGCCTTTTCCGCCTTCATTATAAGCCCCCTCCAATTGATTGGCTGCAACTGCTCCCCCCCAGAAAAAACCCGCTGGAAATTGTTCTCTCATTTTCATGTTCAAATCACCTCAATCACTTTCCTGTTCCTGATCCAATAACTTCTTTTCATACATCTTGAAGAATGGATAATAAATAACCGCATAGATAATAAAATTTACAATAACCAGAGCTGCTGCCCGTAAACTTGAAGTAGCAATCACACCAGCAAACAGCGAGGGCAGTGTCCACACTGCTGCTGTCGGTGCTCCCATCCCCGGTACCAAACCGGTTGTAAAAGCCAGATAAGTCACAATCGTGCATACAATCGGTCCCAGCGCAAAGGGAATAGCAAGAATCGGATTTAATACAATCGGCAGGCCAAACAGTATTGGTTCATTTATATTAAAGAAACTTGGTACAATACTTAATCTGCCTAAGCTTTTCAGCTGTTTTGATTTGGAAAAACACATAAAAATACATAGTGCAAGTGTTCCGCCGCCGCCGCCAATCCAAAGAAACGTAAAGATAAATGGCTGAACTCCAATATTGGGAATAGCCTGACCCGCTGCCGCTGCTGCCATATTCGCTTCCGCATTGATCAACCAGATTGGTGACATAATTGACGATAAAACCGCCGGATGCATACCAAATATCCACATCAGGGCAGTAAGAATTACATATAAAAGCGGTGCCGCAATCGAATTCGATGAAACTTTAAATATTGGAGTGATTACAGATGCAATCACATTATTTATATCAACTCCTAAAAAGTGTACAATAACCCAGACTGTCCCAACCGTTATAAATAGTGGAATCAAAGACTCAAAACTGCTTCCTACATTTGGCGGAACCTGTTTTGGCATTCGAATCATAACATTTCTGGTTTTACAAAAATGCATGACCTCTACTGCAAATATCGCAGTTATGATTGCCGTAAACATTCCCTCGCCACCTAAATACGTCATCTTCAAAACAAATCCTTGCTCCGTCACCGTCGCTCCAATTGTCATCAAAAATGCCAGCAATGCAGAAATCCCACCAGCAATTCCATCCAAATCGTAAGAGATCGCCAATCGTGATCCAATACCAAATGCAACATATACAGACAGCAAGCTTAAACTCATGGTATACGGAATTAGTAACTTTGCGGCCAGTTCCGGATGATTTCCCATAAAATCAACATAAGACTGCGGCCACGGTATGTAGGGAAGCAAGAGGAATAATGCTCCTATCACCGTAAGCGGAATCGTTGCAATCAATCCGTCCCGGACGGCATTTAAGTGCCGCTGGGATGAAACCTTGTTTATCACCGGCAGCATTTTTTGTTCGATGGTACTTACCAAACCTCCCATAATTCAATCTCTCCTTTTCTTTTAGTTTCTCATATGCATATGGATCAAATCCTGATTTCACTTATATCATAACCCCCGGCAAGCTTTATTACAATCATTACCGTTTTCCAAAAGCGGAAAGTATTTTTATGCAACTTGCACAATTTGCAAATAAAAAAGGCACTTAAACTTGTGCCCTTAGATATACCCAATTTCATTGATATATAAAGTGATTAAAAGAAACAGCATCGTTAAGGTTGTTGAAGATAAGTAGTTAGAAGAAAAAAGTTCCGATACAGATTCCAGAGCAATAACTTCAGAACATGCCCCTTTGTACCTTTCTGCATCAGCACAGGTAATCAAAATTATTTTCCCCGCCATCTCAGGGGTAAATCCAATGTTTTCTATAAATTCTGTCATCCGGATACCTGACAATGAAATAATAAAAATCATCTGTTCTGACTCAATCACAGTTTTAATCATAGATAATTCTGCTTCCCGGCTGATCTCACAAATACTGATACCATAATAATTACACTGCTCACAAAAAAAATTAGTTGAAGCAAAACCATGCATCCCGCTCAAGACAACTCCACTCTTTCGTTCACGTAATTGATGTGCTATTCTTCTGATCTGTTCATGATCAAAACCTCCCATGATCTCAAGTATCTTCTTTTTATTTTCCTCAGCAAAAAAATTAACTGCCGCATCAACACCTCTAGTTCCGGATATATGAATCATGTCCTGAAACACATTGGCATATTGATACTGTGTTTGATCTGCTTTCATTTCTTTAAAATTCTTATATCCCATTCTCTTGCAAAACTTTGTTACGCTTCCTGGTGATGTGTGAGCCCGATATGCAATCTCTTCAATACTGATATCATGAATACTCCTTATTTGTGCCAGCATAACACGGGCAATACTATAATTAACATCTAATTTACGATTATCAAACAGATATTCCATCAATCGAAGATGCACCGATAATTTCTTTTTAGCTTCCATATTTCCCCTTGACTAGTCTAAATCCGCCCTATTCTTAATTATAGTTTACCATATATATAAATGGGCAACAACCCGCTTTCGGCAAAGTTGTCAGACAGAAACCAATTGCATTGGTCTGAAAAAGGTGGCAAATTATAGTTATCATAAGTTAACCAACGTGAAAGGGGGCATCAATTTGGAACTTTATAAAGGTATTGATAAGAATGTTGAGCAACTGCTGGATATGGTCTTTGCACCCATATACAGCAAAATATGCATGACAGCCATTGAAATGGATATTTTTACACTTCTCGTCGAACCCCAAACAGCGGAAACACTAGCGGAGAAACAGGGCTGGCACGCCATCAACGCCGAACTGTTTTTGAACGCGGCAGCGGGTCTGGGGGAAAGAACATGGCTTATACCGCAATACACCGGCAGCAGACAGACATTTAGTACGCGGCAAGCCCAGAAGGCGGAAGACCGCGTTCAGTTTATGGCCGGTAATTATCTGACTGATGATATCGGTTCCCATTATGATATCGTGCTGGCTATTGGCACGCTGAATTTTGCCAAATAAAGCCTTGTTCCTCTCATGGAAAAAATGCGAGCCGCCATGAACGAAGGCGGCGTGATGATATGTGTGGGCGACGGCATTCACCACGACGGCACAAGGCCTAAGGACATGCTGGCAGGTTGGCTGGTTTATGGCTTGCGGGGGATGGATTACCGCATACCCCGCAGCTTGATTGCCGATGCGGCGCTAAAAGCAGGATTTAGCAGTGTCCAGACACTCGCCAATATCGCCACCTATATGGGGAACCTGGACATAGATATCCTACGCAAATGAAAAACCCGCCGTGCTTTCCGGATTCTCTGTCCGCCGTTAAGCTTTTTTATATATTACGGAAACTATTATATAAATTAAGCGTCCCATACCCCCATAGATTATCCGGATATATAATTCCGCGACGCTGTATCAGGCCAATAAATAAAAATGAAATCATCGTATAGTTAGTAATTGTCGGAAAATTCCCTTCAACCACCGCCCACTGAAGTATCAATGCACAAGCCCCTGCTGTTATGGCCGCAGAAACGCTTGTTCCGGTCATAGTGCCGTTGATTCCGCCCGGAAAAACACCAATTACATTGACTCCCGGTGCCACCAAATCAGGAGTTATCTCTCCCCTCCGGTTGGGTCCTCTGCTGCTGGATATAAATATGCTGCCGTCAACGGAGTTATAAGCACCTACCGAAATTAATGCCGGAGCCGTAGCGGGTGTTGTGACGGTAATGCTTACCTCCGGCTGCAGAAAGTATGTGGAATCGCTCCACAAGGAAGATACCGGCATCCAGATATTATACCTGCCGTCAATAATCAGATCCCCGTAAACTCTCAGCTTCCAGATTCCTGGCTGCGGGGTAAGTATGCGTATAATAATGGTCTGGCTGCCGTTTTTTGGATTGGGATACTGGTAGTCAATACTAATCTGACTTTTTTCAAGAACAAAGTTGTATGAAACACGCTCCTGGGTCATAAATTTACGGCGTTCAACGATATTACCTAACGGCGTTATAATCGAAATCGAAAGCCGATCCGGCGGAAATGCCCACATGCGCATAAAAAGGCCTGTTACATCATCGGATACGTTAAATTCGATTTCTTTCATATCTTCGTCCCCTGTAAGCCGGCCTGCAGCATGGTGTCCGGCATCCCCCTCATTACCGGCAGCCGCAATTACGGATACTTTTGGGATACCCGCTATCAGGCTTAAATAGCGTTCTATATAAGTTAATCCATCGTGCGCAGAATCGCTGGTTCCGATGCCTAAGCAGATGGCAATCGGCCGGTTCAAAGCTCTGGCAATATTTGTTAAATATTCGACGCCGTTAAGCACATCAACAGAATCATAAGCATTTATTTCGCGGCTTGTTATTGCGGAATAATTCCGCGTTACCTGTTTCGCCTGCTTCAGCTTAACAACAATGACTTCGGCATCTGGTGCCGCACCTTCCTCGCTTTCGGCTGTCTTTCTGCCCGCTATCAAGGACGCTAAAAAGGTCCCGTGGCCGATTTCGTCTTTAGTTGGCACAACCGCTTCCGGATCATCACTTGCAATTGCCTGGTTGATCTGTTCCATTGTATATTCTGTTCCATAAATAAAGCCTTCAGGAATATCATTGATATTGCGGCTCTCAATTGTCTGATCCCATATCCGGACTATCTTACTTTGACCATTTTCATATTTAAATATATCCAGGTTGTAATCAATACCGGTATCCACCAACCCTACCAGTACCCCCCGGCCAGTTAAATTCAGATAGGGCTGCTTCACCGCAGTGATCCCGGCTGCATCCAGAGCCGGATTTGCAAGCAGCCCAAACATTCTGGATCGTTCCAAGATCGAATACACCTCAACGTAAGCCGCCAATTCCTGTACCATATCATACGGTATATGGACAACCGCGTAAAAATCCTGAAGAATGGATGACACTAAAATTTCCGGATGCCTGGCAATAACCTGTATGGTGTTGAAATCATATTGAACCAGGTAGTTTAAGTAGGCTTCGGAGGTTACCGGATTTATTTCCAGCGGAAAATCAGCTTTGGTTATTAAATTTGGTATATCCATATATGACGGTATCTCTATTTCCTGAGCTGCTATAATTTCATGCGGTGTATCAGTCACCGGCAAATTCAAAGAGCCGGTATCTGTAAAATGCCGGGCATAATCCAGCGATTTTTTAAAACACAATTCTCCATATCCCCAGGAGGTATTAGGGGCTTGCTGATTCGATGCATGTTTAATTGCGCCAAGCACTAAAAAGGCCTTTAACCGCTGGCCATACATATGTAAATCATTTCCACGAAGGATACCCCACTGCATCATTAAAGCACATATTCCAGCTGTGATTGGTGCGGCAAAGCCGGTGCCGGTAAAACTTTTGTAGCCCCCGCCGTTTGAAGCCGCCATTACATTAACTGCCGGGGCGCAGATTTCGGGCTTAACAACGCCGCTGATCGCAAACCCCCGCCCGGAAAAGTCCGCAATTGAATTACACGGACCGCCAGAGCCGCCTACGGTAATAGCGTTTTGCACGGTCGCGGGAATTGTAAGTGAAGTATCAACCTCCGGAAACAAAAATACTGTATTTGCACCTGAGACTTCTGTCACCGGAAGCCACATATTGATATCACCGTTTTTAACTGAAATTCCGCTGACACGGATTGCCCAGTCAGTCGACACCAGGGTATTACCGCTGACGTCGCTTAATATAAGTGTTATCATCTGAGCGGCATGATATGGTACGGGCGATAGAACAGAGATGATTACCTGAGCAGAACCGACGGTTAGCGTCTGATCACCTTTAAGGTCGATTATGCTACTTGCTCTGCCAAAGCCGTCAACAATCTGCAGCTCCAGATCATCAGTAATAGATTTGATCATCGTAATATTCAGGCTTTCTAAACGGCTTTGAACCGTGAACCTGGCATCAATGCTGCTTCCGGTCAATATCTTCCCCTGAAAGTGCTTTCCGCCCGCCCCTTCATTGCCAGTTGAAATTACCACAGCAGTTTTTTCTTTGCCAGCCACAGCATCGATATACTGCTCAAAAAGACTGCTTCCATCATGTGCGCCCTGGTTTGTACCGTAACTGATATTAATAACCAGCGGCATATTCAGCGCTGCCGCTTTGTCGGCTGCATATTGAATGCCTCGCATCAGGTTTGTGTCACTGCTAAAATGGGCACTGATTACTTGTGCCAGCCTGACTATGAGCAAAGATGCCCCAGGGGCACTGCCAGTATATTTTCCCCCTGAGGTTCTGCCATTTCCGGCCGCCGCACCGGCCAATGCCGTACCGTGGCCGACATGATCCCGTTCCGGAATATTATCGTCCGCAGTATTTGAAAGCGCCGCATTGATCTGTTCCTGACTATATTCATTTCCGATTGTAAATCCTGATGGAGGAGTCCCAGCGGCATTCTGATCCCAAATACTTACAATTCTGGTTGTACCATCATCATTCATAAAATCTTTATGTGTAAAATCAATACCTGAGTCCAATATTGCGATTAAAACCCCATCGCCTGTAAGCCCATCAATTTCCCCCTCCACGAAGGCACTACCTGTTGAAGGTAGCGCCGGATTATCCAGGAAACTGATTATTTTTTGCTCTTCTATATATTCAATTTGCGGACTTTTACTTAATGCCAACCGTTCTGCGGCTGATAAAGCCATAATTGCAAAATTTTCATTGAGAACCTCAACGGTCAAACCCATGTTGTCTGCCAGGGATTTGATATCCCCATTATATTTTACGGTGCTTTCCACTCTGCAGTCCATACCTGCAATGTCCCCTTCACGCAGCTTTCAATTATATTTATTCCTTCATACGGTAATATATGTTGAAAGTAAGCATCCAAATTTCGGTCGGTAGTTAGCGGATGGAGTTCATCATTACAAGCTTCAAGCACTATAGTGTTATAGCAACTGTCATGCCCTTGCAGGGAGGGCTACCTTCAGTGGTGCTCCCCTAGGGAGTGCCACCATCAGCCGCGCTCCCTTAGGGAGGGCGACCTTCAGTAGTGCTCCCTGCAAGGACATGACGGTTATTAGTTAACAAAAACGCGTCCCTCTTGCTGGCTTACGCCGTGATTCGTAGCGTAATACCTGATTATCGTCAATGTGTCGGAGCTCATAAGCGAGGCTCTGAAGCTTTCACCTCGCACATACTGGCATGTGCCAAATTTAAAGGTCGCTTTGCTGTCACGATCCATATTTATGGGATTCCATCTTGGACGTCCCGGCGGTGCCTGATCCCAGCCTCTTATGTTGTTGCTTCGAATAATAACGGGCCTGTAAATCGCCATCCATTGCGAATATGTCAACGTGACGACGGTATTGCCTTCAGGTATCGGGATAACCGGAAAGGGATTGCTGCCGTCAACAAATATACCGCGAAAAGCATATTTAATGGGAAGGCTGTAGTTTCTGGCGCTGCCCCTATTACGTTTCTTTTTTGAATAGCGGTAAAATTGCAGATAGCAGTTTTGAGGAGCCGGCCTGTCAAGCTCCAATAAAAGGGGATAACTCTCACCGCTATATGTTGCGTTAACTGCTATTCTCTGGATGATAGGCAGGTCATAATTGGGCGCCACCGCACCTGGCGGTCCCTGTTCCCCCTGAATCCCCTGCGACCCTTGTGGGCCTGTTGCTCCTTGATTTCCCTGCGGCCCTTGTGAGCCTGTTACTCCTTGATTTCCCTGCGGCCCGGGCGGCCCTGTTACTCCTTGATTCCCTTGCGGCCCGGTGGGTCCTGTTTCTCCTTGATTTCCCTGCGGCCCGGGCGGCCCTGTTACTCCTTGATTCCCCTGCGGCCCTTGTGGGCCTGTTACTCCTTGATTCCCCTGTGGCCCGGTCGAGCCTGTATCTCCTTGATTTCCCTGCGGCCCGGGCGGTCCCTGCGACCCGATGGGACCCTGAGGTCCAATGGGACCCTGCGGCCCGGTAGATCCCTGCGGCCCGGTCGGCCCGATGGCACTAGGTGGGCCTTCCATACAACAGCAGCGCTTGCATGGGCAGCATGGATCATGAATATTTCCAAATTGTCGAGTGCTCATATGGATATCCTCCACTCCGCATCTGAGAGAATGATTTTCATGATATACAATATTCAGTTCAAAAGATATTGTTACTTAATCAACTATAATAGGATCATCTTCAAACACCCTTGTAACGCATGGCACGTAGGGGAAGCTTGCGAACATTACCATTTTCACCAAGTTCTATGTCCAGATCACATACCATATGATCCACAAAAGCCCTGATTTCTTCATCCTTGCAGCACTCATAAAAACAGTCCAGGAATCTTGGGATCATGCATTCTTTTACCATCTGCGGTGCCAGGGTTCCTAATGCCTCCAAAAGCGGCTTTGCCACCTGTTGTTTAACCGCACAAAGAAGATTGGCATTCCTGTTTTGTGCCTCTTTTCTGTCTTCTGGGTATCCCATTCCCTTTGGCGAACCAAATGCCTGAAAAAAATATTATTCAGATTTATCTCTGCTCCCCAGCCAAAGCCCTTGGCAAAAGGAAGGGATAGGGCATTTCCATTATTGATCTGTAAAAACAGATAAGCATCAGCAGGCTCTATACAGTAGCCACACACAACGCCCGGGTACATATTTAAAGACATTAATGCCCCCTGTCCCGTTCCGCATCCGGTTATTACAAAATCAACTGCCCCTGAGTTTAAAAGCAGGGCTGCCTGGATGCCCAAATGCAGATAAGTAAGTCTTGGATTTTCTCTGGTATATGCCTCCGGCACATCCTGGTCTAACAGCGGTTTTTCCATGGCTGCGTTATATACCTGATGACCCATCGGTAGTGACACCGCTTTTAACTCTTGTTGGATGATTTCGTTTTTCGTTGCCTGGCTGAATTCATTTAATAATGCAATTTTCATTGGCTTTACATCCTTTCATTTTACTTCTTTGTCTAAAGCTGTTGTTTTATAGCTATGTCTGCTTCCTTTTTCATTCGTAAAAATTCCTCCCTCGTCAGCGGGATGTCCATGGATTTTGCGGTATCTTCGATCTGGGACAGCTTTCTGGCACCACAAAGGACATTGATATTATTGGAAACCATAGAATTCCATTTGATACAGAGATTTGTCAGATTACATTGGTACTTATCTGTTATATCCTTCCATCCTTTTAGCATCGCATTTGCCGTTCTGATATTCTCGGGCTTCCACCAATCTTTTCCTTCCCGAGCCTCCCCTTTCCCTGGTATATAATCGTCCGGGATTTTTCCTGCGAGGAGCCCCTGTTCTATTGGGGAGTAGGTTTGAAATGTGATTCCATTAGCTTCACAGAGGCAACAAGTCTTTTTCTGCTTTTCTATCCAAAATACTGTATTTTTCCTGAATCACATCAAGTTCTCCTGCTGCCACATAGTCTTTAAGGACAGTAAGATCAACATTGGAAGCTCCGATTGCCCAGATTTTCCCTTCTTCCTTCATTTTCAAGAGCTCACCCATAGTTTCCGCCACGGATACTTTGCCATAACTTTTACATTGCCAATGGGTATAATATATATCAATATAATCAGTTCTCAAGGTTGTTAAACTCTTCTCCAGATCTCTTCGTATCGCGCTGGGAGACAAGTCCCTGTAGACGGTATGGCCTTCTTTGGTGAAATGCAGCTCGCCGCCATGGTCATACCACTGGAGACCGCATTTGGTGGAAAGGATGACACGGCTGCGGTCCGTCTGCTTTAACGCCTTCCCTACCACCTCTTCACTGTGTCCAAAACCGTAAACTCTGGCAGTATCTATCCAGCTAATCCCCAGTTCCAGGCCCCTTAAGACGGTCTTCACTGATATTTCATCGTCATTGTCACCCCACCATTCTCCACCACCAATCGCCCAACAGCCCAAAGCAAGGGCTTTTGTTCGGATTCTAGATTTTCCAATCTCTCTTATTTCCATCATCAAAGCCTCCATTTTATTTCTTTATGAAAATGTTTCCAATAGTTCTTCATATGTAGAAGCCGCCTGTAGTCTTCCCATAATGGACTCATTCCCAAGCTTACCCGCCAACTCCGCAAGCAGACGCAGATGTTCTTTCGCGCCGTCATTGCCGGAGGGCACCGCAAACAAGAAAAAAATATCAACTGGTTCCTCATCATAGGACTCCCATTCGACCATTTGCCTTGTTCTTCCTACAGCGATTCCCGCTTTTTTCACGGTATCAGATTTTCCGTGGGGGATTGCCACATGACTGCCAATTCCGGTGATTCCTTCTTCTTCCCTTAAATATACATCCTTAACATAACCTTCCAGATTCTCTATATATCCTGCTTTTTTAAGCAGACCGGCCAGATGGCGGATTACCTCGTCCTTATTATCGGCGCTCATTTTCAAATCAATGACTCTTTTATCCAGAATCTCTTTTACTGTCATCTTGTTTCTCCCCTTATTTGATAAAATACTGATAGACCTCCAGAGGTGATTCCAGCCGTTTTATAGACTCCATGTTGTCATCATTCTCTGTAAGCAGCAAAAAATCTTTATAAAACTGCTTTGTCCGTTTTATCTCAAATCTTGATGTCATTTTTAAGGCCAGAAGAAATATGGTATCTGTCATATCCTCATGCCACTTGACCGATTTATCTAAAATAGCAACCACAATCCGCGATTCATTTACCTCCGCCATATTACCATGTGGAATGGCAATTCCCCGGCCAATGCTTGTAGTTGTAGCTCTTTCCCGGTCAAATACACTTTCCAGATAATTCGCGGTTACATCTCCCTTTTCTTCCAGCCGCTTAACCATCATGGTAATCAGCTGGTCTTTATCCCGGATTGATGGCCTGATCAGGATTAAATCGACCTCAAATAACTGGTGGCATATGCTGTTAAATTGGAAGTCCGGCTTATTTCTGAACTGGGAAACCAAAGCGGCCTTTTGGCGGATTTTGTCTATCTCCATCTCATTTAAACGATCTGATATTGTAACCACCCGGGAATCCACAAAATTCAGGTCGGAATCATTGATTATAATATCCGTTTCAGGATAATGGGTTAATTTAAAATCATGGCGGCTGACCACCCGAATATCTGTGATGTCGGGGATACTGTATTTGATCATTTCAACGGAAAGCTGGCAGGCCGCCATGCCCATCTGACTCACCAGCAGAGCGGTCAGGGGGCTTTCCCTTTTTCTACGGATAATGGCTGCCTGAATATAAAGTGCAATCCCTGCCAGTTCATCCTCCGTTACATGCACATCATAAAATTCTTCAAACAAGCTGCTGGTTGACCAGGCCGCCAGAAATGTCTGTTTGTATTCCTTTTTAACATATTTACTAATGCTTTCACCTGCGACTGTAGAATATTTCATCCGAAATATGGCTGATCTCATATGGATCAACAGGCCATCATAAAGCATCTGATCCCCGGAAAGACCGGCATCGAGCAGGTCATCAATGGTATCAATCACCAGCTTGACGAATTGTTCCAGATTCCTGTCATACTGTATGGCATAATCCTCGTTACTGACATCGGTAAAGCTTTTTAATTTCTTAGCCGAAAGCAGCAGCACTGCCAGAAGAATGGTATCATCTTCTGATAAATCAACCTGATATTCCCTACTGATCCGCTGGTTAATGGATTCGGCAAAAGAATATTCATTGTAACTCTGGATGTGTTCTTCCTGCATATTGCAGGAAAGAAGACCGTCATTCAGGCCTTTTCGGGAAACTGATAAACAGGCCATAATCCATACCATTTTAAAGGAATGATCGGCCAATTCGATTCGCCAGGCGTTCTCTGCTTCTACGATCATGCGCCGGATACGAGCCGCATCCACCCCTGGTGCAAAAGTTCCAAAGAGGGCTTCCATAACTTCGGGAAGCATTTCCATCATATAGTCCTTGATTGCAATTCGGAAGCTGTATTCTTTCCCAATCAGGCATACTCCTTTGTTTCTTAAAGACGTTATAATTATCTTCCGCCGTGCAAACCAGTCTGCTATGTTTTTCAGCAGATTACTGACGGTGGGAGGGCTTAAGTAGAGACTATCTGCCAGCTGCTGAAGGGTCAGGACCTCTCCCGGTTTCATCTTAAGAAGTTTGCCCATCAGCTGTTTCTTCCGGTTATCCAAATCTTCTGCTGAATCAAC
>Ga0153999_1000708_pt1 | contig 14160 bp, 10 predicted proteins | sample TSNC083MetaG_FD_104675 | JGI IMG/M metagenome (GOLD analysis project Ga0153999, IMG submission 104675) | Attine ant fungus gardens microbial communities from North Carolina, USA - TSNC083 MetaG | ecosystem: Host-associated > Fungi > Mycelium > Unclassified | place: USA: North Carolina, Lumber... | reverse complement strand
GCAATAGTTACAGTGGCAATCAGTGTAAGTCCCACGATGATAGCCAGGGTGATACTGTGATCATACATAAAATAAACCCGGATGCCATTTGCTAATGCAAGAGTGGTTCCGGCGATGATCGAAATCCGGAATTCTTTAAATATAACCTTAATGATATCCGAAAAATGGATCTCATCGAGAGCAATTCCTCGGATGATCAGGGTGGAACTCTGGCAGCCGGAATTACCGCCGGTATCCATCAGCATCGGTATAAAGGTAACCAGTATTGGAATGGCCGCTATGGCATCCTCGTATTTAGCTAATATACTTCCGGTGATGGTGGCTGAAAACATCAGAATTAGCAGCCAGGGGATACGATTCTTGGCATGTTCTATTACAGAAGTTTCAAAATATGGTTTCTCACTGGGGTTTACCGCGCCCATGATACTCATATCCTCGGTGGTTTCCTCGACCATAACGTCCATTGCATCATCAACGGTGATGATGCCGACCATACGTTCATCGGTATCTAAAACCGGAATTGCCAGCAGACCGTATTTAGAGAAAAGTCTGGCAACCTCCTCCTGGTCGGTATGGGTATTTACGGAAATGATCTCGGTTTCCATAAATTCTTCCATCGTCTTATCATCGTCCAGAGTCATCAGATCTTTTGCCGTTACAATACCCACCAGTTTGCGCTGCTCCAAAACATAACAGGTATAGATCGTTTCCCGGTGAATTCCGACTCTTTTTATATGTGCCATGGCAGCAGCGACAGTGGTAGTCCGTCTCAGATCGACATATTCAGTAGTCATAATACTGCCTGCACTATCATCCGGGTAATTCAGCAGCAGGTTAATCTGATTACGTTTTTCCCGGCTGACATTTTCTAAAATTCTGGTTACCATATTAGCAGGAAGTTCTTCCAGCATATCTACGGTATCATCCATGTATAGATTATCGAGCAGATCTTTCAGTTCCTGCTGGGTAAATATTTCAACCAGATAAGCCTGCATCTGATTGTCCATTTCTGCGAATACATCAGCGGCTTTTGCTTTCGGGATCAGGCGAAAAGCCAGCGCCAGCTCTTTATCTTCCAGTTCCGACAGCAGTGAGGCGATGTCCACTACATTCATGATGTCTAAAATACTTCTTACGGCTTTGAATTCTTTGGCACGCAAGAGATCCATGAAAATATCCTTGTTCATAATTATATCCTCTTTTCTTATATTGCCTATTTATCCAGTTACATAAATGATACCCGGCGTCTGCGTCCATCATTCTCACCACCTTTCGTTTTTTATTTAAATTTCGTTGCGTACATGCAATAATAAGGCCCCACCGTATGAGCACGATGGGGCAACAGATAAACATCCTGGTTATCTCTTACACATTTCCATCGTACAAGCTTTAGCGTCACAGGGCATATACAATTGCATTAGATTATGCCTTAGCTCGACATAACCTGCTAACCAGCTCTTTGTGTTTCCACAAACTCGCGGCAGCAATCTTAGGATTCGCATCCTGATCCCTGAGGTAGCCTCACCTACCGAAAATGTTTTTCTCAATTATTATTGTAGTCCTCCGGTTCCATTAAGTCAACCATTTTCACCTGATTACTGCACAAACTCCATTTTCACCTGATTACTGCACAAACTTTTAAATTGTCCGAAATTATGATATACTTGGGTCTGCAGGAGGAAATGAAATGGAATCATATACAAGTTTTGCACAGTTATATGATATGTTTATGGATAATGTTCCTTATGAAGAATGGGGTACATTTTTACATCAATTGTTGCAAGAATACTGCATTGATGATGGCCTGATACTGGAATTAGGCTGCGGAACAGGAAATATGACCGAAATTCTGGCTTGTAAGGGATATGATATGATCGGTCTGGATTGTTCCGATGAAATGCTGACCGAAGCGGCGGATAAGAAAAACAGTTCCGGACTGCCTATTTTATATCTTCAGCAGGATATGCGGGAGTTTGAGCTGAACGGTATGGTACGGGCGATTGTGTCTGTCTGTGATGCGGTTAATTACATTACCGAACCGGAAGATTTAAGCGATGTGTTTGCCTTGGTCTTTCGTTATCTTGAAGATGGCGGGGTCTTTATTTTTGACTTTAATACTGAATATAAATACCGGGAAATACTGGGGGAACAGACAATTGCGGAAAATCGGGATGAAGGAAGCTTTATCTGGGAAAATTATTATGATGAGGCGAGCAGGATCAATGAATATGAACTGACCTTATTTATCAGAACCGATCAGGATTATTACCGGCGGCATCAGGAAATACATTATCAAAGAGCATATACTTTGAATGAAATTAAAAGTTTAATGGGATCAACAGGACTTTGTATTTATCAGTCCTTTGATCAGTATACCAAAGCTCCGGCTCATGAAAAGAGTGAACGAATTTGTGTAGTGGCCGGAAAAGTAAAATAGAGGAGTATCAGGGTATGAAAGATTATATTGTCAGGGCAATGGGCGGCGGCGGCCAGATACGCGCCTTCGCGGCGACGACCAAAGAGATGGTGGAAACGGCCCGATTATGTCATAACACCAGTCCGGTTGCAACCGCAGCGCTTGGACGCCTTTTAACCGGCGGCGCTATGATGGGGCGGATGATGAAAAACAAAAATGATATCTTAACTATACAGATCAAAGGGGACGGACCGATTCGCGGCATCACCGTGACTGCGGACAGTCAGGGCAAGGTGAAAGGATATGTGGGCGAAACAAACGTGATGCTGCCGCCCAAGAATGGCAAGTTAGATGTCGGCGGCGCAGTCGGCCGAGGGATCTTAAGTATTGTCAAGGATATGGGGCTGAAAGAACCATATATGGGACAAACCGTAATACAGACCGGTGAAATTGCCGATGATCTGACCTATTATTTTGCTACCTCCGAACAGGTTCCTTCATCAGTCGGGCTGGGCGTTTTGATGGAAAAGGATAACACGGTCAAATGTTCCGGCGGTTTTATCGTGCAGGTAATGCCATTTGTTGAAGAAGAAGCACTCTGCAAGCTGGAGCGTAATGTCGCTGCAATTGCATCGGTGACACAGATGCTGGATGGTGGGATGAGTCCAGAGCAGATGCTTGAGGAAGTGCTGAAAGGGCTGGATGTGGAGATCACCGATACCATTGATACCGCCTTTGCCTGTAATTGTTCCAAAGAACGGATGGAAAAGGCGATCATCAGCATTGGCCGCAAAGACATTCAGGAAATGATCAGGGATGGCGAGGATATTGAGATAAAGTGTCACTTTTGTAATACTGCATATGAGTTTACCGTCGAAGAATTAAAGGAAATAGTAAGGAGAAGCTTATGAAACAGGGGTTTGTAAAAGTAGCGGCGGCAACGCCGAATATCCGGGTGGCAGATGTTACCCACAATGTAGCGGAAATCTGTCGGATGATTGATGAGGCTACGGCACAGAAAGCCAAGGTGATTGTCTTTCCGGAGCTTTGCATCACCGGTTATACCTGCGGTGATCTATTCACTCAGGATGCACTGATTAGCCGGGTCAAAACCGGATTAAGGGAAGTTGCCGAATATACAAAAGGGAAAGATGCACTGGTGTTTGTCGGGGTGCCGCTGGTCATTGAAGGCAAGCTGTATAATACGGCCGCTGCAATTAATTATGGTAAGATTCTGGGCTTTACCACGAAGACCTTTTTACCGAATTACGGCGAATTTTATGAAATGCGTCAATTTACCGCCGGGCCGAAGGAACCGCGATATGTGCGGTATGATGGCGAGCAGGTTCCGTTTGGCGCCAGGATTTTATTCCAGAGTACGCGGATGGATGAACTGGTGGTGGCGGCAGAATTATGTGAAGACGCCTGGGCACCGATTCCGCCAAGTCTAAAGTCGGCTACCCGGGGAGCGATCATCATTGTTAATTCCTCGGCCAGTAACGAGGTGGTTGGTAAAGATGAGTACCGCAAAAGCCTGCTGCAAGGGACATCGGCTAGGCTGATGGCGGGTTATGTATATGCCAATGCCGGAGAAGGTGAATCGACCACCGACGTGGTTTTTGGCGGTCACAGTATCATTGCAGAAAATGGGGTAGTATTAAAAGAAGCAGAACGCTTTCACAATCAAATTATATACAGTGAGATCGATATCCGGCGGCTGGTTAATGACCGGCGTAAGAACACCACCTTTCGGATGGATGAAGAAGCAGCATTTGAACGGGTAATGTTTCATGTTGAGATAGAAGAAACCGAGCTGACCAGAACCTTTCGGCCAATGCCGTTTGTGCCGCCCCATGCTGATGCGCAGTCAAGACGCTGGGAAGAACTTTTAACCATTCAGGCGATGGGACTTAAGAAGCGGTTATCACATACAAAATCAAAGTCAGCCGTTGTCGGAATATCTGGCGGGTTGGATTCGACGCTGGCATTGCTGGTGATGGTGAAAGCTTTTGATATGCTGGGAAAGGATCGAAAAGAGATCATTGCAGTAACCATGCCCTGTTTTGGCACCACTGACCGCACCTATCAGAACGCTTGCCAGCTGACTCGGAAACTGGGGGCAACGCTTAGAGAAATATCGATCAGGGATGCGGTGACCGGTCACTTCAAAGATATTGGCCATGATCCCAATCAACATGATGTAACCTATGAAAACGGACAGGCCAGGGAACGCACCCAGGTGCTGATGGATGTGGCCAATCAGGAAGCAGGACTGGTGGTCGGAACCGGTGATATGTCGGAACTGGCACTGGGCTGGGCAACCTATAACGGTGATCACATGTCCATGTACGGCGTAAACAGTTCCATTCCGAAGACGCTGGTGCGCTATCTGGTGCGCCATTATGCCGACACCTGTGATGATGCTAAGCTGAAAGAGGTGCTGGATGATGTACTGGATACGCCGGTAAGTCCGGAGCTGCTGCCGCCCAAGGACGGTGAGATAGCCCAGAAGACCGAAGATCTGGTGGGGCCATATCTGCTGCATGACTTTTATTTATATTATATGCTGCGGTTTGGCTATGAACCGAGTAAGATCTATCGCGTGGCCAGACTGGCATTTCAGGATCAGTATGATGATGAAACCATATTGAAATGGCTTACGGTATTCTGCCGCAGGTTCTTCAGCCAACAGTTTAAGCGAAGCTGTCTGCCGGATGGACCAAAGGTCGGAACTGTGGCGGTATCGCCGCGGGGAGATCTGCGGATGCCCAGTGATGCCTGCGTAAGTGCGTGGATGGAGGATTTGGCAGGGATAGAATTTGACTAAATACACGAAAAATCTTAGGGCATTCTAATTAAACCCTAAGATTTTTTCATAAATTTCTTTATCATTATCTTTGAATACATTAAATATAATCCGTTTCATATTGAAGGCTGTATTGGAAGTGAGAAGTTTTGTTACCGTTTCAACAGCAATCTTCGCCGCTTCATTATTTGGAAAGCGAAATTCACCCGTAGAAATACAACATAGAGCAACCGATTCAATTCTATTTTTTACACAGCATTTCAGTACGTTTTCATAGCAGTTTTGTAAATCCTGCCGCAGCGAATCGGTCAATTTACCAGATACAATCGGACCGACTGTGTGAATGATGTAATCACATGGAAGATTATAACCTTTTGTGAGTGTAGTTGTTCCAGTAGGTTCTTCATATTGCCTGCCGTACTTGATTCGTTTCTGGTTCATAATGTGATTGCACTCTGCCCGAAGCTGCATACCAGCCCCACTGTGTATTGCGTTATCAATACACCTATGACAAGGAACAAAACAGCCTAACATCTGTGAATTGGCAGCATTGACAATCGCGTCCACTCCAAGCCTGGTAATATCTCCCTGCCAGATAGAAAGCTTATCTGCAAAAGAATGGCTGCTTTTGTATTGTTCTCTGACGGTGGGAATTTCAGCCAGAGAAACGGTACCTTTTAAGGCAAGCTCTTCCTGCAAATACGCATCCTGTACTTTTATCAATTCTTCAGATAGAGTTCTTGGCATACGGATATTCATAAGTGTACGGATAGCATTTTTCTTATCTTCTGCATTATTTGCCACTTCAAGATTTTTATAATCGTTAGAGTCCTCTTTTAATCGATGGAGAAGATTGTCCATAGCTTCATTCTGCTTTTTCAATTTTATCCAAACTCCTTACATAAATCAATAATCGTTTTTTCCATATCAGCATTGATACCGATTGCCCTTTTACCAAAACTCTCTGGAATTACTGCGTCATTTAAGTTAAGGCGAATAAGTGACAGATTTTCATATTCCCTCATCATTTTCTCAAAAGGAAAACGGATTATGACCGGTGTGTTAAATCCGACGCCAAGCTCTAGCAATACTGCTTTCTTATTGTTTATGCGTTCGCGAAAATATCCATACCGTTTGGCTGCTTCATGCCAGTGCTCATCCTCTACAAAATACTGATCACTGCGAAGATACATCGCCATATTCCCACCACAGACAGGACACGCCGGAACCATATAAGAAGGTACGGTGCAGTCACGCCTAGCCTGATCCATCTGGTGAAATAGCTTGTCGGCATCATAGATTTTTTGATGACAGCCTTTTTCGCATTGTATCATTCCATAATCGCCTTGTGTTGCAAAAATACGTTCATCAGTAAAGCCGGCTTTCCAGAATTGGTGGTCAACATTCGTTGTCAAAACAAAATGATCCTTTTTTTGTACTATTTGATAAATCATTTGGTACAAAGGGAGTGCTGGTGGTACAAAACGGTTTATTATACTATGTTTTGACCAATACCCCCATTTTGCTTCCGGTGTTGGGAACGGGTAAAAGCCCGCTGCATACATATCTGTCATATTCGCAGAACCATATTTTTCTATAAATTCGTCAAAATTATCAGTAAATCTCGTCCCGCTATACGTAAGCCCTGCAGCAGCAGAAGCACCCGCTCCGGCACCAATCAGTACCATATCGGAATTTCTTATCATTTCAGCTGCTTTTTTGATTTGTTCCTCGTAAGGTGCAGCTTGAAAAACATAATCTTTGGCGGGTACGCCACTTAAAAACTGTGTCCAATTGCCCTTGCTTTTTCTTATTTCTTTCATGTTATTTTCTTACAACAGAAATTCGTTCCTGATTGTGGCTCCCCTTTGTAATCTCGTCAACCATAGCAATCGCATAATCTGCATAGCTGATAATGCTTTCTCCCTTATCATTCAATGTAAGCTCCTCGCCAGCAAGGATATACTCGCCAGTGCGTTCACCCTCTGCCTGAAAATCTCCGGCAGGACTGATATATGTCCATTTTACATCGTTTCTCTGACGAAGCTCAGTAAGTGCTTTTGCCATTGCTGCAGCAATTGGCTTATAACTGTCAGGGAAATCCGGATCGTCCGATACACATGCTGTATGCTCCTGATTAACATATAGGCTTCCAGCACCACCAACGATTACCAGTCTTGTCTCTGTTCCGGAAAGGGCATCGCATAAAACCTTGAGAGAAGTGCTGTGAAGCGGAAGGGTATCTTCTGTCCATGCACCAAAAGCATCAACAACTGCATCAAAACCTTTCAAATCCTCTGCCTTGATATCTAAGATATCCTTGCTTATTGTCTCTGGAGCAATTGACCTGTTATCCCCTTTTACGATAGCGGTTATATCTAAACCTCTATCTGCAGCCTCCTTTGTAATTAACTGACCGGCCTTTCCATTTGCACAAACTACTGCAATTTTCATTATGAATTACCTCCTTGATTTTTCTTTGATGTAATGATCGTTGTTACATCTAGTGATGTTAATATACCACCTCCTCGATGTAATGTCAATGGTTACATCTAATTTATTTAAAAAAAATTTATAGTGTTAAATATTTTTCTGTATCTTGCTTCAAATCTTCTAATGTAATAGAAGCAAGTTCACGTTCCATTGCAGTCTGTACACGAAGAAGCTTATCATCTAATATATGATGAATATTTTTTCCGACTGGGCAGTTGGTATTTGGATTATCGTGGAAATGAAATAAATCTCCATTCTCGACACATTCCACAGCCCGATACACATCTAAAAAGGTAACCTTGTCTAATGGTTTTGCGACAGTAGTCCCACCAGTTCCACGAACCACTTGGATCAGTCCGGCTCCTTTTAACTGGCCTAGAATTTTTCTTATAATAACGGGATTCACATTTGTACTTTCTGCAAGAAAACCACTCGTTACTTTGTACTCATTTGCGAATGTATCGATGCAGGCAAAAATGTGAATCGCTAATGTAAAACGACTTGAAATCTGCATATTAACAATCCCCTTTCTTGTTCTATTTTACTTTGGACTTGATGTAATGTCAATGGCTACAAAAAAACCTTGTAACCGCCTAATTAGGGCAGTTACAAGGGAAATGAAGATTTAGCTTTGTTTTGGCATATCCCATGCAGTATGGTCGGTATGCAGCAGCATATGCGATTTGTGTGACAATGGTTTTTCCATAAAATCTTCATACAGTTTCAGAATATCCGGATTTTCATGTGAGAACCGGTATTGAGATTTTTTATCCAGAGAGTAGAGATTACCGCCCCGGGTAAAGGCCAGTTCTTCGCCGTCATGGATGGGCTGGCCGCCGCCGCCAACGCATCCGCCCGGACAGGCCATCACTTCAACAAAGTCATAATGCACTTCACCGCGATCAATGGCATCCAAGAGTTTTCTGGTATTACCCAGACCATTGACGATTGCGGCCCGGACAACGGCCTCGCCGATGGTCACTTCGGTAGTTACAATACCGGTGCCGAATCCCGGACTGCGCACGATCTTAAAGTCATCGGCATCGGGATTTTCACCCAATACCATATTATAGGCGGTACGAAGTGCTGCTTCCATTACCCCGCCGGTAGCCCCGAAGATAACTCCGGCACCGGTTGCTTCCCGCATCAGCGAATCACATTCACGTTCGGTCAGGGTTGTCGGTTCAATGTGCGCGGAGCGGATCATCCGGGTCAGCTCGCGGGTGGTCAGAACCGTGTCTACGCCATAGCCGGCAAACTCTTCATAATAGAATCCGACATTCGCACATTCACCCTTCTTAGCTACACAAGGCATGACTGAAAAAGTGAAAATATTCTTCGGGTCGACTCCGATTGACTTGGCAAAGTAAGATTTCATCACTGCGCCAAACATTTCCTGCGGCGATTTTGCCGAAGATAATCTGGAAACCAGATGCGGATACTGCGACTTGATAAACCGCAGCCATCCGGGGCAGCAGGAGGTAAACATCGGCTTGTCTTTCAGTTCCCCCTTGGTAAAGCGTTCCAGGAACTCGGAAGCCTCTTCCATGATCGTCAGATCAGCAGAAAAGGTGGTGTCAAAGACATAATCTACCCCTATTCGCTTCAAAGAATCATTAATCTTGCCAATGGTAGCTTCTTCACGGCTCAATCCCAACGCTTCTCCCCAGGCAGCGCGAACGGCCGGTGCAACCTGAGCAACGACGATCTTCTGATCATCCGCAATCGCATCCCATACTTTTTCCGTGTCATCCCGTTCGCGGAGTGCGGCAACCGGACAATGGGTAATGCACTGACCGCATAGCGAGCAATCGGAGTCTTCGATCCGGCGGTTTCCGGATACATTAACCGTGGTTCGGGATCCTGTGCTTTCCACATCCCAGACATTCAGTCCCTGAATTTTATCGCAAACCTGAATGCAGCGCATACATTTGATGCACTTTGCCGAATCCCGGATCAGCGGGAATTCTTTATTCCAGGCAATCCGCTCCAATTCCATTTTATAGGGACTGTCAATAATATTTAAATCATTAGCAACACTCTGCAGGGTACAATTGCCGCTCCTGGCACAAACCGCACACTGACAGTCATGCTGCGATAAAATCAGTTCCACAGTGGTACGTCGGTCTTTGCGGACTTTTGGACTATTGGTATGAATCACCATTCCTTCTTCGGCAACATTGTTACAGGAGGTGATCAGCCGCTCCTTACCCTCCAGCTCCACCACGCAGATACGACAGGCCGCAATCTCATTGAGATCTTTCAGATAACATAATTTTGGAATCGGAATACCGCACTGGGCAGCTGCACTTAGTATCGTTGTGCCCTCTGTTACGGATATTTGTCTATTATCAATTGTAAGATTTACCATAGTACTTCTCGCCCTCCTTTGAATATCCCAAATCCAAAGTGATCACAACGCAGGCATCGGGATGATTCCTGTTGCGCTTCGGCTTCGGACATACAATTTTCAACACCCTCAAAATCACAGATTCGTTCACCTGGGTCGCGCTCAGTCATATTTACGCGTCCGCAGGGTGTGCGGTCGTCCAGACGGGCTTCAGGCACCTCAACATCGCTGGTAATGATGTGGTGGTATCCCAGGTATTCATCAATATTAGCGGCAATTACCTTAGCTGCGGCAATCGCTTTGATAACCGAGGATGGACCGGTAGCGCAGTCGCCGCCGGCAAAGACGTCAGGGAGCTCGTCAAAGCTGCCGTGAGTCAGTGCCATAATCTTACCACGGGATACCGGAACACCGGCATCTTCAAAATGCTTGGATTCAATATCCTGGCCGATGGCTACAATCAGTGACGTACAGGGAATCATGAAATCCGGTTCACCGGTCGGTCGGATGCTGGCCCGGCCGTCTTTGATCTTACTGACCATCTGCGGTGTCACCCAGATGCCCTTAATACAGCCGTTTTCATCGGTTTCGATGCGCCCTGGCGCACTTAAAGTACGGAGTTCAATGCCTTCTGATGCCGCACCTTCAATCTCATCCGGCAATGCCGTCATATCGGCAATCCGGCGCCGGTAAACAATACTCGCTTTTTTAGCCCCAAGGCGTCTGGCAGTGCGGACGGCATCCATGGAAACATTACCGCCGCCGATTACCACAACCTCCTGACCGCTCAGATCCGGAGCTTGATCTTTACCTACATCGCGCAGAAACGAAACGGCGGAAATAACACCTTCCGAATCTTCGCCGGCGATGCCCAGTTTCTTGTCGGTGCTGGCGCCGATGCTGATCAGTACAGCATCATATTCACTGCGAAGCTCCTGGATTGAAATATCGCGACCGATGCGTTTACCGATTTCAACGTTCACACCGGTTGTTAAAATTGCGTTAATATCATCTTCCAAACGGTTTTTCGGAAGACGGTAATTGGGAATCCCATAACGCAGCATTCCCCCTAATTTGGGCAGCATTTCGTAAACCGTCGTCTGATGGCCCATTAACTGCAGATAATATGCGGCACTTAAGCCTGCCGGGCCGCCGCCAACAACAGCGATTTTTTTCCCGGTTGCAGGTGCGCATGCCGGCGGCGGTACCTTTCCGGCATTATCAGCGACCATGCGTTTGAGACCGCGGATGTTAACGGCATCATCGACCATATTACGGCGGCAGCGGGCTTCACACGGATGCTCACAGATATATCCGCAGGTGGTCGGGAACGGGTTATCCTTACGGATCAATCGGGCTGCATCCGCATAGCGGCCTTCGCCAACCAGTGCAATATAACCGGGAATGTCAACCCGGGCAGGACATAATGATACGCATGGTACCGGATGCTGATAGGAACAGACACAGCGCCCATGTTTAATATGCTCCTCATAGTCCTCCCGGTATCCGATCAGACCTTTGTAAACCATATTAGCGGCTTCGTAGCCGATGGCGCAGTCAGCGCTGCGCATGATCGAAAGCGCCGTGTCCTCCATCAAATCCAGTGTTTTTAATTCGGCTTTGCCATCAAGTACATCTGTGATTAAATTGTTTAGCTGTCCGAGCCCGATGCGGCATGGCACACACTTCCCACAAGTCTGTGCATGGCATAGTTCTAAAAATGCTCTGGACATATCCACTGGACATAAGCCCGGTGGACTGGATTCGATTCGTCGTTCCAGGTCTTTGTAAAGTCCCTCAATGACTATTTCGGACTTAACTGGGGTAGGAATCTCAAGTCTGCTCATAGAATTCACCTCTCAATAATTTGTTTACGTTAATTGTATAGTAAAACAATATATTACTCAAGAAAAGTTAATAAAATATCAACAATAAGGTAATATATACCAAATAGAAGATCGATTTGTGGATTGGAATTTTAATTCTGCACTAAATAAATCATTTTTAACGTCTATTTGATAGTTATAATTGTAGAGCAAAAAAAAGAATAAAACAAGTTAATAATTTAACAAATCAGTGGTAATATTAGCCAGAATAGCGGCATATTACATGGCGAAAAATTTGTTTTCTCCAGATATAGAATATGATACAATAAAGTGAGCGTTGCTTGAACAAATCATTTAAGGAGGAACAAATAGGGATGAAAGCAGAATTAATAGAGAAATTCAAACAGTTATTTGGTGATGCGGGTGATATACGCGCTTATTTTGCACCTGGCCGAGTGAATCTGATCGGTGAACATACCGATTATAATGGCGGTCATGTATTTCCCTGTGCACTAACGCTTGGTACATATGGAATAGCCCGGAAGAGAGAGGACAGAAAGTTGAATTTCTTTTCCGTAAACTTTGAACGGCTCGGTGTCTTGACGTCAAGCCTTGATGATCTGGTTCCGAACAGCGAAGCAGGCTGGATCAATTACCCGAAAGGGGTGATATGGGCATTTGAAAAGCGCGGCTTTAAACTGGACTGCGGGTTCGATATTCTGATCAGCGGCAACATCCCCAACGGCTCCGGATTGTCTTCTTCAGCATCATTGGAGGTTCTTACCGGATTGATATTAAAAGATCTCTACGGTTTTGACGTAACAATGACCGAAATCGCCCTGATTGGGCAGGATGCGGAAAATAATTATAACGGCATGAACTGTGGAATCATGGATCAGTTCGCCAGTGCTATGGGAAAGAAGGATCATGCGATCTTTCTGGATACCAGTACGCTGCATTATGAATATGCTCCGGTGGTACTTAAAAATGCCAGAATCGTAATTGTCAACAGCAAAGTCAAGCACAGTCTGGTGGACTCGGCATATAATGACCGCCGCAGCGAGTGCGAGGAAGCGGTCAGAGAGCTGCAAAGTGTAGTAGATATCAATGCGTTGGGTGAATTATCGGAAGAACAGTTTGAACAATTCAGAGACGTTATTAATTCTGATATAAGACAAAAGCGAGCCAAACATGCGGTATATGAGAATCAGCGAACCATCAAAGCGGTGAAAGCACTTAAGGAGAATGACATTGAAACATTTGGAAAACTAATGAATGCATCCCACATTTCGCTAAGGGATGATTATGAAGTTTCCTGTGAGGAAATTGATACCCTGGTGGAATTGGCATGGAAAACCAAAGGTGTAATCGGAGCGCGGATAACCGGCGGCGGCTTTGGAGGCTGTACGGTAAATATCATTGAAAATAGTGCAATTGATCATTTTGTAAAGGCAGTAGGAGAAGCATATCAGGAAAAGGTCGGGCACGAAGCGGAGTTTTATATTGTGGATATAGGAGATGGTGCGCATGTTTTATAAAAATATCGGAAAACTGGTTCAGTATGGAATCGATACCAGGCTGACTCCGGAGTGTGAACGGATTTATACAATCAATCTGCTGCTGGATGTATTCCGGGAAGACAACTTTGTCGAGGAGCCTTATGATGGAGAAACGATTGTTTTAGAAGAAATATTGGCCGGGCTGCTGGATGAGGCGGTGAAGCGCGGTTTAATCGAAGATCGTATCGGTGAACGTGATTTATTTGATACAAAGCTAATGAACTGTTTGTTACCGCGTCCGATCCAGATCCAGGAACAATTTTTTAAAGAATACTCCTTTGATCCGGAGCTGGCTACAAAATATTACTATCAATTCTGCCAGGACAGTGATTATATCAGAAGATACCGGATTTGCCGGGATCTAAAATGGAAAACGGCCAGCACATACGGAGATATGGATATCACCATCAACCTGTCGAAACCGGAAAAGGATCCAAAAGCCATTGCGGCCGCAGGCAGAACCAAATCCGTAAGTTATCCGAAGTGCCTGCTTTGTTGGGAAAATGAGGGGTATGCCGGCCGGGTTGACCATCCGGCCAGGGAAAATCACCGGATCATGCCAGTGCGGATCAATGGCAGCAATTGGGGCTTTCAGTATTCACCTTATGTATATTATAATGAGCACTGCATTGTCTTTAACAGTGAACATACCCCGATGAAAATCGATCGTACTGCGTTTAAAAAATTATTTGATTTTGTAAAACAATATC
>Ga0153999_1000707_pt1 | contig 14162 bp, 8 predicted proteins | sample TSNC083MetaG_FD_104675 | JGI IMG/M metagenome (GOLD analysis project Ga0153999, IMG submission 104675) | Attine ant fungus gardens microbial communities from North Carolina, USA - TSNC083 MetaG | ecosystem: Host-associated > Fungi > Mycelium > Unclassified | place: USA: North Carolina, Lumber... | reverse complement strand
CGTTCCAAGAAAAGCCACCAATTTTGTAAACAAAGAAAACTACCGCAAAACTTGTGCAAAAATCGCAAAAAATTTTGCGGTAGCATTTAATAATATTTTGCTTTTTCCCGTCCTTCCAATACACGTAATACACCCAACGCTAACGCTTCCATTTCATCCTCGCCCGGAATTACGGAAACCGGCGCAATAAAGGATACCCTTTCTTTGATCCAGCCAATCAACCGTTTGTCATAGGCCAGGCCACCGGTTAATAAAACCGCATCTACTTTGCCGTACAGAGCAGCTGCCGCAGCGCCAATATCCCGGCTGATCTGATAAGCCATTGCCTGATATACCAAAGCTGCCTGCCCGTCTCCGGCATCAATCTTTTTACCGATTTCGACACCGCTGTTTGTGCCTAAATAAGCAACTGCTCCGGAACGTCCATTGGCAAATTTCTGGTAACTGTCCAAGCTATCGTAACCACCATTTAAAAAGCTGTTTGCAATTCCGGAATATGGTAATCGCCCGGCACGCTCTACGGTAAATGGCCCCTCCCCGTCCAATGCATGATTAACATCAACCGTACGTCCTTTCGCATGAGCGCCAATTGTTGTTCCGCCACCAATATGGGCGACAATTAAATTCAAATCCTGATAGGACTTGCCGATACTCTCCGCATAATTGATTGCAACCGCTTTTTGATTCAGCGCATGCCAGATACAATGACGCTTCACTTCCGGCCGGCCCGTGATTCGGGCAACGGGGTCAAGCTCATCAACACTTGTCGGATTCACTGTATAGACCGGTATTTGATAGCTGGTGCCAATTTCGTATGCGATAATACCAGAACCATTTGAGGGGTGATCGCCGTATTTTGCTGATTTTAAATCTGCAACTAACGCTTCATCAACGACATAAGTACCACTCTCAATTGGGCGCAATACCCCGCCTCTGGTTGCAACGGCATCAACACTGTCAATAGAACATCCTTTTTCCTCTATTGTCTTCATTATGATATTTTTTCTAAATGCCACCTGATCGCCACAATCAGCCAGTTCCTCAGCAGTATGGCGGATCGTTTCGATAAACCGGACCGACTCTCCTTCATACACACCAACTTTGGTTGAGGTCGATCCCAGATTAATTACCAGAATTTTTTTCATGCTACACTCCTTGTTGCTGCACCGGTGACAGCATCGCCGCCGGCCCATACTCCCTCATGTGTAGTCGCCATCTTATCATCCACAACTTCCTTTTGGCTTTTATTTTGTACATCTGACCCCTCCTTTTTCACACGGTCATAATGTGGGTTACAACCACCGCAATATTTCACTGCAAGTGTCATTCGTCAACCTGGGCAATTGCCTTTGCAAGCTCCTTTTTCATAGCAAGATTCCCTTGTCTGGCAATCATAATCCGCTGCGCCTGTGGCGAACCGGCACCATGCATTGACTCTGTACGGTACCCTACCGCCGCTGTGCCCAGCGTCAGATTTTCAATCAAACGCAGAATCTTCAGGCGGCTTTCAGTGGAAACGCTGTTGATACCTTTGAGGTATTTCTTGACATAGGGACCAATTTTCTCATGTCGCAAATCCTTCTCCGAAGGAGCTGTAACCATCAATCCACCGGCAATGTCTTCGGCAAGACGAGTAATCTCATAAGGGAAGCGTGTAATATTCTGCTTGCAGACATTGGCCAGCAACAGATCAATCATATAACTGCCCGACTCTGTTTTCCATCCCTGTGAAGAACAGGCGATGCCACAAGAATATAGAGTCTCATTGAGATGTGTCATTTCTATCAGTTTATCTTTGATATGGCTGGCCTTGTCTGCCCCATTATAGTCAGCGGCAACCGCAGCCGCGCCAATCAGCACATCACCAACGCCAACCTTACAGCCACCGTAGCTCTGGCGATGATAGCCGGCAAAACGCTCAACCAGCATACCGGAGTAATCAATCTCACCGTTCAGGAAAATACGGTCGTTGGGAACGAATACATCGTCGAATACAACCAGGGCTTCCATCCCGCCAAACTGGCAGTTGCCCACGTCCATGCAGGTGCATCCGTCCCCGCCCTCAAGTTTGCGGGTATCACAGCTCTGACGGCCGATAATCATCAAAATGCCTTCCGCATCCACCGGAACAGCAAAGCTGACAGCATAATCCTCCTCACCCGGTTTCATCGCAACCGTCGGCATGACAATCACCTCATGAGAATTTGTGATACCAGTCTGATGCGCCTTTGCACCGCGCACGACAATACCGTCCGCGCGGCGTTCCACCACCCGCAGATAGAGATCAGGATCAGTCTGCTGGGCCGGACCTAAGCCGCGGTCACCCTTGGGATCAGTCATGGCGCCATCAACAACAAGGTCATGTTCCTGTACCATTTTAAGATAATTTTCGAAATTCTTAAAATAGCTGGTTCCATGCGCTTTATCGCACTCAAACGTAGTGGAATAGATTGCATTCATCGCATCCATACCGACACAACGCTGAAAACAGCTGGCGGTTTTTTGTCCCAGCAGACGCTGCATTTTCACCTTTTTAATCAGGTCGTCTGAGCTTTGGTGAATATGACAGAAACGGTTGATTTTTTTGCCGGTAAGGTGGGAAGTCGCGGTCATTAAGTCCTCGTACTCCTCCTGCTTCGCCAGGTCGTAAGTCGCCTTTACGGAATTGAGCGAGGGCCGCAGGATTGGATTTGTCACCGCACTCTCAACCTTCTCACCGAACATCCAGATTTCCATGTTAATATCCTGAATACTTTGCAGATATTGCTCACCTTTCATCATCTTGGTTTTCCTCCTACTGATAACTCGTGGCCATGGGGCTGAAAGCCCCATGACTACGGTATTTTTCGTTCGAGTACATGTACTCGAACAAGTTGCATTTTTATTTGTTTTTTTAAATCCATCTGCTAGACTATTAAAATCTTGACTTCATGAACCGACTTGATATGCTTGTACAGGCAAGGGAACAGTCTTCGCCATCCAGCCAAAATACGGCTGGATAACTAAGCCTGTTGGCACTCCGTGCCAGCCTAGCATATCAGTTCCTAAAGTAAAGACATGAACAGCCATTAGTTGTTTTTACTCGCATAGTACTCTGATTTTGCCCCATAATTTATCTCGTTCGAGTACTATGAGTACTATGTTTTTTCATCACGAGTTATCTTTATTTCGGATTTATATTATGAATGCTCCCCGCTACAGGCAGGGAGCATTATTTTTATTGCATTGCCAGTCTCTTGTAAGAATCCAGACGCTCCTTCGCATCAGACTCCGCCTTATGAAAGAGTTGTGCTGCTGTATCTGGGAAGGCAAGCTCCAGTGAAGCATAACGGTTTTCCCCATGGAGGAATTCTTTCAGATCGCCGGTTGGCTCTCTGGAATCCAGGGTAAACGGATGTTTGCCTTCTTCCTTTAATGCCGGGTTAAAACGATAGAGGTGCCAGTAGCCCGCTTCCACGGCACGTTTCATCTCAAGCTGACTATTGGCCATACCGCATTTCATACCATGCTCGATACAAGGGGAGTAGGCGATAATCAAGGATGGACCGGGATAGGCCTCGGCCTCCTTCATTACCTTCAGCGTATGTGCCTGATCATAACCCATTGCGACCTGCGCAACATAGACATAACCATAACTCATTGCCATCATGCCCAAATCCTTTTTCTTGGTGCGCTTACCGGCCGAGTTGAATTTTGCAACTGCGCCGGCCGCGGTTGATTTTGACGACTGGCCACCGGTGTTGGAATATACTTCGGTATCCAATACCAGCACATTGATGTTTTTACCGGAAGCCAGCACGTGGTCCAGGCCACCATAACCGATGTCATACGCCCAGCCATCACCACCAAATGCCCAGTAGGACTTAGCCGGCAAATAATCCGCATTTTCACGGATAAAGTCCAGCATTTCCTGTTCCCTGGCTGTCTCGGCGCGATACTGATGCAAAGCTGATGTGAAAGCTGCGGAAGCTGCCTTCGATGCCTTTGCGTCCTCCATCGTTTCCATCCAGTAAGTTGCCGGTTCCTTAAGCTGATCTTTCCGGGCAAAATATTCGGCATGATTACGAATCTGTTCGCGAATCTTTTCCGAACCAAGCAGCATCCCAAACGCATACTCGGCACAATCCTCAAACAGTGACATCGCCCACGCCGGACCCTGACCTTCCTTGTTTTTGGTATACGGGGTTGCCGGGGTACTTCCGCCATAAGCAGTGGAACAGCCGGAAGCATTGGCAATATACATCCGCTCCCCGTAAAGCTGGGTGAGCAGCTTGATGTACGGTGTTTCACCACAGCCCGCACAGGCACCGGAAAACTCGAACAGCGGCTGCGCAAACTGGCTGTTTTTCACTGATTTCTGAATATCAATATCTTTCTTGATTGCTACCGCATCCATTGCATAATCCCAATTCGCCTCTTCGTCCTTCTGACTTGCCAGCGGAACCATGGAAAGGGATTTGGTCTTTGACGGACAAATCGTCACGCAGCTGCCACAGCCGGTACAATCAAGGGGAGACACCTGAAGCCGATAAGCGTAACCATCCAGCCCGGCACCGGTGGCTTTTTTCGTTTTAAACCCAATTGGGGCATTTGCCATCTCGTTTTCATCAAGCAAAATCGGACGGATAGCTGCATGAGGACACACGTAGGAGCATTGGTTACACTGGATACAGGTCTCAATATTCCACGCCGGTACTTCCACTGCCGCACCACGCTTTTCATATGCCGTAGTACCTGCCGGGAAGGTGCCGTCTTCCATACCAACAAACGCACTGACCGGAATACTGTCGCCCTCCTGACGATTCATGACGTTGACAATGTTCTCGATAAACTCCGGAACCTCTTTTTTCTGCCGGTCAGCGCAGGCAGCATTGGCCCATGTTGCCGGAATCTCGACCTTAATCAGATTCTCGAAGCCCTGATCCACTGCCGCACAATTCATGTTAACGACTGTCTCGCCTTTTTTACCGTAGGTTTTCTTAATGGCCTCCTTCATGTAACCAGATGCATCTGCTACCGGAATCACCTCTACCAGCTTAAAAAATGCTGCCTGCAAGATGGTGTTGGTTCTGCCGCCAAGTCCAAGATCCTTCGCAATATCAATCGCATTGATGATGTAAAGCTGAGCTTCTTTTTCAGCCAGAGCCTTTTTCATGTCCGCCGGGAGATGAGCATCTAATTCATCTGCGCTCCATTGACAGTTGAGCAGGAAGGTACCACCTTTTTTCAAATGCCTGACCAGGTCATACTTGTTGACATACGACGGGTTGTGACAGGCGACAAAGTCGGCAGTAGTCACCAGATACGGCGAACGAATTGCTTCCTTGCCAAAACGCAGGTGTGATTGTGTCAGGCCGCCTGATTTTTTAGAGTCGTAGACAAAGTATGCCTGGGTATTCAAATCAGTGTGTTCACCGATAATTTTTACTGTATTTTTATTTGCCCCAACAGTACCGTCAGAGCCAAGTCCCCATAGCTTACAGCTAATGGTTCCTTCCGGAGAGATGTCAAGCTCCTCCTTCGCCGGGAGAGACAGGAAGGTAACATCGTCTTCGATACCAACCGTAAAGTTGTTTTTCGGGTTCTCTGCCTGCAAATTCTCGAACACTGTCATGATGTGCGCGGGGGTCGTGTCCTTTGACGAAAGACCGTAGCGGCCACCGATGATGAACATCGGTTTCCTGATGCTGTAATAAGCCTGCGCAACATCCTGATACAATGGTTCTGCCACGCTGCCTGGTTCTTTTGTGCGGTCAAGCACGGCGATGCGCTCCACCGTCCGGGGAATCACCGCCATCATGTGTTCTACTGAAAATGGGCGGTAGAGATGAACATTAACAAGACCCACTTTTTCGCCCTTTGCCACGAGATAGTCAACTGTCTCTTTGATCGTATCACTCACGGAACCCATCGCGATAACCAGGTATTTTGCGTCATCGGCGCCATAGTAATCGAACAGTTTATAATTTCTGCCCGTCAGCTTATTGATTTCGCCCATATACTCTTCGACAATACCGGGAACGGCGGCGTGGAAGTTGTTGGACGCTTCGCGCTGCTGGAAATAGATGTCGGCATTCTGCGTGGTGCCACGGGTTGCCGGATGTCCGGGATTAAGCGCACTTTGACGGAATTTCGCAAGTGCCTCCATATCCACGAGGGTTTTTAAATCATCATAATCCAGAGCGTCAATTTTCTGCATCTCATGTGAGGTTCTAAAACCGTCGAAGAAATGCAGGAAGGGAACGCGCCCCTTGATTGCGCTAAGATGGGCAACCGCACCCATGTCCATAACTTCCTGGGGATTGGCGGATGCCAGCATCGCAAAACCCGTCTGGCGGCATGCCATGACATCGGAGTGGTCACCGAAGATTGACAGTGCATGCACGGAGAGGGAACGCGCAGAGACGTGGAATACGCCTGGCTGCAGCTCACCGGCGATTTTATACATGTTGGGAATCATCAACAGCAATCCCTGGGAGGCAGTATACGTCGTTGTCAGTGCACCCGCTCCAAGGGATCCGTGAACGGTACCCGCGGCACCGCCCTCAGATTGCATCTCAGCAACTTCGACCACCTGCCCGAATATGTTTTTCTTACCTTTTGCCGCCCACTCATCCACATATTCAGCCATGGGGGACGAGGGTGTAATGGGGAAAATGCCCGCCACTTCAGTAAAAGCATAGGATATATATGCCGCAGCGGTATTACCATCCATAATTTCGACCTTTTTCATCATTATAAAACCTCCTCTTGTTTCCTATATGCCCCACTTACTCCGCCCTACAGCGCGAGCTTATAAATCGCCATGGTATTTTCCATGGTTAATTTCAGGAAATTGCCATGGTTTGGTGCACCATGGAACATATTTTTTGCCAGTGCCGGAATATCCTCTTCCTTCGCGCCGACTTCGGTGATCGTCGTTGGCATGCCAATCTCCTTCATGAAGGCGGTGAACTTTGCAATTCCTTCTTTGGCAGTTTCGGCAGGATCAGCGAAATTCATCTCACAGCCCCAAACGCGTACCGCGAACTGAGCCGAGCGATTGATGTCGATATTCATCGTATAGGTCAGCCAGGCTGGGAACAATGCCGACAGCCCGGCACCATGGGAGCATCCATACATCGAGGAAAGTTCATTTTCCATATGATGGGTACCCCAGTCCTGAGCACGGCCAACGCCGGTGCTGTTGTTCTGGGCAATCATGCCTGCCCACATCACATTGGCCCGGGCGGCATAGTTCTCCGGCTCCTGCATACAGCGGCGGCCTTCTTTAATCATGGTCAGCATAATCGCCTCCAGCAAACGGTCCGTCATCTCACACTCCCTGGTACGGCTGAAATAGCGTTCGATACAGTGGGCAATGATGTCGGAAATACCACTGGCCGTCTGATAAGGAGGCAGGGTCATGGTTAAATCCGGATTCATAATCGCAAACTTCGGGCGCAGAATATCGCCATCGGCACAGCGTTTGTAGAGATTATCACCATCTTCATAGGTAACGACTGAATCAGTGGAGCCCTCACTGCCGGAGGCAGCAATGGTGAGGATGACGCCAACAGGAAGCGCTTCGGTTACCGGCTTGCCGCCATAAAAATCCCAAAAATCCCCATCGTAGGGAACACCCAGGGCAATACCTTTGGCGGAGTCGATTACGCTGCCGCCACCAACTGCGAGAATGAAGTCGACCTTCTCTTTTCTGGCCAGCTCGATCCCCTCATACACCAGACCGCTGCGAGGATTTGGCATTACACCGCCAAGCTCAACATAGGCGATGCCTGCCGCGTCAAGAGATGCTTTAATCCGGTCAAGCAAACCGGAGCGCACAACACTGCCGCCGCCGTAGTGAATCAAAACCTTGCTGCCGGCGTACTGCCTGACATAATCACCGGTCTGGTTTTCGGTCTCTTTACCGAAAACAAAATATGTAGGACTGTAAAAAGTAAAATTATCCATTTCGAAAAACCTCCTGTTTTGTTGTTTTCACGCTATCCCAGCCGCAGACAGAGATAGCGTGAATGCTGGTTAAGCTTCCGTGTAAACACCTTCGCGCAGATATTTCTGAAGCTGCTCATCGTTCATGTGACCAATGCCAAGGTACTCCAGAGTATATTTACTTTCCTCGATCAGGTTGCGTTTAATCATGATGTTAGCCAGATAAATCATGCAATCAATGGTCGGGGTTGGAACATTGTACTTCCGGCCCAGCTGCTGATATACATAGCAGCCTACCGGCACATCCTCAGTGATATAACGGTTTTCAAGGCTGAATGGGCCATCACCGAAGAAGTTCTCATACTTCTCCGTAAATGGAACGGCAAAGTCCGGTCCCATGTACTCCTTACCATACATCGTTGTCCGAGAGAAGAAATCCTCGTAATTGACCGTACAGACATCGACGTTCATTGCTGCTGCAATCGCTTTCTCTTCCTCCCAGAACACGGACTGAACCTCCGCGATTGACGGGCAAAGGCCAAATCCATACAGGGAGTAGTTCTTCGGATCCTGCCCCAGCACAGTTCCAAAATTCTCCATCGTAGATACTGCTAAAACAGTACCCGGAACATGAATAACCGGGTTCACGTTGGAAAGGTTCGCATCAATAACGGTGTTTGCCCGCTGATAACCGTCACCGGTGGTGCAGGCATCAAAAGCCGGAATGGTGCTGGCTGATGCCAGGAATTCTTCGGTATCGCAATCAGGCAATGCCGCGCCACGCAGGAAGGTAACACGGTCGTTGATCTTACAGGTATTGGTGGTCACACCACCACGGACAACAATACGCACACCATAAGGCGCTGTTGCCCAGCCGCCAACGATAACTTTTTTCGTACAGCCCATTTCGTGCATCATTCTGCGCAGCAGCAGGCTGCCATAGTTATCCGGGACCAGGTGAACAATCTGACCATCCTCCAGCAGCGGAATCAACTCTTTAAAAATTGCTTCATGAGCCATTGCAACTGTTGCAATTATAACGTTACCGGCCCCCTTTACTGCTTCCGCCATATCGGTAGTTGCCATGGCAATTTTTGCGATGCCGGAACGCTCGAAGCTGTAATAGTTGAACTGTCCGCCGGCAATGGTAATACCGCGCTCGATATTAACGAAATTTTTCTTGAATGACTCCTGCTCCCACAGGCGTACTTCTGCACCGGCCAGGGCACTGTCACCGGCCATTGTTTTTCCGACACCACCTGCACCCAGAATGGCAATTGGTTTGTTCTTTACATTGTTTACGAAATCCATAATCAAAATCTCCTTTTAATTTATAAATTTTTTGATGTTGCTTTATATGTTTATTATAGCTAAGGTGAGATTCGAATGATGTGCCAGCTTTCATTGTTTTTTTGCCGATTCTCTCCTCTGCTCCAGAGCGTGTTTGAAAATTGCTTTCTATCAGCTGTGCGCCACACTTTGTGGGAGATTTGGTTTCGATGAAGGAGGCGTAGTGGGCTGCGTCGACTGAATTGGAGGCACACATACCGCAAAGTGGGGCGTGCAGATGGCCGGAATGAATTTTCAAACACGCTCTAAAACACTTCTCAAATCACCCGCGGGACATATCGCTCCAGTATCGCCCGGCAATTTTGCATCTGTTCGTCTGTGGGCGGCTGGATATCGCCAAGCGGATAATCTCGTCCGAGCTTGCGATAGGTATCGCTCCCCAGCCGGTGATAGGGTAACAACTGGATGTGGCTAAGATGCCGTAAGCCGGCGCATACTTTACCCATGCGTTCCAGTTCTTCTTCATCGTCATTGAGCGTCGGAATCAGAGGAATACGTACCACCAGTTTAGTCGAACCGGAGAAGCGTTTAGTATTCCGGAGATTCGTTAAAATCAGTTCATTTGACACACCGCAGAAACGCTTATGTCGTTTCTCATCCGCGAATTTCAAATCCGCAAGCAAAAGGTTTACATACGGCAATACCGCATCGACCGTCTCCGGTTTGGCAAAAAGAGAGGTTTCTAAAGCTGTATGAATACACTCCTGCCGCGCCTGCGCTAAAAGCCGGGTGGAAAATTCTGCCTGCGCAAGTGGCTCACCGCCTGACAGGGTCATCCCGCCTCCTGAATGGAAGAAAAAAAGAGAATCCTTGCGCACCTCTTTCATCACCGCTTCCACCGTCATGGGCATGCCATAAACCATTTCTTTCGTGCGCTCAATTTCAAACGACTGACTCTCCGGTGTCGAACACCACTGGCAGCGTAGCGGGCAGCCCTTCAGAAAAACCACCGTGCGGAAGCCGTCCCCATCATGGACGGAGGAGCGCTCAAGGCGCAGCACCATCGCCTGCTTATCGTTATCAAATTCCGTCATATACGCCACCTCCGTTATCTGAAAGTAATCATCTATGCTGAAGCTGCTCCGCTCCAGCTATTGATTTCGGTTCGTCCGATAATCTCGTCCTGTACTTCTTTGCCCAGCTCGACAAAGAATGCCGTGTAACCCGCTACGCGGATAAGCAGGTCCCGGTACTGCTCCGGATTCTCCTGGGCAGCAATCAGCGTCTCACGGTCAACCACGTTAAATTGCGCATGGTACACGTCCAGGGTACAAAGGGTTTTTAACATTGTCATGGCGTGCGTCATACCGCTCTCACCCTGAAGCAGGGCCGGCTCAATCTTCATGTTAAGCTGGGTTCCCTGGGTATAGCGTGCATGCGGGATGCGGCTTACTGATTTCAACAGTGCGGTCGGACCATTTACGTCAGTACCACCGGTAGCTCCGATACCGTCGGTCAGTGGCGTCCAGGCGTAGCGTCCGGAGGGCAATGCTCCCACCCACTCACCAATCGGGGTGTTGCCTGACACCGGCAGCATTCCCGTGGTCATCTTGCCAAATTTGGTATCGTATTTTTCAAACTGGTCAATGATGTAGGTAAATACCTCGCCGACGCAGAAATCTGCGCGTTCATCGTCATTACCGTATTTCGGCGCCTCCATACAAAGCTTCTGAATGTCTTCATATCCCTCAAAGTTCGCTGCCAGTGCCGCACACAGTGTTTCCATGGTTACCTGTTTCTCGTCATATACCAGGTATTTCACAGCCGCAAGGGAATTGACAATATCTGCCTGCCCGACTGTGATGACACCGCCGCCGCAATTGTACTTCGCTCCGCCAACACTGTAATCAAGCCCTTTTTCAATACACTCCGGATAGCCCAGCGACAGTGCCGGAACCGGACGGTAGTTCATGCTAAGATAATCAAGCAGCTGGTTGCCGGAAACCACCACATCTACGAAATAGCGGATATGAGTTTTTACTGCGTCAAAGAAATCTTCAAACGTCTTAAAATTCGTCGGATCGCCGGTAGAAACCGAGACGCGCTTACCTGTTTTGCGGCTAATACCATCGTTAAGTGCCATTTCAATGATACCTCCAAGATTAACGTCAGCCATATCGGTATATTGCTTCATCCGTCCGGCCAGATTCGTCTCCACACAGCCACAGGGATTCCAGTCCCACGCCTCACTTAATGGCACACCCTTGTTAAGCAGCATCCGAATTCCGGCATCGTCATGATAAACGGCCGGCATCGTCAGACCAAGACGGATAGCCTCAATTGCCTTGCGCAGGAAAGAGTCCGGGTTTTTCGAAATATTGTAGCGGATGGAAAGGTTTGGTTCTTTAAACTTCACATCCATTGTCGCCTGTATGAGCATATAAGAAAGATCATTTACCGCGTCATTACCGTACTGGTCGATGCCGCCAGGGGTCACCTGAACCGTGATGCAATAACCTGCGGCATACTGCGCTGTAACCTCGTCCTGGAACAGTGACAGCTCGGCAACCTTAATCCACAGACAGTCCAGCAGCTCCTGCGCGCCGTCCGCATCCAAAATTCCCGCCGCCACATCAGCCTTGTAATACGGAATCAGATACTGGTCAAGGCGGCCAAGGTTATAAGATGATGCATTTTGCTCCATATACACAGCATACTCATAGAAGAGAATGCTCTGACATGCTTCGTAGAACGTAGTGGCGGGATGCTCCGGCACACGGCGGCACACCTCGGCAATTTTTTCAAGCTCTGCTTTACGCCCGGGATCTTCACATGTTGCTGCCATCTCCAGTGCCAGATCGGCGTGGCGGTTGGCCAGAAGGATAATACCGTCACAGGCCAGCAGTTCTGATTGGAAGAACATTATCTTCTCCAAATCACCGACCTGCGCATCATCCAGCTTACTTAACGCTTCTTCAATCTCTTTACGGATACCGCCAATCCCTTTTTTCAACAAACGCGGCCAATCCGGAGTCGTTTCGCCGTAACCGCGCACAGCCTTACGGTCAATGTAAATCATGCCGTTGTCCCGCAGCGTCTCCATATCCCCGGGAGCCATAACCCGCCAGCGGTCAAGCACGCATTTTCCCTTCCAGTACTCGGATACCTGTTCTTTAAAAACTTTCTTGCCCTCTTCACTTAGGAAAAAGGGATCAAATTTGCGGGTGCTGATGGTGTCCATCTCACGGTCCAGGATCGAGCAGGAGCTGTCGGCACAGAGAATGCCTGCACGCGGCTTAAACCCGGCTCCGCCTACCAAAAGCTCGTGATTCTGAATGTAGATGTTTTTCTTCTGGCACTGATTAAAGTATCCTGTTGCCTTCTGGATAATCCATGGCTGACCCTCCGACGCCTTAAAACCCTCGGTGAGATATTTCGCATTCCACACGTCCATATCTACACGGGTATTCAGATACTGCATCCTTAGCGCTTCAATGCGCTCCATATAGTTTCCATTCATGCATAAACCTCCTCCTGTTCATTCTTTGCCACCACTTCCTCGGCTGCAATCAGTTCTTTATTGATATCCATCCATGTTTCACAATTCTCGATGCCCAGCCTTTCCGGATTGAAGAAGGGTTCCTCTATTCCTGCCTTCAGCTGTGTCATATAGTCATCGTAAACTTTTTTGACTACCGGAATCAGGATGATTAGGGTAACAATGTTAAACCACGCCATCAAACCGAACATAATCTCACTTACTGCCCAGGCGGTACTCGCCTTAACGTTTGCCCAAATAAAGAAGAATACAGGCAGCGCAATACGAGTCGCCCAAATCACTTTACTTCGGGTTGAGTCTTTCGCACTTCGGAACAGATATGCCAACCCAGACTCACCCTCATAGTAGTAAGCGATGCAAGTGGAATAGGCAAAGGTGGTCAGGGCAATGGCAATGATTGCGCCGCCAATGCCGGGCATGACTGTATTCGCCGCTTCCTGCACCCATACAACGCCCGCAATACCTTCTTGTGCCTGTGCCGCCATGGCGGCCGAACCGGTGCCGATATGCATAAAGGTGGTGCCGTCGGGACCAAGCACATTGAAACAGTCCGTAACCAATGCCATGATCCCCGAGCAAAAGCAAACTGCCACGTCAATGTAGACGGAGAAGGCATTAACCAGACCCTGGCTGGCCGGATGGGCAGTTTCTGCCGCTGCCGCAGATGGCGGGGTTTCGCCAAAGCCAGATCCGGAGGAGTTGACCGCACGCTTTACGCCGTAGGAGAACGCACCGCCAATCATGCCGCCAAAAATTGCATGAGAGTTAAACGCGCTGCCGATGATCATCGAGATGGTCGCCGGAATTGTGCTTGCGTTTCCGATTAACACAACAACCGTTACGATCAGATAGCCGATGGTCATAAAGGGTACCAGAATCGTAGAAACCTTTGCAATCCGACGCACACCGCCAGCGATAACCAGGAACAACATCACAGCCACCACCGCACCGGAGATAACAGGACTTACGTTAAAGCTGTTTTGAAATGCCATGGCAATGTTGTTGGCACTGGGTCCGGTGACCAGTATCGGTACGCCAATGGCGGCGAACAGCGCAAAAATAACCGCGGCAACTTTGCCAGGCCCCTTCCAGGGAATTCCCCTCTCCATATAGAAGTACGGACCACCGCGGTATTGTCCATCCTGCCGTACTTTGTAAATCTGCCCCAGGCTGTTTTCCGCATAGGCAATCGCCGAGGTGACCAGCGCTGTGACCAGCATCCAGAGCACAGCGCCCGGACCGCCGTACATAATGGCCACCATGACACCGCCGATATTACCAACCGCCACGCGGTAAGCGACCACCGAACAGAACGTTTCAAATGGCGAGATCCCCTCAACTGAGCCATCACCGGATTTCAGCAGCTGCCACTGAAGCTTTG
>Ga0153999_1000705_pt1 | contig 14194 bp, 18 predicted proteins | sample TSNC083MetaG_FD_104675 | JGI IMG/M metagenome (GOLD analysis project Ga0153999, IMG submission 104675) | Attine ant fungus gardens microbial communities from North Carolina, USA - TSNC083 MetaG | ecosystem: Host-associated > Fungi > Mycelium > Unclassified | place: USA: North Carolina, Lumber... | reverse complement strand
GGACGATCTAACAGCCACGTCCTCTTCTTGAGCCGCTCTCATTTTCTTTCAGGCTGTTTTTCACTAATCCACTAATGGTTGTATGGAGAGCTCATAGATCTTTTGCGAAGACGGCAAAATGAGCCTATATTCGTCTCCATTACATTTAGTGGGTACCATCAAGATCAAAATCCAAAAAAGGTAAACTCATTTAGTGGGGAAACAGAAACCTGAAAAAAAGGCCTTTCTAGATCACGGCATCTGAGAAACATCCATGTTCGGCATCTCGGCGCAGATTTCTGGAACCCATTTGTCCTCAGATTTTCCCCAGATTGCCTGCGGGAAGTCATCTAAGTCCAGTGATGATTGTAGTAGATTTGAAACACTCGACATCTACAATGGGAAAAAGACGTTTATAGCTACCGATGGTCGGGTATTTGACACACGTTTAAATGGACAAATGAACTTGACAAACCATCTCATTCAACCATAGAGAGATAAATAAAATTTACATACTACCGCCAGGCAGAAAGGAACCCCACTTATTGAAGTCCAAGGGTCAATCATAGTCTCATATTGTATGAGGGAATATACTACAGACGACTGCGAACGCGCTCTGAGTGAGGTAAGGTGGTGGTGATGCCCATTCTTATTGACGAACAGACAAGGAGCGATAGATGTACTATACCAAAATTCTAGCCAGGTCGTGTCCGAGCTCAGATTGCGCTGTCTTAGATTTCTTACAGGGATTGAATCTCTGTCCAAAAGCGGCGGACTATTTCATGAGCATCTACAAGTAGAAAGCAGTATCAACATGAGAAGGAACTATAAAATTAAACATGATGCAGTACTAAGAAAGCAGTGTTTGGTGTGTATTAGTAACAGCAGCAGCCTTACAGCCTGTCTAAACAGCTAGGCGAGTCGGAGCTCAAATTTACCTGAGAGGGAGGGAAGTAGAACATTTCAAGAACGAAACTCAGGAACTGCTTAGTGGCCGAGTGGTGAGCAAGAATCATAAGTCATATGAAGCCAAGCGATCTGATTCGAACGACTAATGCTCAATTTTTGCAAGGCGAGATGTAAAATTCATGGAGGGGCCTTGACTTTGTTGTACCCCTCTTTTTCGGGAAGGTGATTTTTTATCTGGATTTGCGATTGACTTGGTAATCCATGTTATGTCAAAAAAAACTATTGTTCTGCGTGTGTCAAGATGAGACTATGAGATTTATTTTTTATTTCCAAAATTTCTCGGTATATAGACTCATGAATGAAAATTGAGCGAGGCGATCACTTTTCTGCTGGGTAAGATGGATTGTATCGAAGTGAGTGACCTCGGAAACAGCGGACATGTCACGTATGTAATCATATCAGATGATTGATTTCGGTTTCAGCTTACATACACAATACATTCTTTTTGTTCCTACGTCTGCGCGTTTGTTATGCCATTGGAGTTGGTGACGTTTGACCCGTGTGAACCGAAGCGAAACTAGGGGCTGATTATCAGCTCCCCCTTCTATCAATGTGTCCAGTCGGTTTCTTGGACGTAAACCATATCGCGTTGGATGTCGCTTGTTTCTCCCCTTGCGCAATTCTTCGATCAATGAGCTGCCCATCATCTGTTATGAAATTCAGATTAACTCCCAATCGCACAGAGCAAGAAACCCTGATAGCGTATCCCAATCATTTGTCACAGTAGTAAGACATACTGGTCTGTATTCCTGATGCGGTTAATGCTATACCTTTTGGGAGCGAGCAGCATACGTGTATAATTTCAAGTATTCTTTTGTGTCATAGTCGATGACGAGATATTTCTTCAAGGGGACAGAGAGGTATGGCAGCGGAGCCGCTGAATGATAATTGGACGACAAGACTTATAAATAGCTTTCTATGTATCACATTCTATTTTGAGCTCTCACCTCTTCATGTTATTAAACAGACGTGTTGACAAGTGTACTAAGAGGGGAATCGGTCGGGGCCAAAATTATAGACCGGTCGTGTCTGGAGAGCTCTGATGAGGCAGCTTGTACTGGATTGGAGTCGTAAAGGCACACGAACGCAACCATCGGTGCAAAGGATTATTGTGCACGGTAGACTAAAAAATAATGTATTTAGGATTATGTACCCATTTGTGTTGCTCAAGTCTGAAAGGTCAAAGTACTGCAAGTAGTCCACAGGCTATGACTAGATGTTGACGTTCAACGGTGGTGAGCAACATCGGACCGCCCACAAATGAAAAGGAGATAGACTCCTTTTACCTGTGTCGAGTTATCCGTAGAGTACGGTCGGGTTCTGACAGACATAAAGCGTGGAATGAGGTGGGGATATAGCTATAATTGCTGAGAACGCGGTGGGGCTGTTATCCTTACTTCTGGGGGTCGAATGACGAGAGGAGTCGGGTCAGAGTTGACAGCTTTTGGAGACAGCAGGACGACGGCTACGATGTACAAGTCGGACCGGGTAGATGGGATCGGGTGGAGCGCATGCAACGATGCCGAGAGGCCGAGGCGAACCAGTTCGGACTGATTGTCGTCACATGGTTTGTGCAACGGCAGATCAGTCGTTGCTTTTCCTCACCCGTCATGTCGTTCGCAACTATAAAATCCCCATCCACCACAACAGACTCTTCTCCCCATCCTTCCTCCCCCTCTCATCAAGACCAGGTATGTTTTCTATCGCAACTACTACCATTTCTTCTCTCATCACGTTCAACACAGGCTCAAGCCCAGTCCCAGCCTGCTCCCCGCTTCCGCTTTGGCACTCGCAAAAACAGCATTACTACTTCTGGAATGCCCGTTCTCGTTGTCCCTGCTCCCCCATCTTCTCCTGCTCTCATGTCCTCTCCAGAGCCCCACCGCAAGCATGGCCCTCTGTCAGATCTCAAACGGCTCTTCCATCACCCTCCGGCCTCTCCTACTCCATCGGATCGTCGTGTCTCTTCTCCTGTTGCTTCAGACCATGGTCCGCCCCATGGAAAGACCGTCCCTCCCCGTCGCTCTGCCCAAGACTTTAAACTTTCATCCCTTATCCGTAGGGACCACCAAAAGGATACCATCAAACAGAGCAAAGACCGAACTCCCTCGCCTGGAAGTTCTAAGAGTAGCTCCCAAGCCTCTCCCAGCATTTCGAATGATAGTTCTCACCCTCAATGCTCTTCATCCGGCCATGGCTCACCCCACCACCATAAGGCCGTGCCTCGTTCTAGCAACCTCAGTCATGGCGCTTCCATTACCTCTCTCCAGGATGCTACCCACGCCCATCTATCCAAAAAGTACGGAAAGTGGGGTCCTGTTCTTGGATGTGGTGCTGGCGGGACAGTCCGCCTCATCAAAGCTAGCAGTAAAAATGGTGGTGGTATCTATGCTGTCAAAGAATTTCGCCCAAAACGTTCCGGCGAATCTGAGCGTGAATATCAGAAAAAGGTCACTGCAGAGTTTTGCGTTGGTTCTACTCTCAAGCATCCCAACATCATTGAGACTGTCGACATCGTTTCAGACCACGGCCACTATTATGAGGTATGCTCTACCATCTGTTCCATCAGGAACCCACCTAATCATGCTCAGGTTATGGAGTATGCACCCTTTGATCTGTTCAGCGTTGTTATGTCCGGCAAAATGTGCCGGCCTGAAATCTACTGTATCTTCCGTCAGATCTGCGATGGCGTTGAGTATCTCCATGAGATGGGTCTCGCTCACCGTGATCTCAAGCTCGATAACTGCGTCATGACGTCTAATAACATCGTTAAGCTTATCGATTTTGGTACTGCCACTGTCTTCCATTATCCTGGCAAGTCGTTCACACCAGCCACGGGCATTGTCGGCAGTGATCCCTACCTCGCCCCAGAGGTTCTCACCCAGGAGCCTTATGATCCTCGGAAGACGGATGTCTGGAGTGTCGCCATCATCTTCTTGTGCATGATCCTTAGGAGGTTCCCCTGGAAGATCCCCGACCCCAAGAATGATCCCAGCTTCAAGGCTTTTGTCAATGCTCATCCTGACCTTTCGCTCAAGCCACCTCCCAGGAAAGACCGGTCGTCAATCAACCAGAGTACTGCTACATTATCTGTTGAAGGACAAACTAGCCACTTCGTTAAGTCAGTTCCCTCAGCATGTGCAAAGAGTACCGATAGCACTCTCGTCCCGGACACCGATATTTCCAGTAATGGCCCTTGGTCAGAAACAACGTCCACACTCTCTCAGTCGACTTCCAGATCGTCAGCCATCTCAGATCCCCCTTCAATGTTGACTAGTGGCAAGGCTTTGAGCTGTGCAGAAGCTCGTGCTAAGCAAATTCTACCTCAAATCGCTGGGTCACCCTGCTCTAGCTCAGACTCTCATATCTTGGAAAATCTACGGGATATGGATCCTTCTGTTCTGTCTTTTGCACGTCCTGGTGCATCAACTGAATCCCTTCCCAGTCCACTTGAAGCTACCCTACTAGATAATCTCCCTACTCCCGGCGTCAGTGCCGCTCCGGCTTCAATGGGTGCTGAGGTCCTCACCAGCCAGGCAGTCACTTCCCTTGATATCAGTGCCTCAGATTCTTCCTTGGAACAGGGATCGGCCGTTCCTTCCCCTCAATTGCACAGACCTCGTCAACGAACGGATAGTATGATGACTTTCCATGCTGGCGGCGCAGAATCTATCTTTCGTCTCCTGCCACGTGAAACGCGCCCGGCATTGCGACGAATGTTGTTCGTTGAGCCTTCATCGCGGTGTACCTTTACAGATTTGCTCAAGGGAAGGGGAAAAGCAAGTGGATTGCTCTGCGGATGCAAGGTGGATCCTCACAATGGACGTCGGACGCCTGCGTCATCATCTACATGTCTTGAAACTCCTCCAGGTGGTCATTGTGTTGACCATGATGATTGTGATCCTGAGGATGAAGATGATGGTGATGAGTGGTTGAAGAATATCAAGTCATGTTCGCAATCAGGTGCCAAGCCTTGCCATGCTCATATAAAGGTTCCTGTTGATGAGAAGCAAGGGAGGAAAAAGTTTTTTCATTAAACTCTTCAAGTAACGAAGAGTATCGGTATCCACCAAAATTCAATTGTTATGTGGATGCTATTGTCTCATTTCGTTCTGACATGATGTTCCATTTTTTCTATTGCTCGCCCTCATTTCCCGACATCTGCATTCTTTCGTGCTCGCCAATGCCTTGCCTTGCTCGGTTTGATGACAATACATGCAAGACAAATTTCACAAACATACATACGCACATTTACCCAACCTACATCATTCATTATCGTCACTATTCAAACAAATGTACATCTACTGTCCGCGGTTTATGATACAACTTTCTTTCTGCTGTTTTGTTTATCTTCTGCGCCATTTGCATCAACCGGTGTCTTATCTCATCCAATTACGTTTCGTGCACACTTTTCTCTTTTACTTCTTCAAAAGCGCGCTCTCTCGCTTACATTACATATCTATACATCATACAATTTTCTTCTATCTTTTGTCTCACTCATGTGGATTTTCTTTCGGCCCTTTCCTATCGTCTTTCTTTCGGACGAATGGTCAACAGTTGGACAACTACATGCCCATTATCGGAAGTTACTTGTATAGTTTTCTATGCCTCGACTACGTCTACTTTAGATGCAGTTGTACCCTGATGTACCTAATAAAGAAATGAATAGAGAAATGATTACTGTTACATCCGTTTTCAGCATCCACAAGTTCCCCCTAAAATGCACTGAACACGTTTTCATCACCCAGAAAAATAGGTTCTCTGCCTAGACGAGATGTCTAATCAATGAGTCTGCTGCTGTCAAAGAGGACTTGTCACTCACATCCAGAAGCATCCACCCTTGACACCTTGTCGAACAGGAGCACTTGCTCTGTTGCGCTATCGTAAATAAATCAACCTTTGATTGTAACGAGGATCATCGTCAAATTTTTCTCGGTGCTCTAGAAGTTTGAGTTCGGTGGTAGATTAAGGCAACCCTTGCTCTATTGGTCGTCAAAGAAGTCTGATATGCTACATAATATTCACTACATAGAAACCTCCCCCACCCAATCATGACTTGGCCGCGTTTGCACCAGGGAGGTGAACACAGCACAGATTACTCTGACTGATTATAGTTCATCTCGAGCATACTCATCAACATTGTCCATTGATCTCTTAAATCTCTTCTTCTTATCATTGCCATTTCTTCCGCTCCCTTCTTCTTTATCTTTATCTCCTTCCTTCGAAGAGGCATGAAATCCCAAGAACTCGGCGTTGAGGACATCGAAACCCGCAGCCCGAAGCGCCTCCGTAAGTTTATTGCTTACCTCCACATCATCTTCTGTATCGTCTCCAAACTCGATAATGACTTCAGTAGGCTCTCCAGCCTTGTCAGTCTTCCCACCGCGGGTCTTACGCATCAGAGCTTGAATAGTCTGTGCGACAAGATCATCGACGATTCGATCCTGTTTTTCGTCCGTCTCAGACTGCGTATCTGACGACCGATCATTTTCAGATTTGGCAGCAGCAGGCCCAGGCAGAATGTGTTGTTGTAGTGGTGGTGGCGGTGGGCTGCTTTTGATCGGGTAATCGGCAACAGGATAGTTGAAGGGGTTCTCAGGGAGCGTTTCTACGACTTCGCGGCAACGAATTTTAGTTTCGTCCGTCGCGTCTCGTCGCGATCTAAAGCTCGGCTCTCCACAGAGGCGTGGTGTGTTGATGACCAGAACATATGAACACGTCTTCGTTTCTTTGACAAACAAGATCTGATCTGTCATAGTCATAGAACAATGGAACTGCAGAAAGAAATAGATGAGTACAAAATTTAGGGTTTCGGTCACTTCGGTTCAACGGCGGTCTCCCATGAACCGAGAAAGGCCGCAGTAGAAGAAAGGACGAAAATATCTCACCTGTACTTCTACTTCGCGATTTTTTCCAGTTTTGTCGCAAAGAGTACCATCACCCCACCGTTGCACAAGGTACCGGGAACCAGCATTCTTGGCGAGTTCCAGGTTGGTGGCATGAGCGTTTTGCTCGGCGACCGTTAATTCAGCGCCAGGTGCTGGTTGCGTTGGTGCACGTCCCAACGTGTAAGATTCCCACTAACATTCAAGGTGAGTGGCATGTCAAAACACCACAAGATGATAATTTTGGAATTACCTCAGGGTCTTCTTCGGGTACATATGAACCTATGATATGGAAAAATCTAGGATCAGCCCTCTATCAGCATAAAGGGTCAATTTAGAATCAAAGAAATTATTGGAGCGAAAGAAATGATACGAAGGAAGACGTGGCAAAAAGCTAGTGGCGACTTTTAAAAAAATTTCAAAGACAGCCTAGATGTTGAAGGGAAAATAGGCTGTTTTGATGATATATTGCGGCAAAATGTTACTAACCTGGCAACTGTGGGCTTTGTGGCACCAATTCTTTGAATTGACGAATCTCATGATTATGACAGTAAGAGTAGGTAAACCACGAATGCCGGTGCTGGGGAAGGGTTCAGAGAATGAAATCACAATGCCTTAAGATTACATACATATAGACATGTCCCAGTGAGAGATTTGAGCAAAGCCCATCCTCTTGCTGGCGTCAGACCAGTATCAGATTGGTCCTCCAACGGAGGAGAGGATGTATTATCCAGGGGCTCAGGTATCAGGCAAACATATGAATCCCTGGTGCCAAGTTTCATAAGCTCAAGAGTAAAATCGCCTGAAGTTGATGAAGCCTAGAAGAGGGGTGGTGAATAGAGTTGGCTCTCGGCCCCGAGGACACCTACATCTACGGTTTCTGCTTCACTTTGCGACTCTGAAGGACCACTTTCTATCGCCTTTGGATCGGGAGACATAGGAAAGGAAAAGAACTTTCTAGATTGATCAAGAAATTCAAGCTCCCCACCCAATATACCGTCCTTGAGCCACCGTTCTGCTGTCTCGTTAAGGACTGGGAGAGAATTCAGGAACTCGACACGAAACTTGGGGAAGGCATGGGTGTCCTCTGGGAGGTAATGAAGCCGAGCAACGGCAGCATGAAATAAAGGGATCAGAGACAGGTAGGAAGCCAAAGTATGCATTGCAGCTCAGAGTTCTCTGACGAGAAGCCAGTAATTTCTCGTCTCTTGACGTCGTGTCACTATTGCGTGGTATTGACGTGCGTGACAAGTAACAGAGTATGATGCTGAAATGTATCGCGGCATTTGTTATTTCCCTTGCCGGTCGGACAGAGTACCAAGTCCTGCTCATAGAACCCCCGCTCATGATACCCCATTGAAAACGAGCTACTTGAAAATCCTAAGGAGCGGATGACTATATTAAAGCTTGCTGAGGGTCTGGCCGCGTGCCGAGACTTGACGTGACCTGGGTGACATTCACGGGTAGGAAAATGAATAGAAATGTGCAAGTGTTTCCTTACAAGAGTTCCTCACTTCTGCTAGCGCATATTTATTTTTTGCGGCGTGCTAAGCCAGATCTGCCTCGAGTAGATTAATTTCGTATATTTACCCCAATGGAAAAAAAGGGGAATTCAAGACAGACGGCAGATTGCCATACTAGGATGCTCTTGTCTAGATTCAAGGCCAAGTCCCATGTGGTTTTTTCAACTGTTGATCTCCAATTTTCAAGCAGCCAACAAATATTTTGCATTACGTGAGTAGAACCCCCCAAAATCAGGGGTAAAAGTGTACGCAGGTGCACACCGATAATTATAAAAAGGCTTGGTTTGGTGCAAATGCATGCGAAAGAATAATACATTCTTCTCCCAAATTCGGCAGTGAAATTGTTCATTAAAGCCGATCCACCTTTTTCCCCACCTCAATCTTTCTCTCTTCCTCAATCCAATTGCATCTAACGCGTATTTTCCTCCTCCCCAGTCTCTCATGATGTCTGCATCGCCCAAGGACCAACAAGAAGAGGCAGGCGAGAGACAACAGTCCATTGATGAGTTGGACGAGCCGGAGCCTCAGCCAGAAGCCGAGAACGAAGGCGGTAAGCGTTTTTTCCCTCTTGCAAGAACGTCCCTCATATCGATCCTGCGTGATGCCCCCTCTCTGTTCACGTCGCCCTGACCCTTACATTCCTTGGTTCCACCAGGCACTAACGAGACTACCGACAATCTCCCAGCAAAACGCGGTCGGGGAAGGCCCAAGGGTAGCAAAAACAAAAAGACAGCCAGCAGTACCACTGACGCGACCTTGGCCACGTCTACTGTCCCGCGGAAGCGCGGTCGTCCTCCCAAGGTGATTATCCTTGCTCACGCTCAGAACCCTTACTAATGACCCATGTCGTTTAACAGCCTAAAACTGACCAGGAGGGTGAACCAACGCCAAAGAGACCCCGTGGTCGTCCGCCTAAGAATCCCAAGCCCCCTGCTCCTGAGGGCGGCGAGGGAACTACTGCCACTAGTGAGACTGTTGATGAGACCACAAAGAGAAAACCTGGCCGACCGAAAAAGACGGCCTCGTAATTCATCTGGCCTTCGTCCTCTATGAAATATCTTTCCCGGCTTGCTGACGGCTAGCATGTTGTTATTACATCCTTCTGTTGTTTGTTTTAGGCTATACACAACTTCACAATATCCTAGGCTTGTCTTCCTCTTCGGTTCGGTGCTGGTATCCACAGTATGGACAATCGCTCTTCGCTATTGCTTTCTGTCCGTTGACTTAGTATATAATCAGCGATGTATATTTGATGTACAGTCGCTTGATTGTTCGTTCTTGCATGCTAGTCGCATGAGCCTCGTGTTCTGAATGGCAACGTAATATGGGTAGCTTCGCTCTCGCACATGTCTGCGAACCCGCGGGAGGTAATCTCCGAAGATACAATGCTGAAATTGGCCCATAACCCTGGTTGGACCATACCTCATTTAGCTTTCTGTTCTTGTAAAGAACACAACCAGTCAACAATGGCCCTTGAGACCATCTACTATATTATATTAAGCATAACGTTCCATTACTTGTCTATTCAACTCAATGCGTCGCAGCAGGAAGGAGAATATAGATGATGTTCCCGCGGCACCAAGCAACACCAGTCCGGCGTATTGCAACTTTGTCAAAATAGATGCCTGATGCGTCGCTTTGCATCTAGCAGTGGCGTAACTGACATCGGGCCTAAAAGTCACCATGTTATATAGTGGTAGCCATCCTCTGGGATACATCGTCCTAAAGGGCATGCGAGAGAGGAGTGGTACAAGCGAAGACAACGGAACTGGCCTTGGTGAGCTGATGCTATACAGAACATTATCTAGAACCTTTCGAATAAGGTAGGTTAAGGTGGTAACCGAGTGTCTCATCTCGATGCTGGGGCAGGGAGTCAACATAATATCAATCAAAGTGAGACGCATGATGAACTTACTAATTATCCATGGCAAGGTCACAGATGGCAACTAAATCTTGATGGCGATTCTCCGAATAGTGACTAAGAGCTGACGCCAGCCGTTCATCGATGTCGTCGGTGGGGATAGTAGCTGCAGTTACTCCTTTTTGCTCCAGGAGCACCGACAACACCCTTACGTCCTCCAAGCCACAATTCAACCCTTGGCCATAAAATGGAACCATCGAATGCGCTGCGTCACCCAGCAGAATGGCACAATCCTTGTAGTGGTATGGCTTCGACTATGGTAGGACTTGATGAACCCATAAAGTTTGATTGGATTTCTAGCCCATACCTTTGTGCAAATGAGGGGGGACCTTGGATTCTGCAAAAAATCGTTCACTAGATTGTTTTCTCCGATAGCCTGAAGGGCATCTGGAAAGTATTTATGAAACCAAGATAAGATGTCCTCTGGAGCGCGCAGCCCATCCAATACGGAAATTGGCGCAAATAGAGTACAAGTGAATGTCTTATCCTGTGATGAACAATCAGATCGGTGACTAGCTCTGCGGACTGTACAGCCGACTACTTACTTTGTTCGGAAGAGCGATCAGCATGAAGGAATGACGGGGCCAAATGTGTAAGTGATTAGGATCCAGGACGAAGACAGGCCGGCCATCAGCATCACGGCCAGCGGGCATTTTTAATTCGATGTATTCATCTTTAATGTATTCTTGACTGTAATCCATTCTAGAAGGATGTTTTATTGTTTTATGAACCCAGTTAGAGAAGAATCTACCTGCCTGACCACTCGCATCATTTGTTGCCGGGTGATTGAGTAGCTTCCGTCAGCCCCAATCAAAAAATCAAAATTGACATTAAAATTGAGGTTGGACGCAATGTCTTGGACAGTCATCATCTTATGATCAAAATCAATCGCAATAACTCTGTGATTAAACGATATCTGGACATCATCGGAAGCAGAAGCTTCATCCAACAAGCCTTCGTTGAGAAGGGCCCGGTTGATAGAATTGATGCACTGGACATGGATACTATCAGTAATGCGTACGAAAGCGAACACTGTGATGTGCCGACCTGTCCATCTCTGTCATATCTCTGACTATCTAATTTTCCTGAAGGGGTGTGAATCATGCGCCCGGACATAGGTATGGCATCTTTAAGAAAACGTTGTGCCGCCACTGGGCTGACTACTTCCAATGCAGCAATTCCCCTGTGTGAGATAGCTAGATTGATGGAACGCTTCTGGGAAGCAACCTTAGAAGAGGGAAGGCGTAAGTCTGGGAGAGATTTAATTGAGTGACAAGAGTTTGGATCTAAGCGTCAACCAGACCTGGACGGCTTTCGTAGACTGCCACATTCCAGCCTTGCCTGGATACCGCAGAGGCAGCCAAGCACCCTACAGGCCCAGCCCCGATAATCACAGCCTTTCGTTTGCGCTCCAAACGAGACGACATGCCGCAGAGAGATGGAACATCGGTTTATGATTTGTATGATTTGTATGATTCGACTATTTTCGTCATCCAAAAGACAAAAAAGGAATAGTTCCCCGCCGATCGATCCGAAAGAAGACTGATCCATGGCCGGCTGATTAGATCTTGTGACGGCTTCGAACCCACAAGGTAACGAAGGAAGCAACCTTACTTACCTACATCAGCCTCCCAGCATGTCCCCCCTCGATACCTGCCTGAGCAGCCAATTTATCCGTCCGACTAACGGACAAGTTGGCGGGATCTTGCAGCCAGATCAAGGTAGTCGATTTCGGTCGTCAGGTCATTCATCTTATTCAATATTTCTGGTGTAGGTGCTGAATGCACATATCTCTGCGGTAACTCGCTTGGACTCATGTCCAGGCGCTCTCAGACTCTCGTTCAACAAGAACTGGAGGTATGGGGTACTCGGTAAATCTCCGTTAGCCAAGGTTTTCAGGAACTGATCTAAGCCCAACTTGTGGCACAGTGGTGTCATAGGTCATTTTGACCACCCCCTTAATCGCCCGTGGGTAGAATATACAAATAAATTGACTCCCCTCATGGCGGAAGTCGTGGGTAAGTTTGGTTCTTCACCAAAATCTCCAAAATCTCTGACACCAATTGATATGCTATTATCTCTTTAGGGGCGAATGAGAGGGAAGTAGCTGTCATGGCCACATTGACCAACAATCTTCATTTGATGATGGATTCCTTTTACAAACCTACTCCTGAGCGCTTCAAAATCCTTTGCGAGGCCAAAGCTTTTCCCTCGGATCAGGTCAGCAACGTAAATAAATATTGATCAAGTTCTGCGCATTGACTTGACCAGTATGCTTTCGCGTCACAGGTTCTATCCCATGGCCTCGATCCGGACCAGGCGATTTTGCAATTGAGTCCAAAGGAAGGCGAATACACCCTCAGGGAAGAAGATCTCCTCAAAACCCTAGACGAACAGGGGTCATCAATCGCCCTTGTTCTATTCAGTGGTGTTCAGTATTATACTGGCCAGTGGTTTCCTATGGAATCGATCACCGGAAAAGCCAAGGAACAGGTGGGTTCCAACTATGATTTTATATTTTGTCTCCGAAATGCGGGTCCTCAAGCTTGCTTCTTTCACATGACCAACACGTGTATTTATCTTTTGGGCTTTCAGGGCTGCATCTGCGGCTGGGATCTTGCGCATGCAGTTGGAAACGTACCTCTTCACTTGCACGACTGGAACGTTGATTTCGCTGTGTGGTGCACTTACAAATATCTGAACTCTGGGCCTGGCGGGATAGCAGGAATATTTTTGCACGAAAAATGGGATTCCATCAAGCGGCCTAAGTACGTTGTATGACTGCCCCTCACCTGATCTCTCGACAGTTTTACCTTCAAATTTATTTTTCTCTCCTACTAGGTTTGCAGGGTGGTGGGGACACGAGCTCAAGACACGCTTCGACATGCCATCCACATTCTCACCTACACCTGGTGCGCAAGGATTTCAACAGTCAAATCCCAGCATCCTTGCCTTGGCATCTCTTTTGGGGTCTCTAGAGGTCCTCAAGGAAGCTGGGATGATGGAAGTAATTCGAGAACGTTCTTTGCAACTTACAGGAGCTTTGGAAAATTTGCTCATTAGGTCCAAGTATTTTGTTCCAACCTCTGAGATATTGCAAAGGTACGGAAAACTAGGTTGTAACGACCCTGGATTCACCATAATCACGCCAACCGAGCCATCTTATCGGGGAGCCCAACTTTCTCTTGTAATTTTGCCTACAGACTCAGGTGCAACGCAGAAGGTTTTTAATACCCTCGTCTCGTATGGTGTCATTGGAGATGAGAGGAGACCTGACGTGATTCGCCTTGCGCCAGTACCTCTATATAATACGCTCGCTGACTGCGAGAATGCAGCGAAGTTTCTTGAAAAGGCTATCAGTTTGCTATGAGTATTGCATACATAGCAGTTTCTATTTGTTGTATATGGAACAAACTCGACCTGGTCTCACTCCTTCTGTAGTTCCATTTGAATGAATTTCTTGACAGCATCGACAAAGTCATCGGAGGACAGGATGTCATCATGACCCTGAGTGAGAAACGTATTCAGAATTACCTGTTCATTTGAGGCTGTGAGGTGCCGCAGCATCTGCTCGCTCTGGGCTAGATCGACAAGAGTATCCCCACTGGAATGAATCAACAGCCAACTGTATTTATGCCGCCTTGATCTCATCGGGTAGCTTGTTGTCGCAAAGGCGGCGTATGAATCCAGCTTTCCGAATGTAGGGGCGATGAACCAGCGAAGATAATCCGGAAAGCGGGCATTCAATAAATCAAGGTCGAAGATGCCCTCCGACAGCACGACATTCTTGATAGCATTAAGCAACATTCTGGACGGAGCGAGGGACGGAGTCGCTGCTGAGGAGTCCAGCAAGATACACGACAGCATGTGGGCACCGCAGCTATGCCCCATTAGAGATAATCGCTTTACGTCAACTG
>Ga0153999_1000703_pt1 | contig 14200 bp, 10 predicted proteins | sample TSNC083MetaG_FD_104675 | JGI IMG/M metagenome (GOLD analysis project Ga0153999, IMG submission 104675) | Attine ant fungus gardens microbial communities from North Carolina, USA - TSNC083 MetaG | ecosystem: Host-associated > Fungi > Mycelium > Unclassified | place: USA: North Carolina, Lumber... | reverse complement strand
CTTCGGTTGTTTCCGCCACTTCCGCCGCTGCCGCCCTATCCGCCGCTTCTACCTTTTCCGCCGCTTCCGTCTTTTCCGCCATTTCCATTTTTTCCGCCGTTTCCGTCTTTTCCGCCGTTTCCGGCTTTTCCGAGATTTCCGGCTTTATTGCCGTTTTTTCTGCAGCTGCCACTTTTTCCTCTGCTGCCGTTTTTTGTGCCGGCTCTGCCTCCGATACTTTTGCTGCGGTTTCATTTTGTAGTCTCTTTTCCGGCTCCGCCGTTTTAACATGCTCTGCCGCATGAACTTCATCCCAGGGCGCAATAGCAGCCAGTTTCTGTTCTTCCTCCTCCAGCTCTCTGGCAATTTCCTCTGCTATTGATTTCCTTGGCTCGGTTTCCTGTGTTCCCTCTTTTTCCCGCGCCTTTTCTGAAGTAATATCAGCCAGCTGGATTTCTGCGCTCTGACTGACGGCATCATCCCAAATAGTCGTATAGCACTGCCATGTGCTGCCGACATCATGAATGGTCAGGCCGTAGCACTGGTCACTTCCAAATCCGCTGTTCTCAACATTATCCGCGGAAACATTGGCGCGGAATTCGCCCAGTCCGCTGCGGATAAATATTTTGCCCAGAATTATTTCATGGCCCGGCACCAGCAGATACACAGCAATATCATTGCTTCCTACGTAAACATTCTTAACATTAACATGGATTTTGCAGCGTCCGTCGCGGACTTCAATTTTTGCATAACCCGTATTTCTGCCCTTTTTCCCACCTTCATATGCATATATATATGAAATTAGTCTTCGATAATTAGACATGCCATCACTCCTTTGCTAATTATTCTATGCATCTACCCATTGCAACTATGCCATAAAAATGTTATTTTATATATAGAATTCAAAAAAACTATGGGGAGGTATAACATGAGAATTTATAAAGCATTGGATTATAAAGATATGAGCAGAAAGGCGGCCAACATTATTTCTGCGCAGGTAATCATGAAACCTAATTGTGTGCTTGGACTTGCCACCGGCTCATCACCGGTCGGCACCTACCAGCAGCTGATTGACTGGTACCAGAAGGGCGATTTGGATTTTGCGGATGTAAAAAGTGTAAACCTTGACGAATACAAAGGTCTTGATAAAAATAATGAGCAAAGCTATTACTATTTTATGTATCATAATTTTTTTAAGCATATCAACATCAATCCGGACAAAACCTATATTCCAGACGGAACCGAACCGGACAGCGTCCGTGAATGCGCCCGCTATAATCAGGTGATCAAGCAGCTCGGCGGAATTGATATGCAGCTTCTGGGACTGGGTCATAATGGACATATCGGGTTTAACGAGCCGGAGGAGGCCTTTGAAAAAATGACTCACTGTGTTGATCTGCAGGAGAGTACCATTGAAGCAAACAAACGGTTTTTCGAGAATATTGATGATGTACCGAAACAGGCATATACCATGGGGATCCGTACCATTATGCAGGCGCGGAAGATTCTTCTGATTGTCAGCGGTCAGGAAAAGGCTGATATTTTATATGAAGCCTTATATGGACCGGTCACACCCAGAGTTCCGGCCTCTATTCTGCAGCTTCATAACGATGTCACGGTAGTGGCCGATGCGGCGGCACTTTCCCGCTGCAGCAGATAATTTTGACTTGACATATAAGTCCCGGCAGATCAGTGCCGGGACGTTTTATTTTAAATGTCTATTTAATCCTTCCCCCCTTGTTCGGTAAAATAATCAGCCAGCCGGGCAAACTGCTCCAGCGTCAGAGCTTCCCCCCTTACCATCGGCGGCAGTTCTAAATATTCAATCGCGGCCGCAATCTGGTTTTTGGCATATGAAATATTGGGTGAATTGTTCAGTCCGTTTAGCAGCGTCTTCCTGCGCTGGTTGAAGGATGCCCGGATCAGCCGAAACATCAGTGCAGGATCCTTCACCCCGACCGGCGGTATTTGGTGCCGGGTCAGCCGGATGACTGCAGACCCAACATTAGGTCGGGGAATAAAACAGTTCGGCGGCACGTTTGCCACAATATATGGTTGTGCATAATAGCGTACTGCCAGCGACAATGCGCCATAGTTTTTTGAACCAGGCCCCGACTGCATCCGTTCAGCGACCTCCTTTTGCACCATAACCGTGATATTGTCAAGCAAAATATCACTCTCAAACAACCCCATAATGATCGGGGTCGTGATATAGTAAGGGAGATTGGCCGTCACTTTAATGGGACGGCCGCCGTTATATTGTTCTGCAAGCTGCCGGATATCTGTTTTCAGGATATCGGCATTTATGATTGTCACATTATCATAGCCGCTCAGGGTTTCTTTAAGAATCGGGATCAGGTTGTGATCGATTTCCACAGCCACCACATGCCCGGCCGCCTCGGCCAGATACTGGGTCATGGTACCGATACCCGGACCGATTTCCAGCACCATATCATCCTTGGTGACTGCCGCCGCCGTAATAATCTTTTCCAGCACATGGGTATCTATCAGAAAGTTCTGGCCAAATTTTTTCTGGAACATAAACTCATATTTTTTAATGATTTCAATCGTATTTTTGGGAATTCCCAAGGTGGGCATGGCTTATTCCTCCCGTATCCGGTACATGGCTTTGGCATTTTTATTGGTAATGGCCATCACCTCGTCCGGAGATATCTGCTTTATTTCGCTGACGGCCGCTATGATATACGGCAGATTAAGCGATGAATTCCGTTTTCCCCGGTTCGGAACCGGTGCCAGATAAGGACAGTCAGTCTCCAGTACCAGCTGTTCCATCGGCATGTATTCCACTACTTCTTTCAGCTTTTTGGCATTTTTAAACGTAATCACGCCGCCGATGCCCAGATAAAAGCCCATATTCAGGTATTCTCTGGCAAGCTCAACACCATAGGAGAAGCAGTGCAGCACACCACCCATATCGGCCGCATGTTCGGCTTTGATAATATCCAGTGTATCTTTGGCTGCGTCACGGCTGTGTACGACAATGGGCAGATCCGCCCGGCGGGCCACATCCAGCTGCCTGACAAACCAGTGCTTCTGCAGCTCCCGTTCCGGCTCATTCCAATAGTAGTCCAGACCGATTTCGCCAATTGCCACCACCCGTTCTTCTTCTCCTGCTGCTGCCGCCAGCCAGTCCAGCTGCCGGTCATTTAACTCAGCCGTCTCATTCGGATGCACACCGACGGCACCATATACAAACGGATATTTTTTGATTAATTCAAGAGTATTTTGGCTCGTCTTGATACTGGCGCCAATGTTTACTACCCCTTCAATGTTATGATCGGTCAGACTGGACAGCAGCTGATCCCGATCTTCCTGAAATGCCTCATCATCGTAATGGGCATGAGTGTCAAATATCATCGATTTCTCCTTATTTTTATCGGAATATTAGCGGACATATAACCGCCACAAGCGCCATATGCACCGGGTAAAACCAGTAAAAAAGCCATTTAAGCCCTTTCACCTCCCGCCCCCGTTCACCGTTGTAATAATACAGCAGCACAAAGGGCACCAGCAAGGCTATCTGGAAACGAAGATCACCGGCTGTTACCGCCATACACAGATAGCCCAGGATGCACTGCGAGACCCGGCTGCTGCGGAACCAGTAAAAAATTGCGATCAGCAAAACGCCGGACCAGGTATAGTCGGTTTTTAAAAATATGGCCAGCTGACAGCCCAGAGCTATCACCACAAGCTGCCCAATCCACCCTTCAACACCCGTAATCCGCCAAGCGGTTTCACGCATCAGGGTGAGTACAAGCAGACCGATCAGCAGCGAAAAAAATACATTCTGGCTCTCCGGATAACTCCATTTACCGCTTACCATCAGGTCGAAGGGAATTTCTGATATCAGACCGAATACGCCTAAACGAACGGCATATTTTTTCCAGTCTCTGGTATGCAGAAACCCTTCTGCAATCATAAAGCAAAAAATCGGAAACGCTGTCCTGCCAATGCAGCGGAACAGATAATAAATAAAATTCCATTGTTCAAAACGAGCGGTTTCAAAAATCAGGGTCGGATACACAACCCGGCCAATCATATATCCAATGTGGTCGATCAGCATAACAATAACGGCAATCAGCTTTAACTGATTGCCGTTTAACACCCTCCTTAACATATCTCAGCCCCGGACGGCATTGTCTTCTCCGGTACCATAAGCGAAAGCCGGCCTTCGGCATCCTCGGCACTTAAAAGCATTCCTTCCGACATAATTCCAGCCAGTTTTGCGGGTTTTAAATTCACTACTACCATAACTTTTTTTCCAACCATTTCGGCCGGTGAATAATCGGCTTTTATGCCGCTGACAATCTGTCTGACCCGGCTCCCGATCTTCACCTGGGAACACAGCAGTTTTTTTGATTTCGGCACTTCTTCGCAGGCGATGATTTCACCCACCTGGAACTGCAGCCTGGCAAAATCATCATACGTGATTTCAGCCTTTGGGGCGATTTCAATTCCATCATTATCGGCAGCCGGTTCTTTTTCCTCCGCCTGCATTGCCTCTGCTTTTTCCAAAATTTCCTTCACATCCATCCGGGCAAACAAAATCTCCGGCTTTTCCGTTACTCTTGTGCCCTCCGGGTATAAGCCAAAGGTTTCCAGCTCGCTTAATGTCCTTTTAGGGGTATTCAGCTGAGTGAGAATCTTTGCGGAAGTCTCCGGCATAAAAGCCTCCAGCAGGGAAGCGCCAATGGTAATCGCCTCGATCAGGTTGTAAAGCACCGCTGCCAGCCGGTTCTTCTGTGATTCGTCTTTTGCCAGCACCCACGGCATGGTTTCATCAATATATTTGTTGCAGCGGCGGAAAATATTAAAGATTTCACTGATGGCATCAGCCACCCGCAGGTCATTCATCTTTTCATCCGCTTTTTTAACGGCCTGAAGTGCCACCGCTTTCAGATCTTCATCGACGGCCTCGGCCGCCTGTCCGTTTCTTACTTCTCCGTCAAAATATTTATTGGACATGGAGATGGTACGGTTGACCAGATTACCAAGGATATTGGCCAGATCAGAGTTGATCCGCTCAGCCATCAGCTCCCATGATATTACCCCGTCATTGTCAAACGGCATTTCATGCAGGACAAAGTAACGGACCGCATCCACACCAAATACATCTGCCAGCGTATCGGCATACAATACATTTCCCTTGGACTTGCTCATCTTACCGTCGCCCTGCATCAGCCAGGGATGTCCAAAGATCTGCTTCGGAAGAGGCAAATCCAGTGCCATCAGAAAAATCGGCCAGTATATGGTATGAAAACGAATAATATCTTTTCCGATCAGATGCAGATCAGCCGGCCAGAACCGGTTGAACTGCTCTCCATGACTGCCGTCACAGTCATAATCCAGTCCGGTGATATAGTTGGTCAGGGCATCCAGCCATACATAAACGACATGTCCGGGCGCAAAGTCCACCGGTATTCCCCACTTAAAAGAGGTTCTTGAGACACATAGATCCTGCAGGCCGGGAAGCAGAAAGTTATTCATCATCTCATTCTTTCTGGACACCGGCTGGATAAATTCCGGATGATCATTAATATGGGCGATTAACCGGTCCGCATATTTACTCATCTTGAAAAAATAAGCCTCTTCCTTCGCCGGCTGTACCTCTCTCCCGCAATCCGGGCATTTGCCATCCGTCAGCTGGGATTCGGTAAAAAACGATTCGCATGGGGTACAATAAAGTCCTTCATAATGGTCTTTATATATATCGCCCTGCGCATATAATTTATTAAAAATCTTCTGTACCTGCTTTTCATGAGAAGCATCTGTGGTACGAATGAATTTATCATAGGATGTATTCATCAGATCCCAGATCTCCCTGATCTGTCCGGCAATGCCGTCAACGAATTCCTGCGGGCTGATACCGGCCTCGGCCGCCTTTAACTCCACCTTCTGCCCGTGTTCATCGGTTCCGGTCTGAAAAAACACATCGTATCCCTGTGCTCTCTTATACCTTGCAATACTGTCTGCCAACACAATCTCGTAGGTATTGCCAATATGCGGCTTACCGGATGTATAGGTTATTGCAGTTGTAATATAATATGGTTTTCGCGAATTTCTATTCTGTTCCTGACACATGAGTCATTTCCTCCAACATTAAAAGTGTAATCAAACTATAGCACAATCCCCAAAAAAACTCAAGGAATGACCACACTTCATTCTATCTTCTTCTTTTTTCTCATATGTTGTCAATTTGAAAAATATAATATATACTATACTACAAGCACGTAGGAGGATATGTCATGTTAGCGATACGCAAACGTTTTTCACTTATTACAGCAATCATGCTTCTGTGCACCGCCGTTTTAAGCGGCTGTCTGCCTGGCCGTTTTGCTGCTCCGGAAACAACGGCTGCTTCTTATCCGGAAGACACCACACAGGAATCATTTGATGAAAAGAAGATTGTGGCACAGAAAGAATTTGACCAGCTTACCGCTCAGTTTTTTCGTGACCTGGTTGGCGACAGCCGGATTGATCTTCATTTTCTGATCAAAAACCCTGCTTCTTATGGAATTGATGCAGCACCGTCACTGTTTGGAACTATTAGTGCCGATAATCTGGTTTTGGAAAACCAGGAATTAAGCGCATTAAATGAGCGTCTGAATGGCTTTGACGTCAACCTGCTGACCGCCGGCCAGAAGACGACCCTGCGGATTCTTAAAAGCCATCTGCGTACCGCCGCCATCAGCGAGGGTCTGGAACTTTATTATCAGCCGCTCAGTGATACAATCGGTATTCAGGCCCAGCTTCCCATTCTGCTGTCCGAATACGTTTTTTATAACCGGCAGGATGTCGAGGATTATCTGGAGCTGCTAGGTGGTATTGATGAATATTATGCAGAGATTTTAAAATATGAACAGGAGCATGCACAAGCCGGGCTGATGATGCCGGATTATGCCATTGACAACGTAATAACATCCTGCGAAAGCTATTTGCTGATGCCGGATAACAATTTCATGACCGACACCTTCAAGTCCCGCCTGGATACGGTGTCCGGCCTGACGGAAGAGGAAAAGCTAAGCTACGAGCAGCAAAATGCCGCCCTATTAGCAAGTGATTTTGTCCCGGCCTATCAGCTTTTGATTGACGGAATGACCCAGCTGAAAGGAACCTGTACCTATGAAGGCGGAATGAGCAGCCTGCCGGACGGCAAGAAATACTATGAATATCTGGTTTATTCCAATACGGGAACATCATATGACTCGGTTGAAGAAATGCTGACAGCCATGGAGGCCTGCCTGAACAAAAGCCTGATTGAGATAACCACGCTCGGCAGAAAGCATCCGGAATTGCTTGATTTGGTAGACGATTATCAATTCCGCCAGACGGAACCGGAGGCGATGATTGAAGAATTAAAGCAGCTGGCCATGAAGGATTTCCCTGATCTTCCAGAATGTAATTATACCTTAAAAACGGTACCGGAAGCATTAGAAGCCACGTTAAGCCCGGCCTTTTACTTGTCTCCGCCTATTGACGATTACCGGAATAACACGATTTATATTAACCAGAACCCAAGATTTGATAAGAATACATATTATACCACACTGGCACATGAAGGATATCCCGGACATTTATATCAAAGTGTTTATTTCCGCGCCAACTGTGATGATCCCCTGCGGCAGATTCTTCCGGCAATTGGCTACAAGGAAGGATGGGCCACCTATGTGGAACACTATTCTTATACCCTGGACAACGGACTTGACCCTGACCTGGGCCGGCTGCTGGCCGCCAATATGGTTGCCACCCTGGGACTTCAGGCCTGCCTGGATGTTTACATTAATTACATGGGGTGGACACAGGAGCAGGTCGCCGATTATCTGCGTGATTATTATCAGAACCCGGAGCAGCTGGCTGAGGTCATTTATAAAACCATGATCGAAAACCCCACCAACTTTCTTTCTTATTATGTCGGGTACATTGAGTTTGATAATATGAAAGTCCAGGCGGAAAAGCAGCTGGGCAGCCGGTTCAATTTAAAAGCCTTCCATACTTTTTTACTTGATATGGGGCCAGCGCCTTTTGATGTGATTCAGTCTTATTTTTCTTCCTGGCTGTCAAATTATTAATAGCTGTTATACCATAAAAAAATAACAAAACAGGCCGGGGGATAATAATGTTAACCGCCCCCGGCACCCGGAACATTTTTCATAAACCTATTTCATTACTTCCTCCTTATGATCCATAACCTTTATCTCATTTCCGTCACTTACAAATACTGCCGTGTTCTTGACCGTGTAAAACCAATTTGTTTCACACTTATCCCCACGAGCCGTCATCCGCTGACTGGCCCGCTGCGAACTAACAACAGTATATTGGGGATGCAGCCTTCCCAGCAGCTCTTCGGAATTTTCACTATATCTTCCATGATTCGGAAGCTTGTACAAATCAATTGTTCCTAAGTTTATTTCCATAAGCTCAGCAACCCTCTCATTCTCTGCATCTCCACAAAATAGCATCGACTTATCGCGATGTTTAATATATACTGCCAATGAATAGTTGTTATCGGCTTCATAATACTTCTCTTTGGGAGGGTATATGTAAATATTAATGTCGTTGATCGTATACTGCAAATTATTTCTGGGCGTAATAACCTTAACCTGATGCTGGGCAAATCGTGCCTGAAGCTGTTTATATCTTGAATTTTCCTTTTTATAAAAAGGCTCAATTACTTTTTTTACATTCAGTGCGTAAGTGATTGCGGCAGCTGAGCCTATATGGTCTTTGTCCGGATGGGTGAGGATAAGATAATCCAACTGTTTAATACCGTTTTCATTCAGGAATTCCAAAATACCGGCTTCATCCCTATCCTCTCCGGTGTCAATCATAACAGCAAAATCCTTCTGCCACAAAACAATACAGTCAGCCTCATCATATGTTCCTAAAAAAGCTATCTTTAACTCCGGGTCATAAGCGGACTGATTAAGCACCTCAAGTCCATAGCCCATACCGAACATGACTAAGATGAGTACAATTATCATAATAGATTTCCATACTATTGTTTTCATACCTTTTTAACTGCTTTCTCCAAGTCTGTTAAAGACAAATTTACCGTAGTCCGTAAGTTCATTTTGGTCCCATTTGCTCCACGACTTTGTATCCGGTTTTAATATCGAGTGTCCTTCATCCTTATTTGAAAGTGCCCAGCTTGCCCAGCTAATGCCGTTACTATCCAGATAGTCAATAAATGCACCGCATTTAGTTATCAGCTCGCTATACAGATCTTCATCATATTCGCTGCCGATGCCCCATTCCGACACAAAAATCCCGATGTTTTGTTCCCGCGCATTCTCAAAATGCCATTCATATCCACCCTGAGAATAATCGGCATAAAAATGAAACGCATACATTATATTTTCAAAGCCAAGTGGGTCAGCGGCGGCTTCGTCGATGCTGGTACTAAAGTTCGGCGTTCCCACGATGATTACAGCTGCGGGTGAATTTTTTCTGATAACAGGTATTACCTGCTCCGCATAGGCCTTAATATCATCCCATGTAGTGTCTCCGTTGGGCTCATTGCATATTTCATAGATCACCCCAGGCTCATCGGCATATAGGGATGATATCTCATCAAAGAACTCCAATGATTCGTCAAGATACGTTGTCAGGCTCTCATCTTTCAGAACATGCCAATCCACGATCGTATACATATCGGCACCCAAAGAGTTTTCAAGAGCCATGCGAAGTGTGGTTTTGGATTTCTCAGGATCCTTATCATACCCATTTTCAGTAGTATACATAGCTATGCGAAATAAATTAGCGCCCGCATCACGCAAGGTTAATATTGACCTGTGGTTGCCGTATTGCGGATACCACTGAATGCCATGGCTGCTTATCCCTCTTAGCTGCGCGGGATCTCCATTTTGATCGATAAGTTTCCCATTATCTACTTTTAATTGGCCATGACGGCTTATACCATTAGGATTTTGATATGCCTGCAATTTCTGCCTGAGGTTAAAATTATTAAGTGCAAGCAAAATTATGGCAGCAGCAATGAACGCTGTTAGGGTAAGTGGCTTAATATGATTCATTCTGTTAACATCCTTTCCTGACATCAAGACTATTTGATATCAACTGATATAACGCCTCTCTAAACCTTGGCCGATTTGATATCTCCCTCCAATTATATATCATATAAAGTGCACTGTCATCATTTTTCCGTTCTCCGGCTCTGATGCAGGTAATTGCTTCACTGCCGTCTAATAAGATGGTAACTTCCTTTCCCAGAAATGATGCTTTTTTAAGTAATACATACTCATAGTTAAAGTTTACAATCTCTACTTCATGACCATCTGCCGTAGACAGCGAAACATTCATCGGTATCCGGGGCAATTTACGATTCGAGTAAACCCGCTTTCGCGTAAGTCCGTTAAGTATTGACGAAATATCCTTTGGCAGACCGGATCCTATTGTTATAGGCAAGGTATGGTCTCTGTCAAATACAATCTGCAAATACTGCCGGCGGTTCTCATCATCAATATTTATGATTTTAAGGCTGTATTTCCAATACCTGCCTGCCTGCTGCACATGCAGGGTCTTAGCTGTTACATGGGCATTGTATTCCTTGTACTCCAGTTGAACATCAAAGCCCTCCTGATAGGATAAATATTCCGGTTTTTCCAGCAATACCGCCATTCCATTTTCGGATATGTCAGCGGTTTTACCCTTCCATTCAAAGGAATTTACATGAATTGTTACAGAAACCTGAGCATAAAACCGCTCGTCGTTTCGGTAATTGATTCTTCCCGCAGCGAATATAATTGAATTAATCAACATGTATAGGTTAAATACCAGCCAGTAGATGATAATTACCGTGCCGAGGCTTTTGCCGGCAAACAAGTGGTAAACACTGATTATAATTCCAATGGCCGAAAACACCGCCAAAATAATATGAGGGATTGCATATTTAATTGCAGAATTCTTTGCCGTTGTATTTGTTTTCGGTGTGACGGCAAATTTCTTCATGTGCATTCCAAAGGTCTCGGCTATTACCGGTATGATCAGATAAGGGAATAGAATAGTATCAATTATATTCGACCATCGCGTATTGCGTATGTTTCCGCTGATTACCCGCAGCGCTTTATTATAGATCATGTAGGAAGGGAGCCAGATTATAAGCAGTTCCCATATCGAACAGTCTACTATAACAATGCCGAATACCGAAAACAGGATCGGCGACAAAATATAAATGCCGCGGCGAAAGAAGGACCACCAATATAAAAAGCAAATAAAATAACTGATCTTTGTGCCGACAGGCAGCGGACCAAAGATAAATTTGAAACTGCGCAGTACCTGCACGCAGCCCCTTGCCCATCTCTGTCTTTGTTTAATAAGGCTTTTAAAGTCTTTCGGTGCAAGACCATGAGCCAAAACCTTATCTATCGCATACGTTATATATCCTGCCCCTTGAATATCTATTCCTGTTGCAAAATCTTCGGTGATTGTGCCGGTGCGGATTCCCCCCACTTCTTCCAGCGCCTGACGGCTTATCACTGTATTGGAGCCGGCATATACCGCCGAATTGGTGCGGTTTCGGCCTATATTTACCTCACGAAAAAAATAATCCTGCTCATTGGGTACATTTCTGTCTGCATACAAATTAAACTGAAACATGTCTGCGTTATAAAAGCTTTGCGGGGTCTGTATAAAACCGACCTTCTCGTTCTCATTGATTTCATCCTCTGCGCGAAACAGCCACTTACCATTTTTTTTTACCATTTTGGGCAAAAAAAAGTACGGAACGGTCTCAACCAGAAAGCCGCTCATTGGTATCATGTCTGAATCCAGTGTTACTATTAACGGAGATTCTGTTTTAAAAATGGCGTTGTTTAGATTTCCGGCCTTGGCCTCTTTATTATCCGCCAATCCAAAGTATCCAACACCAAGTCTATCGACAAGTTGCCGCATCTCGGGTCGGTTAGTATCATCACATAAGAAGATATGCACCTTATTTTTGTCCGGATATTTTAAAAAGAGGCATCCATTGATTGTCTTTTCCAGCAATTCTGGTTCTTCGCTATGAGTTGCAATCAGAATGTCAACATCGGGATACCATTCGTCTGGAATTTCAGGTTTTTCAGGCGATTTCCCCCCGCTCATATTTCGGTAATTAGAAAATGCTTCTAAAACAGCGATTGCTTCCGATACCACCAGAGCCACACCAAAAAATGCGGACAATAATCCATATTTCCAGGGAATCGTAAAAAAGATACGCCATGTGATGTATATTGCTGCTGTGATTATAAAGCCCACAAGAAATATTGAGCGTTTGTATCTTTTTTTCATTAAGTAGCCTCCACTATTATCACTCACGCTGCACCAGAACGATACTGAAAATTATTACAACCACCAATAAAACCGCTGCTGCTTTCAATGTCCAATTCTGCCGATCCTCTCCCAAAGCGAAAATCATCACCGTATTCACCGCTGTTATGGAGTCCTCTCCCGGCTCAATAATACTGAATTGATACAGCGAGTCCAGCCGTTCATCCATCCATCCGCCATGCTCATGCAGTGTGTGCTTCATATTTTCTATCACTTCATCGTATTCCCAGCGGTTGGCAAGCAAAGGCTGCAGTTCGTGTCTGACAATCTCGGTAAACTGAGAATCATATACAGCATTGTAATCCCATTTGTTCCAGTCTCTGACCTGAGCCGGCGCTATAAATGCCCGTGCCTCGTCAATCATTTTATCCAGATGTTCATCAGACAAGATACCCTTTCTAAGTTCCCCATAGCGCTCAATCAACGACTTTACAAACTCCCCGTCCTTTAGCATCTGGTCAAACCAAACTCCGTCATGCATTGCAGTACTGTCTGCCTTTAGCTTATACGGATATCCATTGTCAATGGAGCCGTCAAAATCCCAAACTGGCCCCATGGTAAGTTTTCCCCCTACATTCTTATACATAAATATCGAATGTAAATTGGCATCGTAATTTGCAAAAAATTCATTAATAATAAAAAAGTCTATAAAAGACTGCATATCAATGTAATCCCTGTATGTAAGGAATGTATTAACATCCTCGGAAAACAAAGCCTGCTCAAAGGCACTTATATCCTTTTCAATATAAGCTATGGTTTCATCTGTTATTTCGTCCGGTTCAGGATATCTTACGGTCAAAAAATTTTTTGCCAAATCGTTTTGAGAACCATAGGTGTCCAGTATCACCGCGTTTTCGTCATATCTGTCTCTGCGCAATATATAAGCACTTTCTGTAAAGCTCGGATCGTATTTTGCAATATTCACCCGATTCACACCTTGCTTCACATTATCAACAAACAAGTATAGCCCCTGGTAGCTGTACACATCTTTGTCTTTTAAAAAGACCTCGCAGAACCTCACCTTCGGAGCATAACCCATTATTTCATAGGCGGTATTATAGGCGAGGTAATTTCGCAAAAGGGACTTGTCAATATAAGATATATTCAAAATCCATTCCCACTCGCTGCCCAGCTCCAAAATATCCAGTTCGTTTTTGGCACCGTTTTCTTTGATCGTTTTTATTTGATACTGGTGCTTCGGATACTCCAGCGATGAAAAGCCCCGAATCCGCACACGGATGCCGGTGGTTACCTCAGGACTGTCGGTGAGCCGGTTGGCTGAATTCTTATTGTTTATTATCTGCAGCCTGCCGTCGTTGTACGGATCATAGCGTGTGGCAACCCGGTATCCCTTCTCGCTGTCCCATTGAGTTGGTTTTATAAATTCTGCCCCGCCAACATCCATCACCACGATGGGAAGATTTGTTTCAAATTCCGCCAAATCATCTAAGGTTCCTAGAGGAACCTCTGACATCCCGTCAACCGGATTTGTGCCTGCTTTATGATGATATGAATAGGAGTTGCTGCCGCCTGCGGAAAAAGACAGACCGGCACTTGATAATACAATGAAAGTAACTGCTATAATTAAAACGCCAATTTTGCACGTGCAGGATTTCATCGGGTTACCTCTTCATTCTGCATTACCAAATCCACCTGTTCCACTCCCGCAACCTCATACAATATTTCGTTAATACTCTTACTGCCAGGCAGCGGCTTGTCCATAATTTTTTTAGATAATTCATAAATGTACTCATTATGTGTGCGTGTGGTGTTTTTTACTCTCAGTACAGCCTTTCCGTAATATGAGGTTAATATGGCCTTTTCAATCTCACCAGTGTTACATTCTCCGGCATGAATTATCAAAAGATAACGGTCG
>Ga0153999_1000699_pt1 | contig 14246 bp, 13 predicted proteins | sample TSNC083MetaG_FD_104675 | JGI IMG/M metagenome (GOLD analysis project Ga0153999, IMG submission 104675) | Attine ant fungus gardens microbial communities from North Carolina, USA - TSNC083 MetaG | ecosystem: Host-associated > Fungi > Mycelium > Unclassified | place: USA: North Carolina, Lumber... | reverse complement strand
TCCGCTATAATAGAGCATTAGAGGTGATTGCCTTGATTACAGGTTTGATTTACACGCCGGTACGTCCGGCTTCCTATATAATACAAGGATTTGTGAAAATATGAATATAGAGCAGAAACAGCAAGCAATTCGATGCAGTCTTTCTATGACAAAAAATGCTCGAGAAGGAATTCAGAAATGGGTTGCGAATGAGCAGACTTTTTTTGCCTTGGGGCCTCTATTTGATGTCCATATTGAGAAGCAGCCTCTTAACCGGCAAGGGAATCATTCATATGCGTTCTACTTCAATCCGGAGACGAATGCGAAGCTTGGTAAGAAGCTCGAGTCGCGTGTCGCTGTCATGCAATGTGTGCTGAAGTCAGATGGCCTGCTTGCGACAGGATTCCATGTGCGCGGATCGAGAGAAGCAGTAAGAACGAATCGGCGCTATCAAGGGCTATTTGACTTTAAGCTGAACAATCCTGGCATCCCCCTCCCCGCGGATCTTCACATGAAGCTTAGCGGACTACCCGTCGCTGAGGAACGTTCCGAATATGTGAAGAAGCAGATTGAGAGCTGGGAAGGTTATTTGCAAATTGCTGAGAAGCAGGCAGATGTTGAAGACATCCACTGCACCTTCTCCGCTTTTTCTTTTTCTCGAGATTTCACGAAGGCCCGGCTTGAATGCAGAGGACTTAAGGAGAAAAATTGGAAGCGACTGCAAGGCTTTAGTGTAAAGTTGGAGAACCCCGCCATTGAGTTTGGCCAGATTACAGATGCCAATAAAGGCAGGCAGGTGATTGAGGTTGAACTGAAAAAACCTTTGCAAAAGTCTGCTCGTGAAACGAATCAACTACCTGCTTCGAGCGGTAAAATCACACTGTCCAACTTCGCATCGCTCAGTCAGATTCGCAGACTACGAAAAGGATTCAAGGATTTGGAAGATGGTCTGGCTGCAAATGCCAATCTGGAGAAAATCCTTTTCGCTGAGCGCCCGCTTGTGCGAATTGATAATAAAAAGATTGAACTAGACTTCCATAACAATCTGAATGAATATCAGAGAGAAGCTGTGAGTGGGGCAATGAATGCGAATGATCTTTACGTCATTCAGGGTCCACCTGGAACTGGTAAGACTACGGTCATCTCAGAAATATGCTATCAGAATGTGAAGGCCGGTCTCAGAACGCTTGTCGCTTCACAGTCAAATCTGGCAGTCGACAATGCACTCGGCCGCCTCCTCGCTGATCCATCTATCCGAATTTTGCGTTATGGCCGTACGGAGAGTATTGAGGAAGAAGGCAAGAAATTCATTGAAGAAAACGTCGCCCTCCATTGGCGTGACGGCACACTTCAGAATGTACGCTCTGATTTGCAAACAACAGAACAAAAGCAGACAGAATTGCGCACACAGATAAGTGAACTGGAAGCTGAACTGGAACAGATGAAAAGTCAACATGTGGAACTAGAAGCCCAGCTCGTTGTCCAACGCGCTCTTGAACAAGAAAGAGACAGTCTCAAACAGGAAATTAACACAAAAGAGACCGCCCTCCACCAATTGCAGGAACGTCTTGCAATTTCTGAGGATTCACTGCAGCAGCTCGAACAGGAATTATATGCTGTGAACGAGGAAATTTCTGAATTGAAGACAACACTAGATACCCACCCGTCTGCTAAAGACCTTGAGGATAAACAAAAACAACTGGCTGAAGAACTTAAAAGACTCGAAGAAATTCAAGCCATCTTCAATCTTCACAACGAGTTGCAACAAGTTGAGAAAAAACTCACTTTGGCCACTGTCCGTATGCCAGAAATCAAAAAAGAATACACTTCCTTCGAAAGGCTGAACGGACAATTGCCAAGCGTTCAGAAAGTCGACGAACTGCAGCGACTTTTTGAAGAGAACGGAGTGGACTTGCCGCTTGACCTGACCTTAGATATTAGTGAGATAAACCGAGTTGGCAAAGGCGTAACTCCACTTCCTTTCCAAATGGATGAATTGAAAAGACTCCATAGTCGACTTCAAAATGCAATTTCCAAAATGGAACAACTCCTAAGCAGTCAGCAATTTCCGCTAGGGCAAATTTCGAGACTCACTACTTCTGCTTATGGAACGATTCCCGAGATGAATGAGATGATTGATAAAATTGGCAGGTTCCTTACAAAATCGGAAACGAGACAGCTTCTCTCTATGCATGAGAGCACTGAGGAAAAGAAGCAAGTGCTCCAGAAAATTGCTAAGAATCTCGCCCATCTTTATGGAAAGAATGAAGAAATAATTGAAATGGGACATTCCTTCCAAAACCAAATGCAACTACGGCAGGAAGTGAAAAGCCTCTTTATCGGCTTCAAAAAAGATGTGCGTACTTTCCTGTTGAAACGACTTTCTGAACTTAGCCATGAGGAAGAAGCTATTAAACATGATATCAACACGTATACCGATCGAAAGGCTACTCTTTCAGCACAGCTGGCAGAAACAGCTTTAAATGATTACGATTTAACAGAAGCAAAGCTAACAAATCTCCTTGAATCCGTTCATTTAGACATATTAGATTGCGATGAGTTGCTTAGCACTATAGTGAACTCCCAGACGAAGCTTGGAATGCTGCGGGAACAACAAACTGGGCTTAACATGAACATTCTCGAAGCGGCACATGCCACAGCTCTTCTCATAGATGAAGAACGGACAGAATCTGAACAGATCAGAATAATTTTGGATAAAATGAGCGATATCGAAGGGAAATTGAATCCATCTATCGAAACGGAGTTAAGTGAGCTATCTGAATGGATTACAGATGATGAGAAGCAACTCGACCAGCTCCAATCCGAACAGGATTTGCTACCAGTCCAGCTAGAGTTGCAGAAGGAATGGGAAACGATGCTGGCAGATGCAAGTGCTTATGACCTCGATGAAATTCGGAAGCTATACGTTGAGCATGCGAATGTGATTGGTACGACATGTGTTGCCTCCGCTTCGAAGACTTTCATGGAGGATTACCCAACTTTCGATGTCGTCATTATTGATGAGGTTTCTAAAGCGACGCCACCAGAGCTACTTCTGCCGATGCTAAAAGGAAAGAAAGTCATTCTTGTAGGGGATCATCACCAGCTACCTCCGCTTATCGGCCAGGAAACGATGGATGAATTTGTCCAGTCACAGGAATCTACTGAGCAGCAAGGCTTGCGCAAATTGCTTAATGAATCGTTGTTCGAACGTTTGTTTCGAACGTTACCGAAACAAAATAAGACGATGCTTAGCATCCAGTACCGCATGCATGAGCGGATTATGGAAACAATCTCTCCTTTCTATAAGGAAGGGAATAATCAATTGCAATGCGGTTTGCCTGATTCAGATGCCGTTCGTGACCATCTATTAGAGAGCAAAACAATTAAGCGTGACGATCATTTACTATGGCTCGATACACCGAATGAACCTGCCTACTTTGAAGATAAGCCTAAAGGTGGCACAAGCCGGTTCAATGATTCAGAGCTAGGTTTGATTCGCAATTTACTGCAAGAACTGGAACTAGCAACGCAAGAAGCAATAGCCGCTGGACGTATGGATCAATATGAAAAGAAAAGCGTTGGAATCATTAGCTTCTACGGAGAACAAGTGAAGCGTATTAACCATCTTATAGAGCAAGATGTACGCCCGAAGCATCTCCATTGCCGAACAGGTTCTGTAGATAAATTCCAAGGGATGGAAATGGACGTAATCATCCTTAGTTTCGTCCGCAATCACAAGGAGCCTAGTGGTGAAATTGGATTTGCGAAAGACTATAGACGCCTGAACGTCGCACTTTCCCGCTCCCGTGAATTGTTGATTATCATTGGCAGTTCTGAAATGTTTACTACTCGTACGAAACACTCGGGAGCAAAAGAAATGTACAGCTACCTCTTGGAAACCGTTAAACAGAATGGCGGTCTGAAAAACGTGACCTAAAGACAGTGAGGTTATTTGATGGAATTGCATGCACTACAAAAGAAACTGAAAAATGATCTATTAAAACATCCTAACTTAGAAATAGACTGCAGTGATATATGGGGGTTGCCAATTAATCGCGTGGAACTCTCCTATATGACTGTTAAACGTACGAAAATGGATGTCCTGATGAAAATGATTATGATCACTATGCAAAAAATAAACATCTCATCTTCTGAACAAGTTTCGAATTTCCTAAATGTTGAGCCTCTTTTTGTAGAAGGTATTATGAATAAGATGCTATTGACATCAATGATTACTAAAAATGAAACAAGTTTCAGCCTGACAGAAAAAGGTACAGAACGGCTACAAGCTGGGGTTTATGAATCTCCGCCAGAGCAAGGAAAGAAAAAATTTATCTACAGTCCTTGCCACCAAGAGCTTCTGAATGATGAGAGAGACTTTGAATCTGTTGAAAAGATCAAGACGTATCGTTTTCGAGAACAGACACTCCAGCCAGCGACATTCCTTAATCAAGATCAGCTGACTGAGGCTCTACAAACTGCTGAAGTAGAATCATCCGAGGAATCTATGCAAATTATAATAACTCATATCGACCCACCTAAGCTGATTGAAGGAAAACTCGTTCCTTGCATTGAATTTTCCATTTTGAATAAGCAAGACCAAAGCCGCTTTACAAGAGTTTGGAACACATTGCTTAGTCAATGGGATGAATCCTTGGAAAAACAAATTGAGGAATATGGTCGCTTGGATCATAATAATCAATGAACAGACGAGTACTTAAGTTAGTTGGCAAATTTAATACCCCATCCTTGTACATGAAAACACACAAGGATGGGGTATTTTTGATTCATAGTCTAATACTTGTCTAACTGGTTCATTGGGGTCTGGATAATAACAGGTTTCTTTTTAGGATTCAACCATTTCATGATTTTAATCACATTCTCCTCTGACGTTGCTGTACAACCCAAGGTGTAACTGTTACCGATATGGAAGAAAATTGCACTTCCCTTATTTGGTATGCGTTTCGTATTATAATCTATCACAAAACCATACTTATATAATTTGTGATTCATATTCTCGGCACTTTTCCATTGCTTTTTTGTTTTCTTTTTTGATTGCCACGTATTATAAAGTGGGGATACGGGATCATCCACCCAAACGTCATCACTTGTAATCTTCCGGAAAGGCAAGTTTGTTCCTGGATCTTCCTTTTGGCCAAAGGCAGTGCCTATTGTATATTTGCCAATAGGCGTTCTGCTATCCTGTTCATTCTTACTTGAAGTGAACCCGCCTTTCCCGATATATCCCTTTATCGTTATCTTAGGAATCCATTTACCAGCTTTATTTCTCTCGTATGTACGAATATCAGCCTTGCTCGTCTTCCCTCCGTTTGATGTAACAAGTATGAGCTGATTATTGTTCTCTACTGTTTTTAAACCCGCTGCTAGATTCTTGTCCTTTGCAGGAGCTGGCAGCTTCTTGTCAGTGAGGTATTTACTAGATACCCAGCCTGTTATACCTTTGGTCTCTACCTTGCTCCATGAATCTTTCGTATCCTTTATTATTAATGCACTATCCTTCTTTACCGAAGTCAATATTTTAGATTTCACAGTTGGTGCTTCTCTAACATTCAGCGATGAAGCTGTAACATACATCGTTCTTCCTGCTGCATCCGCCGTTACTAAAGCAAACGCTAAGCCACTTGCACTCACTAGAACTACAGTAAATAAGACTTTTAATATACTTTTCATCAACGTACCTCTTTTCTATTTCCCCTAATTTTCATCTTATCTATAGAATAGGTCCTTCAGAAATACTTCATAAATTGAATAGAATCTTAAATTTTATTATTATTTCAAACTAGATAACTTAGTTCCAGTAATAATTTCAAATAGTTCCGCCGATTTATTGCTATCTAACTGGCTATATTGATCGCCAGCATCTACTACAAGTTCTACTCTATCTTTATTTGGTCCAATCCACAGTTCATAAGAAACCACCTTTGCTTCCTTTTCAGGATTCTTAAATTGAAATGCAAACCTGTAATCTGGAGGCCTGACCATTGAAACTATCTTATTTTCCCACGCAATATTGTTTATTATCTTCTTTGCTTTTTTAACTTGCTCATAATCCGTAACTTCACTAAATTCTTCATATTTATCTTCACTGCCAATACGCTTGTCTACTTCTATCTTTTGTTTTTTACTTTCCTCCTGATTTGAGCACCCAGCAATGATCATTATGAATATTCCAATAAATATTATTATAAATTTTGTACCTTTCAAAGTTATATCCCCATTTCATATGTTAAAATCCAGCTCAAACATCTTCTGAAAATAACCGATTTTTTTCTGAATTATATTCTAAAAATAGCAGTCCGGCTTTTGGCCAAACTGCTATTTTTCCAACTATTATTCATCTTCCCCAATAATCCGTACTTCGCGTTCGAGCTGGACGTCAAAGTTCTCTTTCACCGTCTTCTGCACGAATTCAATGAGCTCAATATACTCAGAAGCACTGGCGTCATTTTTGTTTACAATGAATCCAGCATGCTTCGTTGATACTTCCGCCCCGCCTATCGACTTGCCTTGTAGGTCGCTATCCTGAATCAACTTGCCAGCAAAGTAACCCGGCGGACGCTTGAAAACACTGCCGCATGAAGGGTATTCCAAAGGTTGTTTCGTTTCACGTTTCTCTGTCAGGTCATCCATAACTGCTTTGATTTCAGCAGGGTTTCCTTTCTTCAGGGCGAACGTTGCTTCCAATACAATATAACCGTTATCTGGAATATTGCTCGTGCGATAATCAAGATCCAAGTCGGCCGCTTTAAGTTCAAGCAGCTCACCTTCCTTTGTTGCGACAATCGCACTCTGAAGACAATCCTTAATTTCACCGCCATATGCACCAGCATTCATAAACAAAGCGCCACCAACAGAGCCCGGAATACCACAAGCGAATTCCAATCCAGTTAGCTCTGACTCTAGTGCTTTTTGCGATGCGTCAATAATACGTGCTCCGCTTTGGGCAACGACCTTGTCGCCCGTTGTTTCAATACTATCTAAATTGTGGAGGTTCATGACAATACCGCGAATTCCTCCATCTTTGATAATCAGGTTAGACCCATTACCAAGCATTGTAAACGGCAAGTTGCTTTCATTCGCAAGCTTGATGACCTTTTGCACTTCTTCATACGTACCCGGCATAACGAAATAATCCGCATTGCCCCCCAAATGAGTGTACGTATGTTTCTTTAGTGGCATATCTTTTTTCACACTGCCTTCACGCAGGATCTCATTTAATTTATCTATCATCATATCTTGTGCCAAGACATATTCACCTCTATACTTATTCCGCTCATGAAGCCATTTGCGGGATCTATTGTTTCATTATATTATATACGGGTTCATTATAGCATTTTTGCACGTCATTTCCTCTTAGCAAAACAAAAATATCCCCAGCCTAGTGATTTGACTGGGGACTTTATGTAGGATTTGCTGCGTCTATAGCTGAAGTTATTTGATTCTTCCTACCATACGCACGCTCAAGCCCACAACCTAAATTAATTTTTCAATCGGGTGGAATTTCGGCTGCATATCGTCGAACGTTGCAATATACTTAAAACCAATATCTCGGAATAGCTGCAGTGATTCTTTAAATTTATAAGAAACCGTTTCAGCGATATGCGAATCAGAGCCGAGTGTCAGTACTTCCCCACCATGCTGTTTATACAATTTCAAAATATCTATGCTTGGCATGCCGCCGCCAAGCCCATACTTATAGCCTGATGTATTCAGCTCAATCCCCTGTCCGCGCGGTATTATTACATTGAATATTTCGCTAATTAATTCATGGAAGTCTAGTTTGCTCTTTTCCTTTGTATAGCGTTTTACAAGATCAATGTGGCCTAGAATGCTGAATTTATCAAACTGTTTAACGCATTCGAGTAGCTCCTTGTAGTAAATTTCATACGCCTCTTCTACTGTTTTCCCTTTGAAAAAGTCTCCTGAGTGGAGATCCTTTCTCTGCGTTACATGCATAGAACAGATGACGAAATCAAAGCGCTCACGCGTTAGCATTTCATTAAAGCGATTTATGTAACACGGTTCGATACCTACCTCTACTCCCTTTTTAATTCCCAGTTTACCTGCATATTTCTGCTGCATATCTTTAATCTTTTGATTATATGCATGATAATCCAGATCAAAGGAAATCGTCGGGTCTGGATAGTCATAATCCACATGTTCTGTAAAACAGATTTCAGAAAGGCCCTTTTCAATAGCACTCTCAATTGTCTTCTCCATTGGCTCTTCGCAGTCTGCTGAGAAATCACTGTGCATATGGTAATCAAACATTTAAATTCATCTCCTCTTTTAGTTGACTTATTTTTTCGATAAATCTATAATACTATATAACTTTAATTAAATAAAGTGGTAAAGCAATGCTGTGCTACTTTTGAGAGGAGCTTACGTATGGAAGTCCAAATTCACGACCCGCAGGACCCGAATATCCGTGCATATCAGACACGCGAAGAGCTCATTCAGAAAATGAAGATGCGTTTCTCACTATACGGATATAACCAAATTCGCACATCGACGTTTGAACCATTCGAACTCTATGTAGATGCGACCGGAACAATTCATACAGACGAAATGATTAAAATAATTGATCGTACGGGTAAAGTACTCGTCCTGAGACCTGATGTAACAATACCTATCACGCGCGAGCTTGCTGCCCAGAATTTTACTGCGTCTGAACATACACGTTATTTCTACGTATCAGACGTGTTCCGCAATTCGTTCGATGACAACGGTACGAAAGAAAAGTCTCAAGCCGGTATCGAATGCTTCGGCGAAAAATCTGCAGAAATTGATGCAGAAACAATTGCCATTGCAATCCAAACTTTGAAGGACCTTAACGTCACCAACTTCAAGTTAGAAATTGGTCACGCTGATTTCTTCAAACAAATTGCAGCGGAAACAGAACTCAACCCGCAAGAGCTCGAGCAATTAAAAAAATACATCCAAGCAAAGAACATCACAGAAATCGCCCCATTTTTAGAAAAACATAACGTAAAACCAGAGGTAGCAGAGGCAGCTAATGCAATCCCTCTTCTTTATGGGAATCCGAAAACCGTAATCAATAAAGCTCAGAAATTTGCTTTGAACGATACGATGAAAGAAGCGCTTCGCAATCTTTCCGAAGTATATGAAGTCGTTGAAGCTTATGGCCTTGAGAAGCATGTCGTTCTCGATTTCGGCTTAATCAACCATATGGATTACTACTCAGATATCATTTTCCAAGGATTCATTGATAATGTAGCGAAACCTGTACTCATGGGTGGCCGTTACGACCATCTATCTGAACAGTTTGACGCTTCTATTCCTGCAATCGGATTTGCCTTCGATGTTGAAGCATTAATTGAAGGAACAACGAAGGAATCGTACGAGGAACCTACTTCTGTAGATATAACAGTCATTTATGAAAAAACACGCCAACAGGAAGCACTTTATATTGCTGGTGAATTGCGTGAACAAGGTCTACGTATAATTGCAATTCCAGCAAAGAATGTTGTCAAAGCGAATAGCCGCAGCATCATTCAATTAACAGAGAATAAACAAGTACTCCTCGCTGGCAACGAAACGAAGGAATTTAACGGAATTGATGATTTGAAAGATATATTATAAAGAAACTGCAATTATTGAGGGGGCATCATCGTGGAACAGCTGACACTCGCTCTTGCCAAAGGACGAACGGCAGAGAGCACAATTGAACTTTTGAATAAAGCGGGCATTGACTTTCCCGATTTCCATGAAAAAAGCCGTAAGCTTGTCTTCAGCAATCCAGAAAATACGCTTAAGCTGATTTTCGTAAAAGCCGTTGACGTGTGTACATACGTTGAGACAGGAGCCGCAGACGTTGGAGTAGTCGGCAAGGATAATATTCTTGAAGCTGGTGCAGATATTTATGAATTGCTTGACTTAAAGCTTGGGAAGTGCAAGTTTTCTGTTGCAGGCTTGCAAGATACACCACCTCTTGAAGAAGCGAAAAAACTTGTCGTTGCCTCAAAGTATCCGCGTGTCGCGGAGAATTATTTCCAACAGCGTGGCATTCCAATTACGACGATTAAGCTAAACGGATCAGTTGAACTCGCACCGCTAATCGGCATGTCTGATGTCATCGTTGATATTGTAGAAACAGGTAATACAATTCGTGAAAACGGACTTAAAGTAATGGCAGACATTGACGATATCAGCACACGTCTAATTGTAAATAAATCAAGCTTTGCGACAAAGACCGAAAGCATCCAGCAAGTCATCGAACAATTAAAATCGGGTTTGGAGTGAGTCCTATGAAAATCATCAATGCAGCCGAATATAAAGCTGAACTGCTGAATCCAAAAGCGACAGAAGAACGCAATGAAAAACTCGACAAAGCCGTACTCTCCATTCTCTCTGAAGTACGCAAGAACGGCGACAAAGCACTTCTTTCCTATACAGAGCAATTCGACAAAGTAAAACTCGAATCCATTCAAGTTACCGAAGAAGAATTTGCTGAAGCACATACACTTGTAAGTGCTGAATTCCTTAGTGCAATGGAACAGGCAAAAGAGAATATTTCAAGCTTCCACGCTGAACAGAAAGAGCGCTCTTGGTTTGTTAATAAAGATAATGGTATTATGCTCGGACAAAAAGTGACTCCACTTGAACGGGTCGGCATTTATGTTCCTGGAGGAAAAGCGGCTTATCCATCTACCGTACTCATGGATGCCCTTCCCGCCAAAATTGCTGGTGTTCCTTCTATTACGATGACAACACCACCCCAAAAGGACGGCAAGGTCAATCCTCATGTGCTTGTTGCGGCTGAGCTTGCAGGTGTAGATAAAGTTTATAAAGTCGGTGGTGCTCAAGCGATCGCTGCACTTGCCTATGGAACAGAAACAATTAAGAAAGTATATAAAATTGTCGGTCCCGGCAACGCTTTTGTAGCACGCGCAAAGAAATGGGTTTACGGAGATGTTGCTATTGATATGATCGCTGGCCCAAGTGAGATTTGTATCGTAGCAGATGAAACCTGCAACCCTCGCTATGCTGCAGCCGATTTACTTTCACAGGCAGAGCACGATGAACAGGCATCTGCCATCTGTATTGCGACAAGTGAAGAAATTGCAAAAAACATTCAAGAAGAGACACTGAAACAGCTTAAACATCTTGATCGCTCTGAGATTGCTGGCAAATCAATTGCGGACTTCGGTCGTGTTGTAATCGCAGATACACTTGATGAAGTATTCGAACTCGTTAATCTACTGGCACCGGAACATTTGCAACTTATGGTCGAAAGTCCAATGGAACAAATGAACCGTGTGCAAAATGCTGGAGCGATTTTCCTTGGAAATTACTCTCCTGAGCCACTGGGAGATTACTTCGCTGGGCCAAACCATACATTGCCAACGAACGGTACAGCGGCATTCGCTTCCCCGCTTGGAGTGTATGACTTCCTGAAAAAATCTAGTATTATCAGCTACTCGCGTGACGCCTTGCTCCAAGCAGCTGATAGTATTGCAACAATCGCCAACATGGAAGGGCTAACAGCTCATGCCAAGTCGATTACAATTAGAAAGGAAGATAACTAGACATGCGTAGTCATCAGATATCTCGTAAAACAGCTGAAACTGAAATAGAGCTCGACCTCTTAATAGATGGTTCTGGGAACACCGATATTAAAACAGGTGTCGGATTCCTTGACCATATGCTACTTCTAACAGGGAAACACGGCGGGTTTGATTTAAAAATTCATTGCAACGGAGACCTTGAAGTGGATCAGCATCATACAACAGAAGATATTGGTATCGCGCTCGGTCAAGCTTTCAATGAATCACTCGGAACAAAAGAAGGCATTGCCCGCTATGCGACAATTACAACGCCAATGGATGAGAGTCTATCGAACGTTTCCATAGATATTAGCGGCCGCCCTTGCCTCGTTTACAATGTTGAAGGGCTAAAAGATAAAGTTGGTGAATTTGATACCGAACTTGTCGAAGAATTCTTCACTGGATTTGTTAATCATGCGAAAATTGCTTTGCATATTAATCTTTTCTACGGCAAAAACACGCACCATATGATTGAATCGATCTTTAAAGGCTTCGGTCGTGCACTCGCTGCAGCAAGTGAAAAAAGCGGCCGATTTAAAGGCGTTCCATCCACCAAAGGGCTACTCTAATATTAGAAGGGAACATGTACCATGATCGCCATTATAGATTACGGCGCAGGCAATATTAAAAGCCTGCAATTCGCACTAGAAAGACTCAATATACCTTCAGAATTAACAAGTGACAGGGAAAAACTTGAACAAGCTGATGCACTTATTCTTCCGGGCGTTGGAGCATTCCCTGACGCTATGAAACAGCTTAGAGCTACTGGTCTTGATAAAGTCGTTAAATCAGAAGTCACCAAGAACAAACCTTTGCTCGGTATATGCCTTGGCATGCAGATGCTTTTCGAAACGAGTGATGAAGGCGGTAAAAGCGAAGGTCTTGGCCTCCTTCAAGGAGATATTTCTCTAATTCCAGATACGGTGAAGGTTCCCCATATGGGTTGGAACACCCTTGAATTACATCAAGACAAACCTATTATGAAACATGTTAATGACGGAGATTATGTTTATTTCGTTCACTCATACTACGCAGCCGGTACGGATAAAAAAGATATCGTAGCAGATGCAAAGTATGAGGTTTCCGTGCCAGCAGTTGTTCAGAAAGATAACATAATCGGCATCCAGTTCCATCCGGAAAAGAGCGGTGAAACCGGATTGCAGATTTTAAAAAACTTTGGGGGATTGTTCATATGATTCTGTTTCCAGCAATTGATATCCGTGGCGGCAACTGTGTTCGCTTAATTCAAGGAGATTACAATAAAGAAAAAGTATACAGCGACTCTCCTGTTGCAATGGCTAAAGAATGGGCAGACAAAGGTGCTGAATTCATTCATATTGTAGACCTCGACGGTGCGAAATCAGGAGTTTCTACTAATGCTGAAGTTATTCAGGAAATTGCTAAGAGCTCCCCTATTCCGATTCAGGTTGGCGGCGGCATCCGTACAATGGAAGCTGTTAAAGGCCATATCGACAGCGGTGTTTCACGTGTCATTATTGGCACAGCTGCAATCAACAATCCGGAATTTCTTAAAGAAGCCGTCCGTACATATGGTGACAAAATTGCTGTTTCACTTGATGCTAAAAATGGCTATATCGCAACTGACGGCTGGACAGATACAAGTGGAGTCAAAGCACTTGACCTCGTTAAAGAGCTTGAGGAAATTGGCGTTAAAACGATTGTTTACACAGATATTGCTAAGGATGGCATGTTACAAGGTCCGAACTTCGCAGAATTGGAGGCAATGAATAATGCTTCCAGTATTGAGGTAATTGCATCTGGCGGTGTATCTACTGCAAGTGATGTAAAGCAACTTGCCCAGAATAATATGTACGGTGCAATCGTTGGTAAAGCAATCTACGATAATACGGTAACACTTGAAGAACTATTGGAGGCGGCGAAATGACTTTAACAAAACGTATCATCCCTTGTCTTGATGTGGACAAAGGTCGCGTCGTAAAAGGAAAAAAGTTTAAAGATATTCAGGACGTCGCAGATCCTGTTGAACTCGCGAAGCGTTACAACAAAGAAGGCGCTGACGAACTCGTATTCTATGATATTACCGCTTCTAATGAAGAACGTGATATTTTTGCAGACATCGTAGAACGTGTTGCTGCTGAAATCTCTATCCCCTTCACAGTCGGCGGTGGCTTGCGCACAGTTGATGACATTCAAAAAGTATTACGCGCCGGGGCAGACAAAGTATCGATTAACAGTGCCGCAGTAAAAAATCCGCAACTTCTAAAAGATGCAGCAGATAAATTCGGTAAGCAATGTGTCGTACTCGCAATCGATGCCAAAAAAGTTGCCGATAATAAATGGAGTGTATTCATTAACGGTGGTCGTCTTGATACAGGAAAAGATGCAGTTGAGTGGGCTATTGAAGGTGAGAAACTCGGTGCCGGTGAAATTGTAATCAATGCGATTGATGCAGATGGACAGAAGAATGGCTACAATCTTGAATTGAACCGACGTATTGCTCAAGTTGTTAATATTCCAATCGTCGCAAGTGGCGGTGCTGGTGAATTAAAGCATTTCGCTGAAGCATTACAAGAAGGCAAGGCAGACGCAGCACTTGCCGCATCTGTTTTCCACTATGGTGAGATTCCAATTCCAGAACTAAAAAGCTATCTTAAACAGCAAGACATTCCAGTCAGGGAGGTTCCATCCAAATGA
>Ga0153999_1000696_pt1 | contig 14253 bp, 16 predicted proteins | sample TSNC083MetaG_FD_104675 | JGI IMG/M metagenome (GOLD analysis project Ga0153999, IMG submission 104675) | Attine ant fungus gardens microbial communities from North Carolina, USA - TSNC083 MetaG | ecosystem: Host-associated > Fungi > Mycelium > Unclassified | place: USA: North Carolina, Lumber... | reverse complement strand
TGCCTTGCCAGCAGCTTTCTGGGCCTCGGAAAAGGCATCCTGACCCTTTTTTTCCGCAGAGGACGAGCTGTGTCGTAGGCCGGAAGATTTTCTGAGCACAGCACGGACAACCAATTTCCTGAGAGAAGTTGAGGAAGCGAGAGCAACGTTCATGGTGAGGAGGAGGATGCTGGAAATCACAAACCAAATTCCGTTCACGGAAAAAGGCGGGGCACTTATCTAATTCTTTTAAATTAAAACGTTATCCTCTATCTCAGTTGTGCACGATGGTATGGGTATCTGGCGCAAGTCCACGGGTCGCTGCTAACCACTCGTATTCGTGTATCCCGCGGTTCCGACCTGTTGTACGCAGTCGAATTAGTGTACAAAATCGCCGGTTTCTGATCGGCTGCTTGTGTCATCACATAAGCGATCTCTCCTTCAGCTCGCTACACTTAATCTGCTTGCCTTTGCTAAAGCTCATGCATCTATATTTTTCATTCTTTCTTTAATGTTCCCCGTTACTTCCGGACTTATGGCCCAAACCTTTTCTGAAGTGTCCATGAAAGACGCGTTGGACTCATTACGCTCTCCTGAGCAAAGCAATTTCATTGCCCAATTACCTCCAAGAGAATCTATCGCTACCACAGTGTCAGAGCTGGATGACATTGTTCTCAACGACGATGATTTATCGTCTTCCAGTCTCGCCCCCGTCCTTTCAACACCCGAGTTGGACCCTGTAGGGCCATTGAGATTACAGGAAGAAATCGAGGTTGATGATGGAAATGGGCTGCATGATCATAATAGGCCCATTAATAGCGAGATGAATCCCGTCGACCGTGATTCCCCGCCCCTGGGCAAGTCTCACCGCAGAACGGCGTCTGTTGCGACTATTAGATCCGGTCGTACCTCGTCCTTTGTCGAAGAAGAGAATATCTCATTCAGAATAAGCTTGGATGTGCAAAATGCGCTGCAGGAAGAGTTTTCGCGGTTACAGAAGGAAAAGAAAGCTCTTCAGGAGCAAGGGGCTGAAGAGTCGATAGATTGGGGTATGTTTACGTCCAGGTACATGGTCTCCTCAGCTAATTTTGGATTTCCAAGACTTTTGGGGGGCTGTCATATCCAGTATGCATTGTCTAGATAGGCATGGGCTAGTGCTAATGATCTTCTCAATTAAGACTATGCAGAGTTTGCCTCTGAAAAACCCGAGGAGCTCGCACGAGCGATCGCAAAAGGGATACCTGCAACATTACGTGGAATGGTGTGGCAGCATATGTCAGTCGTGCATTATCTACATGTCTGGTCAAAACGTATGATTCAGATTTTGACAGGGCAGTTTCTAAGGACCTTGAACTTGAAAATACCTACGTCAAACTCCTGAGAGAAGCAAGTTCGCATGAAAAGTCTATAACACGAGACCTTGGAAGGCATGTATCTTGACTGATTGTTGTCTTTGCGACATGTCCTAATTTCTATGAAGGACATTCCCACACCATGCCTTCTTCACAGATGGGCATGGGATAGGGCAGGAAAATCTATTCAATGTCCTTAAGGCATATTCTCTGTAAGTATATCCGGGCAACCATTCCCATTTGGCATCTTACTATTCTCTTCGATAGATACGATTCCATGGTTGGATATTGCCAGGGTCTTCCCTTCGTTGCCGCAGTCTTATTATTGAACGTAAGTGAGATATCCTGCTTGTCCAGCCCATTTATATGGCATAGATGCCAGACGAGGAAGCCTTCTCCCTTTTGGTGCGACTCATGCAGGTGTATGATATAAGGGGTCACTATCTACCCGAAATGCCAAAGTTACAGATGCGCCTTGTGAGTTAGCCTACCACACATGATCGCACCAAGAAAAACTCATGAATTACTAGTTTCAGGTAAACAGCCCTGTTTCTAGTATTTCAGGATACAGTCACATTTCTACCTGGTTATAGTTTGATCGTCTGATTGAGGAGTTGATTCCTGTGCTTCACGTACATTTCCTCCGGCAAGGTATCAAATCAAGTATGTTCTGCTCGCAATGGTTTCTGACATTGTTTAGTTATCGGTACGCTCTCACATTGGTTTTCTCCTTTGGTCCACTAATGGCCCTTGTAGTTTTCCCTTGGAAATCGTGTTCAGAATTTTTGACCATTGCCTGGCCAATGGGATAGAAGCCATTTTCGGTTTCAGTGTTGGCTTGCTTAAGAAGAATGAGGAAAAGCTACTGGGACTCAAATTTGATGAAATACTGGATTTCTTGAATAATAAGGTTCTTGATCAATACAGGGTAAATATTTTCTCATTGACCATCGTCAGTTCAACATTGACTCTTTGATCAGATACTCGAATGCGGGACTTATATCGAGCCTCCTAAATATGATGTTGATGGTTTTGTTGCCGATGCCGTGTCCCTCAAGATCACTCCTTTCATGCTCGACTGTTATCGACATGAATACGAAGATATGGTTGTATGTTGGCCACAGTGAGAATGACTATCTCGCTGACGCGCATACTATGTAGCGTGAAGCAAACAAACATGCTATGCAGATGGACGAGTTGCGAAACAGTAACCGCGCCCTGTCCCAGCAATGGTGAGTAGTTGGATTCTTGTCGTTTAAGACAGAAGTTATAAGATTGATGCAGCCGAAATTTGGAAAATAGCGTTGCCCAAATGAACGTTGAGCATGTTGAGGTTTTGGTTAGTCCAATCTTAAGAATATCTGATTCTAGATTAGCTATAATGGGTGTAGAATGAACTTGTGAAGCAGCGGCTGCGAAACGAGGAACTGGAGGCGGAGCTTGTACGATATAAATTACTGTAAGTCAGGCTAGTCGTTCTTGTGCTTTCACTCACAGGACTTTAGGTACGCGGAAGCTATGCATCAAAACGAGGATGCGCAGTCATCGCAACGAGTATCTTTTGCTCAGATGCTGATGAAGCGGGGCAGTAAATAATATCACAGACAGTTCTCAATACACATTGTACCACTATATCTACATTAAATTCGCATGCTGGATAAATATATATCAGGAGTACTTACATAAGCAGCCTTCGTTTGAATTTTTGAATTGTACGTCTGATGTGGGCTTTCAACAGTAACTTATGTGGCAATGATTCTCCATCGTATAAACTACTCTGGTTGGTGGAAATGTACGCAAGGCTCAATGATATACGCGCTCAGAGGCCCTCGAGCAAGATGGATAAGGATTTCACCGCACCTACATGCTCTACGTCATCGAGGCACCAGAACCAGACAAAGACTTTGGATATACCCTATGGCAACCCTTGTGGTAGGTGGTGCGGGCTACATTGCCTATCAGAACCACCAGCCATATCGTCACACTTACCTAGCTGCTATTAGATGCTGGAGAGCGGCCAGTGCGTTTTCTGTTTGTTGTCCGTATGACCTCGTTCATATCTTGTTCATATTCAATGCAGGAGCCACAATACTTGGTGTAATTGATTATAAACTCACATTTGCCTGGAACTACGAGAACGAGAATCAACGCTCAGAGGCTGTGTCACTCTGTCACAGCCGAAGTGCGAAACGGGTTTTCAAGGCACTCCTAACCAATGGAGGTATGTGATTTCGCTCTCCTCTCCAGACTCGTACCAATTCGTCGTTCCCAGGGATCTTCATAAAACTCGGGCAGCACATGTCCTCGCTCATCGTACTTCCGAGGGAATGGACCAGTGCAATGAGGCCTTTGCAGGATCAGTGCGAGCCGACGGCGTATGAGGATGTTCAGAAACTTTTCCAAGATGACATGGGTTTAAATATCGAAGAGTTGTTCGACGAGTTTGATCCAAACCCCATTGGTGTCGCAAGCCTGGCGCAGGTACACGTCGCTAAGCACAAGTTGAGTGGAAAATGTGTCGCTGTGAAGGTAAGGGGCGTACTATGCTGTTGTCTTGGTCATAGTCCGAGTTTTTCTTCCCTACAATCGTAGTTACAACATCCACATCTTGCAGAGTTCTGCGACATCGATATGAAGATGGTTGAGATTACGTTGGGTGTGTATTAGTCAATCTGATTCCAATCAAAAACTGATGTGTATAGGTTGGATCAGGTACTGGTTCCCGGAGTTTGAACTTACTTGGCTAGCCGTGCGTTCTTTTTTACTCTGTTTTCAGGAAAAGCTTCACTGCCTATGCAGGACGAGATGAAACAGCATCTTCCAAATGAAATGGATTTTATTCATGAAGCCTCCAATGCAGTTCGAGTCATACGGGATTTTCAAGGGATGCGAACATCGTTATACATACCAGAAATCATTGCCGCCACTAAACGAGTCCTTATAATGGAATTCATCAAAGGTGGACGTGTCGATGACCTGTGGTATCTTTCCGAGAACAACATTGATCGTAATAAGGTAGCCCTCGAGTTATCTCGCATTTTCAGCCAGATGGTGTTTGTTAATGGATGGTTTCACGCTGTAAGTCGGTGGTAGTCCCTTGACATTTTATGAACTGTTTGATCGTTCAACAGGATCCTCACCTTGGTAATCTCTTGATACGGCCTGCTCCTCCTCAATCGTTGTCCCCATATCATTTTGAAATTGTTTTACTGGACCATGGTCTATATTTTGACCTGGATGATCAATTGAGGGTGAATTATGGAAGATTCTGGTTGTCCTTGGTTGATGATTCCTCTGTGCAAACCGACGATCGCCGAAAGTATGCTGAGTTAGTAGGCAATATAGGACCTGATCTTGTGACTTGCATATCTTGATTATGATGCCGATATGTCCTGACGTTCTGGTTCCTAGTATCCTGTGTTTGAAGCTGCTATCACTGGAGGGATAGCCTTGGAAGGTTCTTGGGGCGATCTTGGAGATGCAAAGTTCAAGAAGGCCTCTGGCTTGATTCATATGATGCCTCAGTCTGAGGAGGAAATGAAGACCATTCGAACGTCCGTTCTCGCGCAAGACAGGGTTATTCTGTCTGTTCTTGATGTTTTGCGTCGGGTGCCACGTAGGGTACTGATGGTTCTCAAACTGAACGACCTTACGAGGTATGCGTCCGTCCATCAGTATTCAATTATTCCTATCCATACATTTCGTGACAGGAGTCTTGACAATGCATTAGCTACTACTCATTCTAATGTAAGTCTGCAATGACGGTTGAAGACGTTGCTAAGTCATGGCCTTCAGATCCGTATATTTCTTATCACAGCGAAGTACTGTGCTCTTGCGATCTGGGAAGATGAACGCAAAAACATCATCAACAACATTCGAACTAGAGGACTCTTGTCTGTCTCCATTTTCCAGGATTACTTCAAGGCTTGGTGGTACGTTCCTTCCTTTTGTGTTATCATGTACTAAATAGATTATAGGAGATACAATTTTTTCTACTTAAAATTCCTTCTTCTAGAAACATTTCTTGATCTCCAAGCCTTTGATGTAAAGGCTAAAGCTTGGTTTAGAGGGTTACAGGCTCGAGGATTAGCCGGAGCACACGATGCTGCAGCAGGCCTATTGGTCACATAACGCCAAGTCAATCTTATCCAGAAAACCTTTTTGGTGAACCAAAGAAATGTTGCAGCCACGACACGTCGCGGAGAGCAAATCATCAAACATTTCAAATTGCATTAAAAAGGGACTTATTTCGTGTCTGTGAGTAGATGAGAAAATAACTTGTCAATGGTGTCGCTATTCGCTTTCAGAGTCTGCCACTGAAGCTATTGAGTATGTGATGCCAAACTGTTGAAACCTACAGACCTGCTCAAAATTTAGAGAAATTCCTTTTTTTCCTGGTTTCTGTTCTGAGCCAACCCCATAGAATTCCCGGATGTCAAGCAAAGGTGTGTCCTTGAAGCAACGGACAGTTGCACGTTTTTTCTTTCCAAGATCAATGTACTTATCGCCAGTCTCGGAGCTTGATGTCTGTGTATCTTAGATTGAGTGAATAATACAGGGTAGTTTACATACATTTGATTCATGTTTCTGAGGAGAACTTGCCGCAATGAGTGTGTCGGATTTGTGCTTTTTCTGCAGTCGTAAGTATACTATCTATGTCTGTGCCCGTTAATTTACCGTTGCAGTCTTCTTTGGAGGAAGATTTGATTTATGTTGTCTGCTCCCGTCGGAGACTTGAGTTTCATCTTCACTCTGAGTGCCTGCCCTGCGTTTTACCATCTTGAGAGATGACGATTACGTGTCAGAAACGGACATGCTCTCGACAGACTTCGCGTGACTAATGTGTGACGTCTGAATATCGGTTGCGTCAGCAGTTCGATTTCTCTGGAATATCTCACCGTTATCTTCTGCTTCCTCATCCCTTCCATATACCAGGGGACTTCTTGAACTACTCTCAAGACCCTTTATTGGTTTTGGAAAATGAAAATCCCTATCAAATCAAAGAAAGTTTGGACGGTATGTATCTGATCTCCACTGCAACTTGCTGTGTTGGGTCCACTGATTTTCTCATCGTGGTGCAGCATCCAGCTGTCCTGGATCTTACGACAAAAATATTGAATACAACGACTGATTACTTGGTTCCTGTCCTCAGCTCAGTTGAGTCATGGCAGTGGCCACGCTCCGACCTGAATGCGTGGAACAATGTTCTCAACAAATTTGATTCCATCCTCGAGGATATCATCACCCAGTATGAGCTGGAAAGAGTGCAAACTATTACTTTTCCGCCCGAAACAAAGTCACTAGTATCTGCAATTTTGCGGTTCCAGCGCCTTCTGCTCGAAAACTCTACCAATCGCAAGACTTTCAACTCCTATGATGTACTGTCCACGCTTCTCGTCCTCCCATCAAATCTTCTAATACAAATACTATAGCGACTTAACAGTCTACTTTTGTGTTCAGATCTTGACATTGTCTTACTGTCTCTCAACGTTCTCCTTCGACCTGCTCAGCAATACTCCTCTCAATCTTCTGTGACGCATGTGCTTAACCATGCAACACCCCGTTTAATGGTACTTGCGAAGAAGTGGCCACACATCCGCGAGCGTGGTATCAGACTGGTTGATCTTGTGAGTAGCAATCGCAAGACGGAAGTTGAGAATCTGCCGCCCGATGCGCGGGATGTATCCTTCAGCTTCTATAAATTGGATGCAGCAGCTGGGATAGAACAAGTGAAAGAGAAAGAGGTGAACGATGGGCCGTTGATCACGGCTTTGAAGCCCAAAAACCCTTCACATGGTCCTATCAATGTCTCCATTTCGGAAACCGCCACACAGGCTCAATTACCAATGGAGATACTAACGGATACAATTTTCTCATACGGAGTCCCTGAAGAGGAAAAGTTTGAGTTATTGAATCGAATCCGCATTAGCCATGTTCTCCACAAAGGCAACGAAACTGAACGGGAGAAGCTTGTCATTGCAAGGCTGATCTCTATCGCCATCTATGCACTTTCTCATTCGGAATCTCAAACGACCTCCTCTTTCTTCCTTTATGAACCAGATCTCATATCTAGTGTGGCAGAACTCTTACATGTCGAGTACGATGTTTCCATTCCTGTTCAAACTGCTGCAATTGCTGTTCTGGATGCATTCACTCGATATCGAAATAGGTGTCAAGAAGTCTTGACTGCCGTGAACGCTGGTGTTAACCATGGCATCTTGATGGCATTGTTCCGTAGGACTGTCAGTGATGTCGCAAATCCATCTTCAAATCTTCCACAGTCCTTCGTCGAGGCCCTTCTGCAGTTTATGAACTTGATTGCGACGCATACCTCGGGAGTCAATATGATCGTTGGCGCTGGTTTGATTCCCCTTCTTATACAACTAGTCGAGAACAGGCTCGCAAATCGTGTCGGAATTATATCAAAAACTTTGCAGCTCATTGACAGCGTGCTATATTCCCTTCAGACTGGGTTTACGTTGTTTTGTGCTGCTCAGGGTGTCAATGTTCTCGTCGAGCGTATTGAGGCAAGTTTTGACTAGATACCAATTTTTGTATAGTCACTAATTATAATCCCAGTTCGAGGTCAATCGCGATTTGCAAGATTATGGCGAGGTTGAGATAAGTTACACTGGTAGTGCGTGTTGACCGACATCTCAGGGAAATTTTCCTGATCATTATCTGCAGGTAACCTTCCTTTCTCTCGAGCTTCCGTTCTCAAGTCACTTCTGCGGACTATGCACCGCATGATGCAATCTTCTGGGACGTCTGAAGGACTTCGTGGACTCATTGATACGTCTTTGGTAAAGTCTATCAAGAAGGTCATTGATAATCGAGGTCTTTTCGGTCCCATGGTTCTACCGTTAGGTATGACCCTTACTCTGGCAGTTTTTGATCGCAGTTAAGACTTGCTTTAGCTATCAATGTCATGGCTACCTTCGTACATAATGAACCTACATCACTCGGCATTATACAGGAGGTTGGCCTTCCGGAAGCATTTTATAAAGCTATCGAAGCTGGCATTGAACCTTCAATCGAGGTTTATCTTGCTTAGTCATATTGCTTGTTCATTACTCAATCCAATTCTTCAGGTTATTCAGGCTATTCCTAATGCTCTTGGTGCTTTATGCTTGAACCAGGCTGGGCAGGTCCAACTGAGCAGTCGGCCTAGTGTCATCCCTGCCCTCTTCACCATCTTCACTTCTCAGCGTCACTTGAGACTCTTGATTGATAAAGAAAATGCTGTCATCATTGGGACCGCCATTGATGAGCTCGTACGACACCATCCTCTTCTTAAGGCAGCCGTCTTCAATTCTTTGAAATCAACCTTGAGCGCAATTGAGGAGATGGGTCGAAGCTATCAACCACCTGATGATATCCTCTCTTGGTATCAGTTGACACCGAGGGCGGGTGTCACTGGTGTTGATGCTGATGTGAAAATGGATGATGAAGAACCACTGCAATCAGAAAGTCCTGAGGCTGATACAGTTGGCGTTTCCGTAGCCGATATGCTGAACAAACTTGATGAAGCGTCTGAAGCGTCTCACGACAACATTTTTGTTTCCTTCATTGATGTTCTATGCCGGGTATGATCCATGGCTTGAAATTCAAGTTGTTATTCTCATTGTTTCCCTAGTTCCTCGAAGGTTTCTTCCAGCATGCCCCTCACTGTCATGACTTCATCACACTCTCCGATGGTCTCAATGCCATCGGTCGATTAACAGCTCTTCCTTGTCTGCCCTACGACTTTTCCAACAGTGTTGCATCAGATTCCCTCGTTCAGGTCATGCGCACGTTAGTAGACTATACAGCAAATGAAACCCTGGTCTATCTTGCCGAGATTACGCGTTGTTCATTACAAGAGACAAAAGCCTTCTGGACCTCTGCCCAGGCTTCGTCAAAGTTGCTGCCACTAATGGAAATCGACTGTATGTTATTTTGCATTGCGAGTATATCTTTTTTTATTGAACCATTCCCCTAGCTGCCAGTCAAGAGCACTGCAATACTCAGTTCCGTGCTCTTGTCACCCTGCATATCCGGGTTTCCCTCCTTTCTGATGTTTTTGGCACCGTTGGATATTCTCATGGGCGAGGTGTAATCACTCTTCTTCAGACCCTCATGAATTCTTGCGGTGGCCAAACTATCCCAGAACTTGGTGCCTTACACCGTGCCGCCCTTTGGGAAAACATGATGTTTGATTCCGCCCTATCAATCAGACATCACCCACCCTCAAGTCCTATCGAAACATTTGATGCAACATCAGGAATGCCAGCCGTGAATCTTGCTGAAGCTACCAGTTCTCTCAATGCTGCAGGTGGGACTGCAGATGGAATTCAATTCTCGGGAGACGTTACATCCAACGGACCCAAAAGAACGATGACAGTGCACGACAAAACAGTGCGATCTAGCAATGTCATTGTTCTAAAGTATCTAATACAAGGAATGCCCAATACGCTGGCACCTTTTTTCCAAGGTTCGTCGTTCGCCACCCCTTGTATGGCTACTGAAAATCGATGCTTTAGCAATCATCAAAATGTTCCACGCCCGTCGAAGCCCAGAGGCGCCTCAAAAAAAGCAAATACAGGAGTCAGCCAAAGTAATTGCTAAGATTCTCTTAGGCTATCTCCAAACACCTCAATTTGGTTGGTATCTATTCTCCGTTTCACTTATATTCTTACCTTTTTCTTCCTTTAAGATGACTTACCCTCCTTGTATACGTACTACAGTGTTATTTTTGGACTGTACAACCTTCTCTTCGTTGATGGTAAGGTTGCCTTATAATGCTTTCCATAGCTGTTCACCTTCGTCCTTAGAGCGTTCACCTACTAGTACTTTGCATACTGTGGTGATCAGAGCATTCTATCAAGTAGGGGGGTTTGATGAGATTTTGAAGGTTTGCACTACCCTTGCCAAGAGTATAGAAGAAGTCGCAGGCATACGTGAGGAAGCCCGGTCCGGAGTATTGAATCAAACTTTGTCCCACGCATACACTAGTTTGAAGGTTGCCCTTCATCTTCTCCAGCATTTCGTTTCTGCAAAATCCCTTTTTGAATCACCCCAGACTCTCCTTCTCGTCACTCGTGACAAAAAAGAAACGGACCCTGGTTTCTTTGATCCAAATAATTTCCTTGTCCGACTTCGTCTTAAAGTCGCACCTCTCCTATGTTCGCTATGGAAGGCACCGTGGCTACTCCGATCTCCTCTCGGTGTAAGCAAGATGATTGTTCGATTAGTGCTTGAACTCATGAATGCTGAAAACGAGCAATCGAAATTTGAAACAACAACTGAAGCTGTCTCGAATTTTTCGCGAACCACTGGACCGGACGAAAACCGTGTGCAGGTATTAATTGATATGGGTTTCCCTCGACACGCAGCAGAACGTGCTCTCACTCAGACCCGAAACAATGTCACAACCGCTACGGAGTTCCTATTGTCCCACCCCTTTGCTTTCGCCTCTGAGCCGGGATCCACACCAACTCCAACCACCTCGCAACCCACCGATGAGGGTATAGATGTGGCAGGGGACAGCTTAGATGTAGGAGAAACGTCGTTGACTGCGGCTACCGAGGTGACTTCACCTGGAGGAGCTGGTGACCAGCCTGAAGAAATCAGGACTGTTGAAGAGTGGAAGAGAGCATTGGATCAAGTCCGGGAACCTCTCTGTGGCTTGGTCAGCCGTCAAATCCTGCTCTTAGTAGACGAGCACCAGTGTCTGTTGTTTGAGGTCCAATCGGCGTTCTTGCGAAACAGCCCGCAGCAGGCTCAAGCTGTTCAAAGTCTTGTTGATGATGTCAAATTTTTCTCACCTTATGCATACGATGAGCAGCCACTTGCTAATCGTTGCCGCCTTCTGGCTCTGGTTCTGGGCGAAACTTCCGTATCCTTGGACAATGACCTCCGACAAGATTTATTGGACAGTCTCTTGGCGTTTTTACTATCTGGTGTCGATACAAGGAATCTACCAAAGTGGCTCGCCAGCCACCTTCTCGTTACAGAGGCATTATTGATATTGGCTGACGAGCCTCGTACTATCATCCTTCCGAAGGAAGACGAACCCATTATCCCGGAACCGCTTTCAACTGGTATCCATAGGGCTGATGCGAAGAATATTATTTTCGAAATCTGTCTTCGTCTGATTGCTGATTGTGATTTGGCATCTGATGAACTCCTGTCTGTTCTTCGTCTCCTAGTCTACTTCACCAAGGACAGGAAATATGTGAAACAGTTCCTGGACAGCAATGGTCTGTCCCATGTTTTCCAGCGTTTTGCGGCCTCAGAAGTTACTGGCGGATCATCTTATGTTATCATCATCCTGCGCCACATCGTTGAAGACCAGTCCATCATACACAGTCTCATGTCTGAGTCAATCCGGAAATATTTCCAGAATCCAAGAAACAGTAACGTTGACGTGTCTACATATGTACGAAATTGCAATGCCATAGCACTTCGGGATACCGACGTCTTCCTCAATGTCACAAATTCACTCTGCCGCTTGAATCAACCTTATAGATTCAATCCTCAAATCACGCTTCAGGCGGGAAATCAAGAGAAGCGTAAAACTGGGGTTGCGAAAGACAATTCTGCTTGGGATGAAAAGAAGGCAGAAGATATTCATGTTGATGTGGAGATGAAGATCGAAATTCCGGCCTCAGACCCTTTTGTCAATGATCAGTGTGCAGAACCTGTCATTCATCTATTACTTTCTGAGCTTATGGCAACGGTTAAAAACATCCATGAAACATCAACATCCTCCAAGGCAGGTAGTTCACTTCCAAGCACTTCGATAATCCCTCAAATATCCTTACAGAAGGAAAATACATCAAGTGCAACCGACCATGATCCGCATCAATATGCATGTTTTCTCATGCAATGTCTGATAGAGCTCCTTTTTTCCTACGATACTTGCAAGATCGCCTTTTTATCTTTCAGTCCCAAGAAAAAAAGTCAAACGCCGGCCAAAGAACCATCGAGCAAATTCAGGTCTGTGACACTGCAGTTTCTGTTTAATGACATCATCAATCCTGGCACTATCAACCCATCCCCCGCTGACTCGAATCGTCGATACCTCTCGCTTTGCAATTGGGCTATGCTGATGATTGTCTCCATATGTGTTGACACCTCAGTGTCACTTCACGAATCCAAAGACATCTCATCAGATCTAGTCACAGTGCGCAAGTTCGTCCTTGAAATTCTCAGTCGCAGCCTTAAAGATATTTCATCAATGGAAAATCTTCAAGTCAGATATGGGAAACTTCTTGCATATGCTGACCTCTGTCACCGCTTGCTGACCGTCCGCTTCAATAATACGAACACTTCTGGGCGCAAGCCACAGGATGAAATTCCTACCCATATTGCGAAGATCATGCTTGAGAAAAACTTTGTCTCCACTTTGACTAACGCCTTGTCCGAAGTTGACCTCAACTATCCCCACGTTCGCACTCTTATTGACTTCATATTGCGACCCTTACAATATCTGTACGTTTTAAAAGATATTTCAGGGTTTGCGCTTACTGCTTTACCACAGTACCAAAATTGCGATCAAAATGAGCCGTGGAAGCAAGCTCAAAGAAACAACAGAAGCTAAGAGAGATGAAAGTGAATCATCACTGTCTTCAGAGGAAGATGCTGATAGCAACATGTCTGAAGATGAGACTCGCGAAGAAACCCCCGATTTATATCGTAATTCTGCATTAGGCATGTATGGAGGAGTAAGCGATGCTTCATTTTTGATTTCGTAGTTGGCTCATCGCTCGATAGGAAATGGATGACGGGCAGTATTCTGGTAGTGATGAATTGGATGAAGACGAAGAAAATGAGGGTGATGTTGAGATGGATTACGACGGCACAGCAAGTGAGAACACTTCAGATGCCACGGAGGAAGATGAGGAAGACGAGCTTGAGGAAGACGATGGAACAGAGGAAGATTGGCGCGCAGCGGATGGGCACCATGAACAAGAACACGATTTAGTGGAAAACACTGATGAAGACGAGGAAGAAGACGAAGACGATGTTGCAGATGAGGATGCAGAAGATGAAATGGATGAAGATGGCAATTTGCTATGGGAGGTTAGTACATCAGTTGTTGTCGTTGTTTATAAAATTTGATCTGCTCAGGATGTTCCACCGCCGGGCGATGGACTAGGACCTACAGGGGAAGACATAGACGATGATGATGTCCATAGAGGTAAAAGAATCTCAGTGAATTATTGGTGTTCTGATCCACGATTTGTCTATAACTTAGTACCAATCCAAATTATTCAGCATGAGGAGGATCCTGACGTGGGTTCAGATGATGAGGGCCTTCGATTTGGAGGACTCTTCGGTGCCGAGACTGGGAATCCATTGGCTTCCGTAATTAATATCACCTCTGGTCGTGAACCACCCGCTGTGTTCCTTTCGCGTCGCAGTCGTTCAGGTAAGGACCAGCGGCAATCCTTGTACTTCCTCTTACTAAGAGCACTATAGGTAACGAAGAGTTGGTTCTTGGTCGCACTCGTGACATCCCCGCTCCTGCCCTGGATACCACAACACATCCGCTGCTGCTCGATACAACAAATAATGCACCTCGCTTGACGTCCAATCCCCGTCGTAGTGCCCGGCACGCCCACCGAAATGTAGCCATTGGACCAGATCTGTTCCAAAGCTTAGACGAGATCATGGGCCGTGGATCAACCCATTTCTTCCAACAAATTCTTGCAGCCACTGGAGCACGTGCTCATGCATTCCAGCTCGATATGAGCAACATGAATGCTGATCGCCGCCGCCATGGTCAGCCTATCATCTCTGCTGCCATCCGCGTGGAGAGGGGCCCTCGGACACCGACACCTAGGCAAGGTTGTGAATTTGAACCACTTATAACCATGCAGCGTTGGTCCGAAGAGGCCAAGATTCTCAACAGGAATTTTGTTACAGAAAGAACTGG
>Ga0153999_1000695_pt1 | contig 14284 bp, 14 predicted proteins | sample TSNC083MetaG_FD_104675 | JGI IMG/M metagenome (GOLD analysis project Ga0153999, IMG submission 104675) | Attine ant fungus gardens microbial communities from North Carolina, USA - TSNC083 MetaG | ecosystem: Host-associated > Fungi > Mycelium > Unclassified | place: USA: North Carolina, Lumber... | reverse complement strand
CTGGATTGTTCTGTACGGAATTGCCAATATTTAATTTTTTTTAGAGGCGGGACTTCGCAACATGAATTTGGTTTTGTTGAAACTAATCATCACGGCAAAAATAAATTGAAATTTTCCAGGTGCGAAGGCTGATTCCTTCGCAGACCGCATGTCTAAGTAACACCACTAGCGCCGAATATCAAGGATAAACAAGTGTTTGCCGCCCTTGATATTTGGCGCTAGTAGTGTTTAACATTGTCAAGGGACTAGTACCTAAAACATTATGCGTATTGACAAAATTGTTCAACCTGGATTAAACTTAACCCAGATGCAAATAATACTAGTATGAGTTAGGTGCCATTAGGGCTTAATAGGGAAGACCGGTGAAACGCCGGCGCGGTCCCGCCACTGTAACGGGGAGTTGCTTAAGATATACCACTGGGCAAAGTCTTGGGAAGGTTTAAGCAAGCTATGATCCGGAGCCAGGAGAACTGCCTAGCTGACAATCACCGCTAAAACCCACGAGGTATGGGGAGGGGGTTACAGCTCTGCATTTCTCGCATTTCTTTTGAGGTTTGCCGCAGAAGTTGTCGATGGCTGAATTTTACTCCTGGCCTTTAGTGCCAGGAGTTTTTATTTGTTACGGCATTAGAGAAGATGCTTGACAGAAAGAAAACAAGTATAGAAAAAGGAAGTAATGTACATGCTGCAGCTCGTCAATATGTCTAACTATAGCTCCGATAATAATCTCATTAACAATAGTGCTGAGTGCCTAGAGGCTTTTTTAAATCATCACCATTTGGATGGAATTGAAATGATGTTTTGCGGACCGCTGGACGAAAATCTCTATCGGCGGGGATTGATTCATGGCGTGCACCTCAGGTTTTGGCCTTGGTGGCTTGATTTTTGGCGTGGTGATCAGAAGCAATTACTCAGGCAATTTGGTAGTGAGCAACATATCAAAGACTGCTATGGTGGGCTGACCCAGGAAGCCTGGCTCGACGTTTACCGGGATAATATCCGTGCTGCGCAGCAGGCCGGAGCCAAATATCTTGTCTTTCATGTTAGCCAGGTACGAATGACAGAATTGTTCAGTTGGCAGTTCGAGTCCTCGGATCGAGAGGTGATTGAAGCGACTATTGAGGTTATCAATGAGCTGGCCGCTACGATACAACCCGATACAACACTGTTATTTGAAAACTTGTGGTGGCCGGGACTGACGCTGCGGAATAAGGAGTTAACGGCAAGGCTGCTTGATGGCATCGTTCATCGTAATGTCGGGATTATGCTTGATACCGGACATCTGATGAATACTAATCCGGCCTTACAGACCCAAGAACAAGGAGTTGACTATATCCTGGAAACAGTAGCCCAATTAGGGAGCTACAGCCGGTATATCAAAGGCATTCATCTTCACCACTCTTTGTCAGGTGAATATATAATGTGTAGCCAACGCAGCCCGGTCAGGCAGTCAACATATACGATGACCGAGATTATGGAGCATGTGCTCAAAATTGATGAGCATCAGCCTTTTAGCGTGCCAGAAGTACGCCATATTATTGACTATATAAGACCTGATTATCTTGTCCATGAATTTATGAAAGACTCACTGGATGACTGGAACGGGAAGATTCGCCGGCAGCGACAGGCGCTGATGGACGGGAGGCCACTATGGTAATAAAGCGATTATTCATCAGGCAGACAGTATTTATATTGTTAGCTTTGCTGCTATTGCTGGTCAGTGGCTGCACAGGGGGCAATAACGGAAATGAACGTAAAGACAGCGCTGCCAGTTATGAAATTGTCGATAGTACTGGTACTATCCTTAAAATGCCGCAACGACCAGAACGGATCGTATCGCTTTCTGTCAGTACCGATGAAATTCTTATCAGGCTAGTACCGACACAACGTATTGCTGCATTGACATATCGGGCTGATGACGGCGGCATTTCGAATATCACCGAACAAGCTAAAGCCGTTTCCGCCAGAGTACGGGCTAATGCCGAAGGTATCATTGCTTTGCGCCCCGACCTTGTTATTATTCCTGCATGGCAGCCTGTAGAGCTAATTCAGCTGCTCCGGGGGGCAGGTATTCCCGTTTATGTGTATAAAGCGGCAGCAACGATTGATGAAGTTAAGCAGTCGATTGCCTCTATTGCCCAAGCTGTCGGTGAAGAACAGGCCGGGCAGCAACTTGTGAATGACATGGACAATGAGCTGGCGCAGATTGCTGAGCGAGTGCGGCAAGTCCCCCTTGATGAGCGAAAGGTCGTCATCAATTACACCTTAATAGGTGTAGTCGATGGCATTGGCAGCACATTTGATGATATTTGCCGTTATGCCGGTGTCGTTAACGGAGCAGCTAGCGCCGGGCTGAAAATGTCTGAGCTGCTCACCAAGGAAGAGATTGTCACTGTCAACCCTGATCTCATCTTGTTACCAACCTGGGATTATGGCAGCAATACTGATATCAAGGCATTTGGTCTCAGCATCCAAACTGATCCTGCCTTACAGTCTGTAACAGCGATCCGGCAGCGAAACCTGATTTCGGTTCCGGACAGTCATTTAGCTTGTTCCTCACAGTATATTGTGCAAGGAGTGAGGGATGTCGCCAAAGCCGCTTATCCGCAATATTTCAATGATGGACAATAGTGAGTATAGGAGTAAGCTATGAAACTTTGTACATTGTCTACCGGCGACATTGTTTACCGGTATTATAAAAGCATTGTCATCCCCTTTACACAACCGCGGAAAGTAGCTAGCACCGCCATTGTCAATGGCGGTTACCGTGAAGATCTGACAGCAGTCTTCAATAATGACTGCAATCCCGGAGCCGGAATGTCAGCGATCATGCGGGCTCCGTCTTATCAGGAGCATATGCGGATTATTACCAAGGAGATCGGACTCGACCCGAAGACGACAGCCGGCATGGAAACGGCTGCTTCGATGGAAAATGTGGCAATCCATTCCGAAGCTTATAAAAGCCTGACGGTAACAGCGATCGTCACCGGCGGCGTCGAGGTTAACGGCGGCCGTGTCGGCGATCCGGCCGACTATTTTCAGCCATTCGATAAAAGTATTCGAGAGAAACCGGGGACGATCAATATTATTCTGGTTATTGACGCTGATTTGCCGCCAGGTATTCTCAACCGCGCCCTGGTAACCTGTACTGAGGCCAAGACGGCCGCATTGCAGGAGCTGATGGCAGGCAGCAACTATTCAAGCGGTTTGGCAACCGGCTCCGGTACAGACCAGACGATTGTTGTCGCCAACCCCGACTCAGCGTTATATCTGGAAAGCGCCGGCAAACACTCGAAGCTCGGCGAGCTTATCGGCCGCACCGTGCTGGCCGCTGTCAAGGAGGCGCTGTTTAAGCAGACCGGCCTCTCACCCCGGCGCCAGCATAATGTGCTAAAGCGCCTCAATCGCTTTGGCATTAACGAAGAAGCCTTGTGGCAGGACTACATTGATGCGGGCGGACAAGGTGTCATTAAGCCTGAATTCTTAACCCGTCTGTACCAACTGGCTCAGGATGATCACCTGGTCACGTATACCGCATTATATTGTCATCTGCTTGATGAGCTCCAGTGGGAACTGCTGTCAGGTGAAGAGGTGCGCCAGGCAGGTAATGAATTATTGGCGGCTGCGGCGGCCAAATTTGGGGTCGCCGCACCGGTGATTGCGCCCGTGGGATTAGCTGCGGCGCTGAAAGCCTGGCAGGCATTATTGCTGGCCATTGTAAGACTGCGGTGTATTGACTAAGCAGCTCAAAAACAGTGAACTTGTTTCAGTAAATCTGAAACATCGGGGGTTCAGGTGGAGAGTCTACTCCACCTGAACTGAAGCCGCCTGTAGAGGCGGGAGTCTTGACTCAATGTTTAAGATAAATACAGCTATAACGAAAAGCAAAGGAGTAGTATAATGGAGTTTGTTGCAAAATGTTTTAGTATATTTTATAAAGGCGGGCCGGTTATGTATCTGATTTTAGCCTGCTCGCTGCTGGTGGTGGCGATTGGCGTCGAACGGCTTCTCTATTATAAAAAAATGAACACTGACATGGACGGGTTTACGGCAAAGCTTGCCCCGCTATTAGAGCGTGACGACTGGTCCGCGGCTCGTGAGCTGTGCCGGCAGACAAGCGGAATCGCCGCCGCCGTCGCGGTCAAAGGTATTGGCTATATCCAGCGCGGCAGCGCCAATGTCGAGAGTGTGTTAGAAGGGGAAGCCGCTTTGGCTGTAGCTGGTTTGCGAACAAACCTGAATCATTTGGATACTATCGTAACGATCGCGCCGCTGCTTGGCCTGCTAGGCACTGTTATCGGGATGATTGGCTCGTTCAGCGTTATGAACCTTAAAGCCGGACAGCCGCTGGCTATCACCGGCGGTGTCGGCGAAGCCCTGATCGCTACGGCCTCCGGACTGTGTGTGGCGACGTTGGCCATGGTAGTGTATAGCTATTTTAACCACCGCCTCGATGCCCTCATTACCGATATCGAGCGAACCTGTATTATGCTGGTAGGGGAAATCAAGCAGGGGAACCGCCATGAAATTGCGTAGCCTGCGCCAAGAGCGTCAGCCAAAGCTTATGGTTATTCCCATGATTGATATTATCTTTTTTCTATTGGTGTTCTTTATCATGAGCACCCTCTATATGGTTGATCAACAGACCATTCCCATTAATCTTCCCCAGGCATCTGCGTCGCAGTCAGACAAGCCGCTGAGCATTGCTGTCGCTGTCACCAGAGAAGGCCGGATTATGTTTGAGCAGGAGGAGATACCGCTGGAGCTGGTCAAAAGACGTGTTCAGCTTGAACTGACAAAACAGCACGATGTAGTTTTTATTCTGCGTTCTGATCGTCAAGTTGAACACGGGAAAGTAGTTGAAGTGCTTGATGAGCTGAAGCTGGCCGGGGCTCACAGGGTAGCTATTGCAACAGAAAGGAAGGGTGAGTAATGACAGGGGAGACAGGACTGCGCTGGCGTAAGGCCGTGATTTTTTCACTAGTCTTTCACAGTATCGTTTTAGTAGGCGCCGGCTGGCTGACTGCCAAGGCGCTGTTGCCGGTTGAAACGACAGAAACGCTGATAGAACTGGAGTTTGCCAGTGAGCCTGAAGGGGCGCCGCCGCCCGCTTCCTCCCCTGAGGCTGTGCCGGCAAAAAGCAGTCAGCCTGCCGTCGCGTCTGTACCGACACCGGTTGTTCAACAACAACAGCCGCAAATACAGACCGAAGCTGTTGTCCCTGAACCGGCTGTAGCCGTCAGCAGGTTGACTGTTACGGATGTAGATAGCGCGGCCGCCGGCAGCGGCCAAGCCGCTGCAACAGGCGGCGGGAGAACAGGAACTGCCGGTACCGGCTCCGGCGCCGGCAGTGGTAGCGGTCAAGGAAATGGCAAGGGGATGATCGGCCCCAGTATTTTGTCGCAAAAAGATCCGCCTTATCCGGAAAGAGCCCGGCGTGAGCGGCAGGAAGGAACCGTAGTATTGCAAATTGAAATTTTAGCAAATGGACGTGCCAGGGAGGTCCGAGTCAAGCAATCAAGTGGCTATGAACTTCTCGATAAGGCAGCCGTTGACTCCGTGAAAAGCTGGCGCTTTGTTCCGGCTAAAAATCGAGCCACCGGCAAGGCGGTGGAGTGCGTCACTTCGCTGCCGATCGTTTTCAAGCTAAAGTAGAAAAGAGCGACTTCTTCGGACAGCAAAAAGTATGAAGCTCTGGAAAGTGCCAAACAGTCGCTATTATTTGCTGAGGAAAAGCTCAGGCACGAGGAATTTTTTTGAAAAATTACGTAAACAAGATATTGGCGAGCTTTAACCGGGCGTCTTGCAGTCATACAACTTTCGACCATAAAGGAAAAAGCCAGGAATCCAGCATTTATTCGGATTTCTGGCTTTTTCCTTTTGCTATAAGATTCGGGATTTAGAGGAAAAATGAAAAAGTAAAAGGTTTCTTATGATAATATGTTTCATTAAATCATCAGGAATTTCGATTTGGAGGTATATGTTTTTGCATTTGTACTGCAAAACTAGGGAGAAAGTTGAGTAATATATTAAAATTAGGAATTTATTGCATAAAATGTTTTTTTATGGTATTTTATAGATAATATATTAAAGTTATAACTTATAACTTATAAATATAGGTTAGAATTGTATATTGTAGAAGGAGGTGCCCTCAGGGTTTAATAGGGGAGAATGGTGAAGACTGATGTTCAACATCCTTCGAGTCCGGCGCGATCCCGCCAATGTAACGGTGAGTTTTGTCTCTATAATGCCAGTAGGATGAACATCCTGAGAAGAGAGGCAAGGCGATGGACCGTAGCCAGGAGAACGGCCTGTTTAACAATCACCGAATATGGATATAGTTGCTGGATATCCGTAGAATTCGCGAGCGATGGGGATGGGGGATTTTGCGTATGGCTGTGCCGTATAGAAAATCCTGACGTATTGTCATGATTTCTGTTTAAGGGACAATATGTGGGCAAAGTCTTTCGCTTACGCAGAGGACAGGCAATGCGGGGAGATGATCATCAAAACCGCAGATAGTACGAAGTACGAATTTTTTTTCAGCTTTTTCACCCAATTATCCGGCGTGATACACATGTGTTGCATGAGAATACAGGCGTGGAAAATATTGGATTAATACTCGGCGAGTCTGCCGATGTGAGAGTATAGTGGAAAGTGAACTTGTTTCAGCAAAGCTGAAACATCGGGGGTTCAGGTGGAGACTCTACTCCACCTGAACTGAAGCCGCCTGTAGAGGCGGGAGTCTTGACTCAATGGTTAAGATAATCCGCTTGAGGGAATGAGGTCTAAAATGTAGAGTTTTGATATTTCTGCTTGATACTCAAGTAGAGCGCAGGGATTACTTTGGGCGAGAGTTGATAAGATACCCACTACAAACTGTTGATAAACGCTGTGAGAACGCCAAAAACCAATTAATTAGAAAACCACCCTTCACGAAGGTGTGGCAAAAAAAGAACCACTCATAGCGATTTTGGGGCAGTTTTGAAAAAGCCAAGTGTTTTTCCACATATATTTAACATTTTTTTTGTGAGCTTAATGAAAACAATTATTATTATCTATTGGTGCGTTTATAGTATGAAACTGAAAAACTAATAGAGGAGAGGTGCTTTATTTTTATGTTGCAAAAAGGATGGAAGCTTGTAGGGGTGCTGGTAACAGTACTGTTACTCATAGTTCTCGGAGGGTGTTCTTCTGGTGAAAAGGCCGCAGTTGAGAAGAAAGAACTGGTATTTGCAAATTTTCGGGACATTCGGGATTTGAATCCGCATTTGTATGGTGGGGAAATGTATGCCCAAAGTATACTGTTTGAGCCGTTGGTGAGGGTTTCTGAGAAAGGTGTGGAGCCTTGCCTGGCGGAGAAATGGGATATTAGTCCTGACGGCAAGGTGTATACCTTCTATATTCGTAAGGGTGTAACGTTCAGCGATGGCGAGATTTTAGATGCAAAGGCGGTTAAAGCTAACTTTGATGCTGTCTATGAAAATAAAGATCGCCACTCCCTGCTGGATCGAATGAAGCCAGTTCAATCTATGGAAGCAGTAGACGACTACACTTTCCGCATTACCCTCAAGTACCCTTACTATCCGATGCTTATTGAACTAGGCGGCACTCGCCCGTTCGCCATGGTTTCCCCTAAAGCTATGAAAAACGGCAGTACCAAGGACGGTGTCAATGCCTATATCGGTACAGGTCCTTACATCTTAAGCGAGGTTGCTACCGATAAGTATGCGGTGTTTACAGCCAATGAAAAATATTGGGGCAAGCCACCGGCTATCAAGCAGATCAGGGTCAAGGTTATCTCCGATAATCAAACCCGAATATTGGCACTGCAAAACGGTGAAATTGATTTGATTTACGGCAAAGACATGCTGGATGCCGAAACCTTGAAGGGCTTTAAGGATAAGAATGATTTTGTAGAGTCCTTATCCGGCCCTATTTCTACCAGACATTTGTTAATGAATAGCAATACTAACGTGCTGGGCGATGTGAATGTCCGCAAAGCTATCCAGCATGCCACCAACAAAGAAGCCATCTCAAAAGGTATTTTCAATGATATTGAAAAACCGGCAGATGCTTTGTATTCGCCCGGGATTAAGTACTGCGATGTGGGACTAAAGCCATATCAATATGATGTGGCTCAGGCCAATGCCCTTTTGGATCAGGCCGGGTGGATTAAGGGAACTGACGGCATTAGGCAAAAAGGCGGTCAAAAGCTATCCTTCACCCTACTGTATTGCAGTGACCGGGTAACAGAAAAGACCATTGCGGAGTATCTGCAAAACGAATATGCCAAGCTTGGTATCCAAATGGGCATCCGAGGCGAGGAAGAGCAATCCTACCGGGATAATATGAAAGCAGGCAAATTCGATATGGTGTTTAATATTGCCTGGGGAACACCGCAGGATCCCCAGACATCCATGGCGGCCATGCGTGCGCCTGTGTACGGTGATTATGCCGCACAGTTGGGCTTGCCGGACAAAGTCGAAATCGACAAGGGCATCACAGCTATTCTGGGTTCTATTAGCGATGGAGAGCGTCAGAAGCTATTCGCCGATGTGTTGACAAGACTGCACGAGGACGCCGTATATCTGCCTTTAACCTACGAATGCAACAAAGCATTGTATCGAAAGGGCTTGCAAGGGGTCAGCTTTGATGCCAATCCATATCGGATTCCTTTTGAAAGAATGCATTATTAGTGAATTAAAAACACTAATAATAAAAGCGCGGTTATCTAATCGCGCTTTTATTTTAAGGAGGCAAAGTTGAGATATTATATTATCAAACGGATGCTTGCCACCGTGCCGTTGCTCCTTGGAATCACTTTTCTTTGTTTTGTGTTTATCGACCTGATTCCGTCCGATCCGGCTGAGGTTGTCTTACGTGTGCGGCAAATCGCCATTATTACTGAGGCTGACATTGCGCAAATGCGGGCTGATCTGGGCCTGGATGATCCCTTTTTTGTACGGTACTTCCGCTGGCTGGGGGATTGCCTGCAGGGCAATCTTGGCATTAGCTACGTCAATCCGACCCGCACGGTAGTCGGCGAGCTGGCGCGTTGCCTGCCAGCCACTTTACAACTGGCCGGGCTGTCCTTAGTTTTCGTTATTATATTGAGCCTGCCGATTGGTATACTTAGTGCCGTATATAAAGACAGCTGGTTTGACCGGATTATTCGCGGCATTGTATTCCTTACTACGGCGATGCCTGTATATTGGGCAGGACTCCTCCTCATGTGGCTGTTAGCCATCAAATTGAGTCTCTTACCCACTAGTGGCAGCGGCGGTTTTCAGCATCTCCTAATGCCGGCTTTCACCGTATCTTTGACCTATATCTCCACCTATATCCGGCTGATACGTAATAACATCCTGGAAAATATGAAGCAGGATTATGTGCTGTATGCCAATGCCAGAGGACTTAGTCAACGCAGCATTCTGTTTAACCATATCTTGAAAAATTCGCTGCAGTCCTGCATTACCGCTATCGGCATGAGCATCCCGCAGCTCATCTCCGGAACCATTGTAGTGGAAAATGTCTTTGCTTGGCCGGGAGTCGGTCAACTCTGCATTACCTCCATCTTTAACCGGGACTATCCGATCATTCAAGCCTATGTGCTGCTGGTGGGAGTACTCTTTGTCGTATTTAACCTGATTTTTGATATTATCCAAATGGCGGCTGATCCGCGGCTTAGAAAGGAGCTAGGCTGATATGCTGAAACGACTCTTGCACAATAAAATGGCGATGGTCTGCGTCGGTTTCATCCTGATGATTGTGCTTTTAGGTCTGTTGGCGCCTGTCCTTGCGCCGCATGACCCATATTACAATAACATCCTGAACAAGTTTCAGGCTCCGTCACTGGAATATCCGTTGGGCACTGATAACCTGGGACGCTGCGTATTTTCCCGGATGCTATACGGAGTGCGCCCCACACTCTTCCTTTCCTTTTTGACTATGGCGGGAACCATTGGCTTAGGACTCTTGATGGGCTTATTGGCAGGATATTTAAAGGGGAAGGTAGACGAGGTCATCATGCGGATTATCGATATTATGCTGTCTTTTCCCAGTCAGATTATGGTCCTGGCAGTAATAGCTCTCTTAGGAGTGAACATCCAAAATGTAATCATTGCCAATGTGTTCATCAAGTGGGCTTGGTACGCCCGGATGATTCGCACCAGTGTCGTTCAGTATACCGACAGCGGGTTTATTCTGTTTGCCAAAAGTATCGGACATAACACGCCCTATATTTTATGGCATCATATGCTGCCCTGTATTGCGTCCGAGCTGGTTGTTCTGGCTTCCCTTGATATGGGCTGGGCCATTCTCAATATTTCAACCCTCTCGTTTTTGGGGCTGGGGGTGCAGGCGCCGATACCGGAATGGGGAGCCATGCTAAGCGAAGCGAAAAATGTAATGGCCAGCCGTCCCGAACAGATGCTGGTTCCCGGCGTTTCCTTGATGCTGTTAGTAGCAGCCTTCAACATGCTGGGGGATTGCCTGCGGGATGTCATGGATCCGAAGGAGGCAAGGTCATGAGTACGGTGTTGACGGTAAACAACCTGACCGTTAAAGTAACGGAAAAAAAGCAAATGAAAACGCTGGTGGCGGATATGAGCTTTACTGTGGCTGCCGGGCAGTGCCTGGGAATTTTGGGTGAATCCGGCAGCGGCAAAAGCATGACTTGCAAAGCTATAACCGGACTTTTGGACAGAAGTTTTCATAGTGATGGTGAAGCCATTTTCAGCGGCAGCAACTTAATTGGTATGGAACCCAATGTTTTACGAAAAATCCGAGGTAAGGATATTTGTATGATTTTGCAAAATCCCATGACCTCTTTTGATCCATTGTGCCGGATTGGCGCGCAAATGGCCGAAGGGATGGCGGCGCATACCGAATTGTCTAAGGTGTCCATCAAAGAGCGGTGTTTCAGTATACTGGACAGAATGCAAATCAGGAATCCTGAAGAGGTACTCTTAAAATATCCGCATCAATTAAGCGGCGGTATGCTGCAGCGGATCATGATTGGCATGGCCCTGGTTATGGAACCTAAGCTCTTAATTGCCGATGAGCCGACCACAGCCCTTGATTCCATCACCCAATACAGTGTGGTGGAAGAATTTAAAAAGATTAAAGAGAATAATCGTGTCGGCATGATTTTTATCTCTCACGATTTAGGTGTGCTGTCGCAAATTGCCGATGATGTCATCGTAATGCATAATGCGAAGATCATGCAAAGAGGCAAGACGAAAGCAGTGATGACTAATCCCGGTGATGAATATACCAAGTTCTTGCTGGCCAAAAAGAAAGCGGTAATGCAGAAGTTTTATCAGGTGCTTAACCCTGGAAATGAGGTATCCGTATGCAGCTAACGGCCAAGGATGTTGTAGTCAGTTTTCGCAAGGAACAACAGAAAACCTTGTTTGGCCGGGAACGGCAGGTGGTCTTAAAAGGTGTATCCTTAGAGTTGAAAAAAGGGGAGTCGCTGGCGCTGGTCGGTGAAAGCGGCAGCGGCAAAAGTACCTTGGGGCGTGTCCTCAGCGGTCTGTTAAAGCCGGAGCAGGGCAGTGTCTGTCTGGGGGGGATACCGCTCTATAGCCGTCATAGTCCGGCGGAAAAAAATAAGCTGCGCCATAAAATCAGTATTGTATTTCAAAACTATACAGCCTCGGTCAATCCGCGTGTCCGCGTACGGGATATTCTATGGGAGTCATTGAGAACCCTGGAGGGTATGCACAAAGCCAAATCGCAACAAGAAATGATCCGCCTGTTGGAACAGGTGGGGCTTAGTGAGGAGTATCTCAGCCGTTATCCCCATGAGTTAAGCGGTGGACAACTGCAGCGAGTGTGTATTGCGCGGGCGGTGGCACTGAATCCGGCCTTTATCGTGCTGGATGAAGCGATCAGCTCGTTAGATGCCTCCACGCAAACACAGGTGATGGATTTGCTACTGGACTTAAAGGCGCAGTATGGTTTTTCCTATTTGTTTATCACGCATGATTTGACGGCAGTAACGTATATGTGTGACAGAGTACTGTTTTTGTATAAGGGAAACATTGTGGAGAAGGTGAACCGTATTGAAGAACTTCCCTTTATTAAAAATCCATACGCAAAAGAACTCTTAGCTTCGGTCATTCATCTTGATCCGGCCATGGTTGGCTGACCGTAAATAAAAAAGTATAGGTGTAGTATGACAGAGACAGCGTGGAGTTGGCCGTCGAAGACTCTGACAATGCGGTAAAGTTCAACGGTAATGTGATCGTGCATTACCGTTCCCAACACGACGAGAATCTGGGAAACCGTGATGGAACAGGGTTTAAGTCAACTCGGTGGCGGGAGATGCTTATTGATAGCGGGAACGTCATAAGAGAGCACACTGCAGATATTTATCCGATGACTAAACCGCTCTAAGACTCCCGCTTCTGTAAGCGGGAGTCTTAGAGCGGCTAAGTCCCTGGATAAGGTCGACTAAACTTCAGGTGGGGTAAAAACCCCACCTGAAGCTAAGTCTCTCTTTATAATCGGGCTTGATACGCCCATAGTGAGATAATATAAAAGGCGGGATACTATGGATACTTGGACAATATGCGGACAGGCTGTTGCATGCGGTGAAAAAAAGCAGATTATGCTGACCGAAGATATTGCCGGCGGTGAAATGCCGGCAGTGATAATCAAAGGGATGAAGCCTGGAAAAACTATTTTAATTACGGCAGCCGTTCATGGCGATGAATATCCGGGCATCATTGCGGCTATCAGGGTGGCAAAAGAAATTGACCCGGCGGCTGTAACCGGGCAAATTTTGATCATCCCTTGTGTTAACACAAACGGATTTTGGGCAGACAGCCGATATGTGCCGTCAGACGGCGCTAATCTCAATGCCAACTATCCAGGTAAATCTAATGGTACAGTAGGTGAGCGAATTTCCGATTTTTTTGTTAGCTATATATTTCCGCAAACAGACTTTATCATTGACTTGCATAGCGGTAGTGCCATGGAGCCGCTGACGCCGTGCCTTTTTTTTCCGGATATGGCAGGTGATGTGGTGCGGCAAGCAGCCAAAACCGCTGCTTACGTCACCGATATTCCGTATTTGATCGCTTCAACGGCAACAAGAGGCCATTACAGCTATGCTGCCAGCGCCTTAAAAATTCCTGGGCTGTTATTGGAACGTGGACATAGCGGTCTGTGCAAAGATAATTGGGTTGAGGCATACTATCGGGATATTCGGCTTTTGCTTAGTCATCTGGCTGTATATCCTTACGAGGATAATAGGGTTGTATGCCCCAAAAAAGTGTTTCATAAAACAATCTATTTGTCTGCCTCGCACGCCGGTCTCTGGTTTCCTGCCATTACTGCCAACGCAACTGTCAAGGAAGGCGATTTGCTCGGACGGATGGAGGACTTTTTCGGTAACACCATAGCTGAGTACCGAGCTCAAGCTGACGGCACGATATTTTATTATCGAGGAGGCTTGGCGGTAAAACAGGATCAAGAGTTGGTAGCTTACGGCCTGGAAAGGTATGCTGAGTAAGGCAGCTGATGACGCAAAACAGGCAAATTTGACACAAGGCAGCATTGTAAAACGTTAGGTCTGTTTGCTTTGCCGCTCTTTGAGCAGCAGCCTGATTTCAGCAGATGTATAACACGGTTGATATTATTTTCATCGGGCAACTGCTGGGAAAAGAGGCAGCTGCGGCAGTGGGAGGAAGCAGTTTGCTTTGCCGCTGGCAAAGTAGTGGAGGCAGTACCGCATATGCTGGCTTTAGGTCAGGTACAGGCGGATTATTCCCGCAAGCTGCTGAGTTCAGTGATGGATTTTTCCAATTATATTTCAGAGTACTCCTGCCGCGAAGCGTGAGAGTGCACTAGAGCGGCCAGCGAAAATTGCTTAAATAAAAGACTAAAGGAGGCTCCGTATTGGCTATCAACCAATACGGAGCCTCCTGTTTTCGCGGCAAGATTAATGTTACTACTCACCTATCAAGGACGGGAACAGAGTCAAGCACAAGAGAAAAAGAATCCAGTAAATTAGCAGAGCGTTTTTTGACAGTGGAAATAAAGCTTCGGATTTTGGCAAATCTTTGGATGCCGAACCAACTGCGAAAGCAGCCCGAAACTTTCTGTTTTGTCTTGTCTGGACGTAGATCACGTTCAGCCAAATTAATCGGAGAGCTAAGAAAATTTTGTGTAAAAGTGAATAAAAAAGCATCCCTTTGGACAAGAATTCTAGTATAGAAAAAAATGTAAAAAGGGATGATGTTTTTATGAACAAACCTTCGGCAAGCATGAT
>Ga0153999_1000694_pt1 | contig 14304 bp, 14 predicted proteins | sample TSNC083MetaG_FD_104675 | JGI IMG/M metagenome (GOLD analysis project Ga0153999, IMG submission 104675) | Attine ant fungus gardens microbial communities from North Carolina, USA - TSNC083 MetaG | ecosystem: Host-associated > Fungi > Mycelium > Unclassified | place: USA: North Carolina, Lumber... | reverse complement strand
GTTTGCTTGATACTCATGTACGTTCATTTTTTGTTCCTCCTAAAGGCAGCTAAGATAGATTTCTTCAATATCCTTTTGCGAGAGCTGAACCGGATTATTCGCTAATAGACGCTGTTGATTTTTAATCACTGAATCAGCCATTTCGGCACATTGCTTTTGATCAATGCCCAACTCACGAAGCGGTGCTCTGTCTAACACTTTATCCAGCAGACCAAATAAGGTTTTCCATACATCTGCCAATTTACAGTCTAGCACCTCTGCATATACTTTTTCAAGTACGGAAATGTCCGCTCCGAGTTTTTGATATCCTTTGAATACCGCTTCAAAAACGAGATAATTTGCCTTTCCATGAGGTACATGATAGATACCGCCAATCGGATAGGACAATGCATGAACCGCTGCACAACCGGCATTTCCAAAGGCTATCCCGGCCATGGTGCTGGCTGTCAGATATGGTTCCATATCTTCCGGCAGAGTTCCCTTAGTTTGATTTTTGGTCAGACCCATATAGCCCTGGAGAATTTTGGTTATGGCAGCCTTACCAAGTGCCCGCGTGAAATCATTTGCCTTCGGCGAAACATAGGACTCTGTAGCATGAATCAGAGCATCGATCGAACTGGCGGCAAACACATCATATGGAATGGTCGAAAGCAACGCCGGAATCAACACTGCTTCGTCTGCATAAAGCGCCGGTATGGCCAGCCCAACTTTGGTTTGCTTCTGTTTAAATTCAATAATGGAGATGTTCGTCGCCTCACTGCCGGTACCACAAGTAGTAGGCAGAATAAGAAGATCACGTTTACGCTCCAGCTTCACTCCTTGTTCGAATATCTCTTCACATTTTAAATTGTTACCAAACACGAACAATTTTGAGATATCAATCACGGTTCCGCCGCCGATGGCTATCACCCGGCGATAATCTTTGCCTGATGCGGCAGACAGCATACTGTCCACCATTTCATCGTTTGGTTCCCCGCTGCCATGCTGCTCCTGAAACAATACGTCGCAGGGCGCCTTTTCCCCGCCAAGATGGGGTGACAGTACGTAGTCATTGGTAATAATTAAATCTTGTTCATTCACACCCCAATCGGCAAAAAAATCTTTGATGCTGTTACTTTGAGAAATGGTTGGTTTCACTAAAAAACTCATATCTTATCTCCTTTCTAAGCCCAGATAACTTCATCTGCAGGTGACGTCCGGTCTTCCAGAACGTATGCGATCCGTGATACATTGATCAAGTGATAATAGGTCAGGTTTTCTGAAATGGAATTGTTTCCCCAGGTTCCGCACCCTAAGGTATTGGTCGGGTTCAATCCGTTTTTGAAACTTCCGCCGCCGGAAGAAGCACAGCTTTGATTCACCACAATCCGCGAAACTTCACATGCTAGTCCCGCTGCTTCCACATGCTCCTTATTATTTGAATGAACACAAATACTATGTCCCTTACCGATTTTAGCTAAATTTTGTCGCGCCATTTCAATCGCTTCATCCCAGGAATCATACCGATAGGACGCCAACACCGGGAACATCTTTTCACTGCCGAGAATATCTTCAATATCTTTCGCTTCCACTACCAGCACTTTGGTACCCGCCGGCACACTGATCCCGGCTGCTTTTGCGACAATAGCGGCATCCTGGCCAACCAGTTTTCGAGCCAGCTCACCACCCGGGAAAATCGTATCCCTTAATGCGTCCCGCTCAGAATCCGGTACGACATAAGCACCATTAGCCGAAAAGTATTCCATGATTTTATCAAAATCTCCTCTTGGTGCGATCACACTCTGTTCACCGGTACAAATGATGCCGTTATCAAATGCCCGTCCGGCGATGATCATTTTCACTGCCTCTTCATAATTAACGTCCGTATCAACCAGAGTCTGCACATTTCCGGCCCCAACGCCAAGTGCCGGTTTCCCGCTGGAGTAAACCGAACGAACCATCGCCATCCCTCCGGTGGCAATCACTTCATCAACCGAGCGCATCAACATCTGGGTCAGATCCATGTTGGGAATATCGAGGATCTGAATCACATTCTCAGGCGCACCGATTTTACGCAGTGCTTCGTTCATATAATTTACCGTTTTAATACCACACTTCATCGCTTTAGGATGAGGCGCGATAATGATCGGGTTTCTTCCCTTTAATGCAAACATCGCATTAGACATCGGTGTTACGATTGGATTTGTCATCGGTGTGATCGCCGCCACGACACCAACCGGTTTGGCAACTTTGACAATTCCCGTCAGCGGTTCCTTTTCAATAATGCCCACCGATGGCTTATCCTTCAGCGACCACCAGATAATCTTGGCCTTGTTTTTATTCTTTGCCACTTTATCTTCATATACGCCCATGCCGGTTTCATCCACTGCGTCACGAGCTAGTTCTTCGGCATTGTCGTAAATCGCCTTCGCACATACCTTGGCCATTTCATCCACTTGTTCCTGAGTGCAGGTTTCTAGATCCTGTAAAGCTTTTTTCGCTTTCTCAAGCATCGCATTAAGATAGTTGTTTAATTCCATGTCATTCATTTTCATGTTCTCCTTCTTGTTTTAAATATGCTGCTCTTCCCTCTTTGTACAAGTTATTTCCCTCACTGTCGATAATCACCACCAGGGGCATCTCTTCGACATATAGCTTTCTTAAAGCTTCGGCGCCCAAATCTTCATAAGCTACCAATTCGGCACTCTTGATACATTTGGCAAGCAATGCCCCGGCCCCGCCAATAGCACCGAAATAGACACCGTGGTATTTTTTCATGGCCTCTACTACTTCCGGAAGCCGTGCGCCTTTGCCGATCATCCCCCTTGCTCCGACCGACATCATGGTTGGGGCATAAGCGTCCATCCGTCCGCTGGTGGTCGGTCCGGCCGAGCCGATGACCTGGCCGGGTTTTGCCGGCGTTGGTCCGACATAATAAATGGTAGCGTCCTGCGGATCAAATGGCAATTTCTCGCCCCGTTCCAGGGTCTCACACATGCGCTTGTGACCCGCATCACGGGAGGTGTATATATCTCCGGTCAGATATACGCTGTCGCCTGCCCGGAGCGACTTTGCCAGTTCTTCTGTCAACGGCAGTTTAATATGTTTTTCCATTAGATCACCTCCGATTTGTGACGGGTTACATGGCAGTTGATATTTACCGCACACGGCATTCCCGCGATATGGGTGGGCATGGTTTCAATATTCAGTCCAATTGCCGTGGTCCGTCCCCCATAACCCTGAGGGCCGATCCCAAGCTGATTGATCTTTTCCAGCATTTCCACTTCCAAATCGGCATAGTATGGGTCTTCATGCGAACTGTCAAGCGGCCGCATCAAGGCTTTCTTAGCTAACAGCGCCGCCTTATCAAAGGTGCCGCCGATACCTACCCCTACCACCATTGGCGGACATGGATTCGGCCCGGCCGTCTCCACCACTTCCAGGATAAAGTCCTTAATGCCCTGAAGACCTGCCGAGGGCTTAAACATCCGGATCATACTCATGTTCTCGCTGCCGAAGCCTTTGGGTCCCACCATAATCTTCACCTGTTCACCCGGTACAATCTCAGTATAAATCATCGCCGGTGTATTGTCACCGGTATTCCCCCGCCGCACCGGATCTTTCACCACCGATTTACGGAGATAACCTTTGTCGTAACCGCGGCGCACCCCCTCATTCACTGCTTCCGCTAAATCTCCGCCGCCAATATGTACATCCTGTCCGATTTCCAGAAATACACAGGCCATTCCGGTATCCTGGCAGATCGGCACATGCTGATCCTCAGCAATCTCATAATTCTCAACGATCTGATCCATCACTTCCCTGGCAATGGCCCAATCCTCACAGGCCCGGCAGTTCCCAATCGCCTCTTTTACGTCTCCCGGCAGCTTTTCATTGGCTTCAATACAAAGCCTTTCTACTACCTCGGTAATCTGGCTCGCCTGAATTTCACGCATATTTATTCCTCCCAACGCTATCTGTCATGGCGGGCATATTGCGGAAGCAGAAGCGGTGATACCTGCTCCGATGTTATGCCGGCTTTTTTTAGTTCCTCTGCATATTGTATTACATGTTTCAGATTAAGTGAACCTATTTTGATTTTTTTTACCTTTTTTGCGGCAGCTTTTCCGGCATTGCGTCCGAATACGATGATATCCAGAAGCGAATTCCCCATTAGCCGGTTTCTGCCATGAATTCCGCCCACTGCTTCTCCGGCGACCAGCAGATTCTCCATCACTGCGGTAAATCCTTCGCCGCCGATTTCCAGTCCGCCGTTCTGATAATGCAAGGTAGGATAAACCAGAATCGGGTCGATACGCATATCGATATCGTAATTCAGATACATCCTAAGCATCGCCGGAATTCGCTTTTCAATGGTACCCTTTCCGCCCAGCATTTCGATCATTGGTGTATCCAGCCATACGCCGCTTCCCAAAGGCGTATCCACACCGTTACCGCGATCGCCGCACTCCCGGATAATCGACGCTGCCGCCACATCACGGGTTTCCAGCGGATGCATAAATGCCACACCATCCGCATTGACCAGCATTGCACCGACTGAACGTACCTTCTCCGTCACCAGCGCCCCAAAGATCTGAGACGGATAGGCCACCCCGGTGGGGTGATACTGAATGGTATCCTGATACAGCAGGGGAGCACCCGCACGGTACCCCATTACCAGTCCGTCGGCAGTCGCGCCATAATGATTGGAGGTGGGGAAGTTTTGGTAATGCAAACGTCCGGCTCCGCCGGTGGCAATGATCACAGTTTTGGCTCTGGCCACCATATAGTCTCCGGTTTCCATATTTAACAGGACTGCTCCGGCGACCTGCCCATTGTCATCCTTGATGAGCTCAACCGCCGAGGTGAATTCGACCACCGGGATGTCACGGTTGATCACTTCATCCCGCAGGGTGCGCATGATTTCCGCCCCCGAGTAATCTTTACAGGCATGCATCCGCTTTCGCGATGTTCCGCCGCCGTGGGTGGTGACCATGTTCCCGCCGGCATCTTTATCAAACATCACACCCAGTTCATTCAGCCATTCGATGGCATCCGGTGCTTCCATGACCAACCGGCGCAGCAGCTCCGGACGAGCAGCAAAGTGCCCGCCGCCAAAGGCATCCAGGTAATGCTGAACCGGTGAATCGTTCTCTTTATCCGCCGCCTGAATTCCGCCTTCCGCCATCATCGTATTGGCATCGCCGATCCGCAGCTTGGTGACGATCATTACATCCGCCCCGGCCTCATTTGCTTCAATCGCTGCAGAAGCTCCGGCACCGCCGCCGCCAATCACTAAAACTTCCACATCATAATCGATCTGGTTCAGATCGATATTCTGCTCCAGCAGCCGACTGTTGGCATGCAGTAAACCTCCCAGTTCAACCGGTATCTTTTCGCCTTTGTTGGGTCCGACTTTAATTTCAACAAAACCATCTTTGCGATAATCCGGATGATACTTCTTTAAAAGAGTTTCCTTTTCTTCGGCGGTCATCCGTTTTGGTTCGACCCCCATGCGTTCTTCTCTGGTCGCTTCCACCTTCTTAATTGATTCACGCATATCTGCTGTAAACATTTGGCACCACCTCCCTTACTTTTCAATCTCCCGCGTATTATAAAGCTCCTTCATCTCGACAATCGGTTTCTGCATGATCTGCTCAATCAAATCGTCGTATGCACCTTCCTTCACTTCTTCGACCCGCTTCTGAAGATGTTCCGATTCCGGTGCAATGTACTTGCCGGTCAGCCGTCTTGCCAGCAGTCCGACCATCGGATGCGAGATGCCGGCCGGGCATCTGGTGGAGCAGCATCCGCAGCTTACACAGTCAAAAGATTCCTCAGCGCAAGCTTCGAAATCGCTGCGCTGTGCATAAGCAATATACTGCATCACTTTCAAGTCCTGCGTGCAGGCCTTGGTGCATGCATTGCAGCCGATGCAGCTGTAAATCTCCGGATAAAGCTCCATCATAATCTGCTGCGTGGGCTTGATCTGTTCGATATCATAGGTGCGTTTATCCGTCGGAAAGAATGGGATACTCGCAATGTACATCCCATCTTCCACCTGTGTTTGACAGGCCAGACAGGTTTTCAGCTCATTTTTTCCTTTTACCCGGTAAATCGTCGCACATGCCCCGCAGAACCCATGGCGGCATCCACAGCCGCGGCTTAATGTATACCCGGAATATTCCATCGCAGTCATGATGGTCAGATCGGCCGGAACACTGTACTTTTTACCATAAAAATATACGTCTACCATTTCTTGCATTTTCGTACCAGTCCTTTCTAATATTCATCCGGTAATTCATCCACTTCGTCACAGCGGAACACCGGGCCGTCTTTACAAACATACTTGGACCCGATATTACAGCGCCCACACTTCCCGACCCCGCATTTCATCCGCAGTTCCAAAGTGGTGTACACCTGGTCTTTGCCAAAACCCATTTCTTCCAATGCCGCTAAGACAAACTTAATCATAATCGGCGGCCCGCAGACCAGAGCGGTCTTATCGGTGGAAAATCCCAGCTCTTTTAAATAGGTTGGCACAAATCCCACATTACCGTCCCAGCCATCCTGCTCCCGGTCAATGGTAAGATGCACATCCACACCCTCCATCTTCATCCACACTTCCTGAATCTCTTTCAGCTGTACCAAGTCATCTGCCGATCGAGATCCATAGAGAATATCGACGGTTCCGTAATTGTCCCGGTTATCCAACACGTAGTTAATCACGGAGCGGAGCGGCGCCAGGCCAATTCCGCCGGCGATAAACAGAAGATTCCGGCCTTTCAATTCCGTCTCTACCGGAAAATGATTGCCGTAAGGTCCTCTGACCATGATCTCACTTCCTGTTTCCATGCCGTGCAGATAATCGGTCAAAATACCACACTGTTTTATACTAAATTCCTGATATTCTTGATTGGTCGGTGAGGACGTAATGGAAAACATCCCTTCACTGATTCCCGGCACACATAACATCGCACACTGCCCCGGCATATGTTCGAAAAGCTTTCCGCCTTCCGGGGCATTCACGCGAAAGGTCTTAACATCGGGCGTCTCCTGACGGATATCGGTGATAATTCCGATTTGGGGAATTAAGGTGTCTAAACACATTACAACTCACCTCCCTTTTCTTGAAATGCTTTTATTACTTTGACAATATTAAGTGATGCCGGGCATTTTGCCACACAGCGGCCACAGCCAACGCAGGAGTACATCCCGCCGTTATTGGCCGGAAAATATACCAGCTTGTGCATAAACCGCTGCCGAAACCGCTGCATCTGGTTGGTGCGGTTATTCCCGTGAGCCATCATCGTGAAATCAGAATACATACAGGAATCCCAACAGCGGTAGCGCTGCACGCCGGAAGATCCGGTATCGTAGTCCTTGATATCATAACACTGGCAAGTCGGACAGACAAATGTACATGTCCCGCAGGCCAGACAGGGTGTGTATAGTTTTTCCCAGATGTCTGAGTTGAATTTCGCATCCAGTGCCTCGCCATTCCAGCCATCCAGCGATAAATCAGCATAGGGCAGTTTCTCCACAATCTTACGAACCGCCGCTTGTTGTTCGGCTACGCACGATTCCTCCGCTTCCACCAACAAGCTTTTAACCTTGTCGGTAAGAGCCTCCCCTTTTTCGTTCAACGGCTTCCAGTACAGCTCTTCGCCAACCCGCCAGACGGCAACATCGCCCCCCGGCTCCACACAATCAATCCCAAACGCCTTACAGAAACAGGTTTCCTCCGGTTCATTGCAGGCCATACTGACCAACGTTGCGTGCTCCCGTCTGGCCGCATAATAGCTGTCCAGCGGATCCACCAGAAACACTTTATCCAGCACTTCCACGCCTTTTACGTCACAGGGGCGTATCCCAAATACAACAAAATCCTGATTTTTCAGTTCCTCCGGCTCAATGCACATATGCCCATCATTCTGTTTCACGGTGTAAAGATTCTCACTCTGCGGAAAAAATACATCCTTCGGTGACTTGACCGAATTCAAGGTTTCTAAATCAACTTCCACAGCCTCACTCCACGGGCCAAAATTTACCTGCCCGCCGTTTCTGATCGGCAAAAACAACTCCTGGTCCGCTGCAATCATCTGGAATAATGCGGTCAGTTTTTCTTTTTCGATCTTGTACATACATTATCCCCTTTCTGCCACAATACCAGGCTCTGCATCCTCAAATGTAAAGTTGGTCAGCGGTCCTTTGGTTTCTAAATCTTCTCCCGCCTGAAATGTTCCATACAATTCATTGATATCTTTGATAAATTTTCGATTGAATAAATGAAGCGGTATTCCCTGTGGGCATACCCGGCTGCATTCGCCGCAGTCGGTGCAGCGCCCGGCCACATGAAAAGCACGGATAATATGGAACATCTTCTCTTCAAAAGAATCCACATTGACTTTCTGGGCACTGTCAAACTTATTGCTGTCAAATACGCATTTCCGGCAGCTGCATGCCGGACAGACATTACGGCAGGCATTGCAGCGGATACATTTGCTTAGTTCTCTTTGGAAAAATGCAAACTTTTCTTCCGGGCTCATCGCTTCTACTTCCGCCACTCCGGCAAAACGTTCACCGGTATCGGTTTCTTTTGATTCACCAATCAGCTCATCGTATATCCTGTGCTCTTTCCCTTTGCAGACATAACAGCGCTCCAGCATGACCGATTGATAAGGCAGTTCCTTTTCACCGTACAGGGTCTGAATCTTCAGGCTGTCCTCTTCCTCTTGAACCAATTCGATCCCCTTGATTCCCTGTTCTCTGATCCGCTCAATATCCAGCTTGCCATGACATCCCACCCCGATGATCCAGGCTTTGTCACGATCCACCCGGTGTTCTTTTAGTAATTGGCTGAAACTATAGGTATCACAGGGTTTCAGGAAAACCAATGTCTTGCCTTCTAATTTTGATGCTTCAATCATATATTTACTTAAATTGGCTCCGCAGAACCCATTATAGACAAATTGCTCTAACGCTTCGGCGTTTTCAAAATAAGCCGGTTCCGGATTATAAGACAGGTCTCCGGCTTTCCAACCCAGGACACGGGCAACACTTCCGTCTGCAAGCAATTCCCCGGCCCGATTTACTAACTCCTGCATCGCAAATCCCCCAATCTTATATTCTCACCGAGGGATGTGACCTTTTCCACGAATTCGTTCATGGTGGTGGAGAATTTTACGCCTTCAGCGGCCGAAACCCATTCCACCCGGGTACGTCCCTGTTCGATCCCGAGATAGTCCAGCATCGAGAACAATAACGTCATCCGCCTCCTGGCATAATAATTCCCGGTACTGTAATGGCAATCCCCCGGATGGCAGCCGCAGATAATAACGCCGTCCGCGCCCTTTTCAAATGCCCGCAGGATAAACATCGGATTAACACGGCAGGAACAGGGAACCCGGATAATCTTCACATCGGCCGGATAGCCCAGGCGGCTGCTTCCTGCCAGATCCGCTCCCGCATAACTGCACCAATTACAGCAAAATGCTACAATCTTCGGTTTAAACTCGGTTTTAGCTTCTATCGACATATGGCATCCACCTCCGCTATTATCTGTCTGTTTGAAAATCCCTGCAGATCCATGGCACCGGACGGACACGTTACGGTACATGCCCCGCAGCCCTGACATAAAGCATTATTGACCGCTGCGATGCGCCGCACTTCGCGGATCCCGTGGTCATTTACCTCCCGGTCTTCATAGGTAATCGCGCCATACGGGCAGACATTTTCACAGGCGGAACAGCCATTGCATAACAATTCATCTGTTGTCGCCGTACACGGATTGGTCAGTAATTTATTCTTCGCCAGCAAACCGATTGCCTTAACTGCAGCCGCACCGGCCTGCGCAACCGTTTCCGGTATATCCTTGGGTCCCTGGCACACTCCTGACAGAAATACACCCGCTGTCGGTGATTCCACCGGGCGAAGCTTGGGATGCGCTTCTGTCAAAAAGTTATTGTTATCTATACTTGCCGTCAGCATGGTGGCGATTTTACGCACACCCGCTTCCGGTTCAATTGCGGTGGCCAAAACCACCATATCCGCTTCCATCCTGATTTGCTTATTATCCAGCATATCCACACCCTGTACCATCAGGCTGCCGTCCGGCTGTGGAGCAACCTTGCCGACCTGGCCTTTGACGTAGTTGACACCGTAATCTTCCACCGCCCGCCGGTAGAATTCATCAAAATTCTTCCCCGGAGTACGGACATCGATATAAAATACCGTCACCTTCACATCGGGATATTTATCCCGGATCAGCATCGCATGCTTGGCCGTATACATACAGCAGATTTTAGAACAATAAGGTTTTCCCCGATTGGTACAATCACGGGAACCAACACATTGGATAAACACGATATTCCTCGGAGCCTTGCCGTCTGACAGCCGTTCCAGGTGTCCGGCGGTAGGTCCTGCCGCATTCATCACCCGCTCCAGCTCCAGTGAAGTAATAACATCTTTACTCTGGCTATATGCATATTCATCAAAATCATCCAGCTTAATCGTATCAAACCCGGTCGCCGCAACGATCGCCCCGTACTTCTCGGTAATGATCTCATCCTGCTGCTCGTAATCCACCGCACCGGCCTGACATACCTTGGAGCAGACACCACATTTCCCGGTCTTAAATTTAATACAATTCTCCCGGTCAATCACCGGAACATTGGGAATAGCCTGAGCAAACGGTGTGTAAATGGCACTTCGATTTCCCAGTCCGCGGTTAAATTCACTGGCATTTTTCTTAGCCGGACATTTCTCCGAACATACGCCGCAGCCGGTGCATTTATCCATATCCACACTTCTGGCCTTTTTACGGATATCCACCGTAAAGTCGCCGACAAAACCACTGACCTGTTCCACCTCACTATATGTAAAAATCCGGATATTCTCATGCGCCGACGCTTCCACCATTTTGGGCGTCAGAATACACGCCGAACAGTCCAGAGTAGGAAAGGTCTTATCCAATTGCGACATCCGCCCACCGATACTGGGGGTCTTTTCGACGATATCTACTTTATAACCGGCTTCAGCAATATCAAGCGCCGTCTGAATACCGGCAATTCCTCCGCCGATAACAAGGGCTCGTTTGGTCACCCGGCTTTCCCCGGGTTTCAGCGGCGCATTCAGATTCACCTTGGCAATGGCCGCTTTGGCGAGAATGATCGCTTTTTCGGTTCCCTCCGCTTTATTTTTATGAATCCAGGAACAATGCTCCCGGATATTTGCGATTTCTACCATGTAGGGATTAATCCCTGCTCTTTCCACCGCATTCCGGAAGGTAGTTTCGTGCATCCGGGGGGAACAGGAACACACAACAATTCCGGTCAAATCTTTTTCTTTAATCGCTTCCGCAATTTTCGCCTGGCCGGCCTCGGAACACATATACTGATATTCTTCCGCGTGTACCACACCCTGCTCCAGCCTTGCCATCTCCGCCACTTTTGTGACATCTACGGTGGCAGCGATATTGCTTCCGCAATGACAGACAAATACTCCGATTCTCTGCACCCGGCTCACCTCCTGTACCTTCTGAATGCGCTGACCAGCAGCTGCTGCGGCAGTTCCGGATCAAGACATTCCGGGATTTCCTCCGGCACCAGATAATCCGCGCCGCGCTGCCGTACCACTACCTGTCTGGCACCATCAATTAATTTCCCCGGTTTCACATCCCTGGGGCAACGCTCCACACATGCAAAACAGGAAAGGCATTTCCACAGCGATTTTGAATTCACCAGGCTTTCGGCATCATCATTTAATACGTAAGAAACAAACTGATGAGGTTTGATATCCATCTCATCAAATGACGGGCATGTTGCCGAGCATTTCCCGCACTTCATACATTTGTACGGGTTCACGCCGCTGATTTCTTTGATTTCCTCTGTCTGTGATTTTCCATAACTCATGAAGCCCGCACCTCCCTCTTCACACCCAAGGCCTCGGCCAGGAGCTCAGTAAAATAGTATACGGGTATCCCGGCTTTATTCCGGCATAGATTTAGATTGTAAAGACATAACGGACAGGCTGTTATCAATAGCTCCGCCCCGAATCCCGCCGCCGAATCCATGATTTTCGCCGTCATGTTCCGCGCCAGATTCTGCTCTTTTAATGATATGTATCCGCCGCAGCATTCATTGCGATAAGGATATACCACTGGCTCTGCACCGATTGCGCGGATAAACTCTTCGATAATCGACGGATTCTCCGGGTTATCAAATGCCATTAATCCACTGGGACGAAGCAGCAGGCAGCCGTAATAAGCACCGATCTTTCTACCCTTCAGGGGATTCACTATTTTCTCTTTCAGCGTATCAAAACCTATGCGGTCACGCAGTACCTCCAGATAATGAAGCACCTCAGTTTCACCCTTATACGGCACATCCAGTTCCATGTAATTATTCGCTCGCGTTTGAATGTCATCTACGTTTTTCATATCGTCATTTACACGCTTGATGACATGATGACAGGCAGAACATAATGTCACCAGGTCCTGCCCTTTTTCTTTTGCTGCATTCAGCGCCCGGACGGAAGAGAGCTTTGAAGCAATCTCATCCGCGCCTAACGGATAAACGCCGCCGCAGCATTGCCATTCGGCAATCTCTTCCAGCTCAAATCCCAGGGCTTCAGCAGAAGCTCTTGCATATACATCCAATTCCTTGGCCTTTGTTTTCAGGGTGCACCCCGGATAATAACTGTATTTCATAGCCTCTCTCACTTTCCGCTTACAATATCCTAAATATCAATTTCTTTAATTACTTTTTTCAAAGCATCCGCACTGATTTTCATTTTCTGCATTTCTTCATCACTTAGTTTTACCGGTACTCTACCTTTAACACCGTTCGGACCCACCAGTGTCAGCATACTTAAACAGACGTCTTCGATTCCATACTCACCATGCAGCATGGTGGATACGGTTGCGATAGAATCCATGGAAGCAAGCAGCATTCCGCAAAGGTTTACAACGGAGACCGACACTGCATAGAAGGTAGCACCTTTATTGGCAATAATTCTGCCGCCGGATTTTCTTACATATTCCAGCATCGCCTCCTCATCCAGTGGTTTGATATCAAGGCCGTAGGATTTTGCAATATTGTAGTACTCCTCGATAGGGGCACTGCCGATATCTGCAAATGACCAGGGAATAAAGGATGTATCTCCATGCTCTCCCAGTACATATGCATGAATATTTTTCTGCGCTACTTTAAACTGTTCGGAAAGCCCACAACGCAAACGAGCCGTATCCAGGATGGTTCCGGAACCGATGATCTGATTCGCCGGCAGTCCGGATATCTTAGTAAATACATAGGTCATAATATCAACCGGATTGCTGACGATGACATACAATGCATTCGGCGCTGCTTTTACAATATCAGGGGTAATGCTCTTTAAAATGTTCACATTTGTCTGGCTGAGTTCAATTCGGGTCTGTCCCGGTTTCCGTGCAATCCCTGACGAGATGATGACAATGTCGGAATCTTTTGCATCTTCATACTCTCCGGCGGTAATCGCGATGGGGTCCCGGAAACTCGTACCCTGGATAATATCCATTACTTCTCCGGCCACCTTCTCCTTATTGATGTCGATCAGTACAATCTCAGTTGCAAGATCCACATTGGACAGGGTGTAAGCAATCGTAGAACCTACGCTGCCGGCGCCAATTATAGTGATTTTTCTTTTCATGTGACTCCTCCTTTTGCATGGGCTTCGTTTGTCTTTTCTTTAACAATCCATTGTTAAAAAAATAAGCTCTCATCTGCTGTCTACCGTATATATTATGAATGTTTATTCCGTTGATGGTATTATTATACTTACCTATAACTACACGTGCAGATATATTAGCTAGATACAGGATATCATATTGATAATAAATTAACAACCTTGTTTTTCCATTTTTTATTTTTTTAATTAATTTGTATATTTTTTATCTTTTTTTTTAATATTTATAGTTATTGTGTTCAGCGAATAATATTACCATTTATTTCTATACGTTTTTTCGCACAAATATGTCTGTTTATCCATTTCCGTTTTGATAGTTTTCAACAATATCATGCGTTTTTTCGTATTGTTGCTGCGTTGCTGCACTGACTAATGAGTGAAAATCCGATGACTATCCATCTCGTACATCAAAAGCAAAAAAAATTCACTCTCAACTTTCTTAAAATAGTATATAGCATTATCAAGTATATCTTGGTATAATAAATTCAATTTCCATATAGCAATGTGTAGACAAATAGGAATTGTAGGAATGCGTTAAAATGAGTGATAAGAACACAAGAAATGACCTTACAGTGGGTAATATTCTGCAAAAGTTGCTGTTTG
>Ga0153999_1000693_pt1 | contig 14305 bp, 10 predicted proteins | sample TSNC083MetaG_FD_104675 | JGI IMG/M metagenome (GOLD analysis project Ga0153999, IMG submission 104675) | Attine ant fungus gardens microbial communities from North Carolina, USA - TSNC083 MetaG | ecosystem: Host-associated > Fungi > Mycelium > Unclassified | place: USA: North Carolina, Lumber... | reverse complement strand
TGTAACCTTTATGGCGTAGGGCATACCATAGCATATCGCATCAATAAATTTGTCAAGATCCCCGGCAAAAGAATTGCCGACGGAACAGCTATAAGAACCTGAATTAAATGTAAAATTATCTTTGTTGATTAAGGTACTGCCATTGGGTAAATACCCGTCAGCCAGCTTGAAATATTCCGGAAAGGCATATTCTCCGGTATGGCAGCACCAGATAAAATCAATGATACCAAGAATAATATAACTTTCACCAAGAATCATTCGGTTTTCTTCCATCTGCGGCAGTCGTTCATATTTTTTGAGGATGCTTAGGAGCTCCTGACGGGAATCCTCAAATCGAAAGCAGTTCAGGACAAATTTAGCGTGGATCACTTGTATGATCGGTTTTTCTTCATAGATACTCTTAGGCATTCGGTCTAATATATCTAAAATGAATTGAGATGTTTCTTTTGGGCACTGGGCATAAAAAGTAGAAATGATTTCTATCATCTTATCATATTCCCCGGCCTTTTCATAATAAGTCAGGGCATCCATACTATATCCGTTTTTAATGTACCAATCGGCGGATTTAATATAAACCTCGATTTTTTCTTCTGTGCTTAAAAAAAACTGTTTGCCAATTAAAAATTCTAAAAACAGATGATGTATTCTGTATGTTTTTATAAAAGCATCATACCGTATAAAAGAACTAAGCTGATTAACTTCTGAAACAAGGTTCCTGTTATGAGCAGACAGGACGATTAATAGATCCAAAGGAAGCGTGTTAATTAACGACAGTTTCGTTAAAAGGATTTGCAGATCCTTTGAAATGGCGGAGAATAATTCACTTTCAATCAGCCCAAATATATTCTGCTCCATTGCTAAGATAGCACGATTTTCATTGTGTATATCTTTGCTCAAAGATAATCCCACAAGGCGGATTGCAAAAATCCAGCCATCCGTATGATCGTATATGTCTGCGATTGCTTTTGTTGAAGGCGCGACATTCAACAGTTCAAAATAGTGAATCATTTCCTCTCTGGTGAAACGGAGATGATCTTCATCTATGAGAGAAACCATGTCTTTGGAATACAGACTTATAAAATTCCGATCAGGCTCTTTTCGGGAAATAAAGATGATGGAAAGGTTAGGGATATGGGCCTCAATCAGTTTTTTGAAAAAGTTCAAAATATTTTTTTTATGGATCAGATGAAAATCATCACAGACTAAAATATATCGTTTATCCTCCTTCGCAGCATTACACAATAGAGATAAAAATCTGCCATATTCCTGCATGGTTTCGGGGAACCCCTCCCGTTTAAGATCGGAAGCCAGTTTTTCATCCAACAGGGAAATGGCATAAACAAGATTTTCCCAAAATCGTATGTTCAAATTGTCAAATTGTGAAAGCTGCAGCCAGATCGGCGTGCCTCCGTTTTCTTGTAAAAATTCATAAACGGTCTGGGTTTTACCGTATCCGGGACCGGCAACGATGACCGTCAACGGTTTTTGTAATGATTGTTTAAGCTGATGGTGCAAGCGGGGTCTCTTAAAATACAGTTTATTTTCTGGGTTGGTATTTTCAAACAATCAAATCACCTACGCTTCCTTTTGAAATTTTAATATAGAGAAGCACCGCTGTTAAAAATTTCATTTTTTCTATTATACTATAAAATTATAAAAAATGACATATTTACCCATCTGGTTTTTGGATTTATTTATTCTTTACATAACGGTTGACCAAACGCCTGCTGAGTGTAATAATGGAAGAAAAAAGGAGGTAGTGATGAGCTTTGAAGAGCGGGTGATACTCCATGAATTGTTATTAAACGATACGGATGATACGATTATTGACTACATTCGTTCCCACCGCAGGGACATTCAGAAAATGTCCATTCAGAAGGTTGCTGCCGAACTGTACATTGCGCCCAATGCGGTGATGCGGCTTTCAAAAAAGCTGGGCTATAGTGGATTTGCCGAGCTCAAATTTTCCATCCAGAATGAGAACCAGCCGGCCGATGACGGAAAGACCATCAGCAGCCGGTTGTTGGAGCAGCTGCCGAACAATATTGTGAAAACTCTGGATACCATTGATCACGGGGTGTTAAAGCGGGTCATCAGTATGATGCATCATGCCAACTGCTGCATTTTTGCCGGGGTTGGGGATTCGACGTACTTTTGCGAGATGTTGGGAAAAAATCTGCGGTGCCTGGAGCGGAGTGTCCAGTATTATCAGCAAATCCATGATATGTTCTATGCGGTGAATCATGGCAGTAAAGAAGACCTGCTGATTGTCATCAGTGCCAGAGGCGAACATGAACGGATGGTGCAGTTGGCCGGGCGGGCCGGCGAGGTGGGAATGCCGGTGGTAAGCATTACCCACTTTTGTGATAATTCCCTGGCGAAACTGGCAGATGTCAATCTGTATTTCTGGGGTGAGGATCGGGAGGTAGGAGGTTACAATGTGACAGATCGCAGCGGCCTGATGGTGTTGATACGGCTGTTAAGCGAAGAGTACTGGAATCAATACCTTAAATGATGGATTCAAATCAAGCTGTTGTGTATATATACACAGCAGTTCTTTTTGTGTGAATATTTGCTGATTTTTCCGTGTTCCGGAAAATTTGTGATATAGTGAATTTACGGTTAACCAGTGAAAAATATCTGTAACAAAAATATGAGAAAGCGAGCGATTAGTCAATGAACTTAAAACAGGCGACAAGTAAACAGTTATTATCTTTAAATTGTGATTTTACGACCAAACAGGAAATCATTGAATATTTGGCGGACCAGCTGGATCAAGCAGGAAAGCTAACGTCGAAAGCGGCGTTTCTGGAAGCGGTCTGGGAGCGTGAATCACTGTCGGAGACCGGCATTGATAAGGGGCTGGCAATTCCTCACGGGAAGAGTCAGGCGGTCAAGGAAGCAGCATTTGCAGTAGCAACTTTACAAAAACCAATTACTAGCTGGGAAAGTATTGTTCCCGGAAATCAGGTGACGATGGTGTTTTTGCTGGCAATCCCGGAGGCAGAAGCGGGCAGTACCCATTTAAAGCTTTTATCGGAGCTGATGAGTCGGGTATCGGATGACCGGTTTTTAAATCGTTTAAAAGCGGCCAAAACAGCGCAGCAATTTTATGACTGTCTGGAAGAACCTGTGCCGGAACAGCAGGCAGCAAAAGCGCCTGCCGGAGCGGAAAAATATACGCGGACAATCGTGGCAGTGACGGCTTGTCCGGCCGGTATTGCCCATACCTATATGGCGGCGGAATCCCTGGTGAAGGCCGGAGAAGAGTTGGGAGTGAAGGTCTATGTGGAAAAACAGGGAGCCAATGGTGTTGAGGACCGTCATACCGCCAAGCAGTTAAATGAAGCCGCTGCGGCAGTGTTCGCTGCGGATGTGGCGGTAAAAGACAGTGAGCGATACGACCATCTGCCGATATATAAAACCAGAGTAGCAGAACCAATCAAGGACGGTAAGGGAATTATCCGGGCCGCTTTGCAGAAGGCGGAAGGCCAGCAAAAAGGCACCTATAAGGAACAGGAGCAGGCAATGGAGAAGGACAGTTTCGCCAGTGAAGTCAAAAGGTCGGTCCTGACCGGTATTTCCTATATTATCCCGATTATTGTAGCCGGTGGTATGGTCAATGCCTTTGCGGTGCTGATCGCTCAGGGCTTTGGTTTACAAGAGTTATACAACCTGGAGAACAGTTGGCTGTGGCTTTTCCGCAAGATGGGCGGCAATACTCTGGGAACGCTGATGATTCCGATCCTGGCTGCTTATATGGCTTATTCGCTGGCGGATAAGACGGCACTGGCTCCCGGCTTTGTTGCCGGTATTGCGGCAAATCTGATTAATGGCGGTTTTCTATGTGCTATGCTGGGCGGTCTGGTAGCCGGCTATTCAATCCGGGCGCTGCGTAAATATATCCCGGCTAAGGGAGTGCTGGCCGGTTTTATCTCATTTTGGGTATACCCGGTGTTCAGTTCGCTGTTCATCGGTGTGGTGATGTTCTTTATTCTGGGGAAACCGGTGGCATGGCTGAATCAAAGCCTGATCAGTGCCCTGGGTTCCTTAAGTGGTTCTAATGCCGGTTTGTTAGGGGCAATCATCGGTGTCATGGTTTCTTTTGATCTGGGCGGACCGGTGAATAAGGCGGCGTATACGTTCTGCGTCGGTGCGATGGCCGATGGGGTCTTGATGCCATATGCGGCATTTGCGTCCATTAAAATGGTATCGGCTTTTGCAGTGACTTTTTCGACCCTTGGCTTTAAGAAATATTTCACCAGGGAGGAGCAGGAGGCGGGAATGTCAACCTGGATCCTGGGTCTGGCCGGTATTACGGAAGGCGCTATTCCGGTAATGATGGCAGATCCGGTGCGGGTAATCTTTTCCCTTTGTGCCGGTTCGGCAGTAACCGGAGCGATTGTGGCAATTTCCGGAATCGGTCTGGATGTTCCGGGAGCCGGTATCTTCTCCATGTTTTTATTAAAGGAGGGCACCGGCAGTGCGATGAATGCGGTGATCTGGTTCTTTGCAGCTGTTTTGGGTGCTGTTATTTCGACGGTAATTCTGGTGGCTTTAAAGAAGATGAAAGCTGAAAAGGCGGCGTAGAAGGATGGCGAATAAAGTTCATGTGGTTCCTCATTTTCATTGGGACAGGGAATGGTATTTTACAACTGAGGAGTCCAGAATCCTCCTGGTTCAGGACATGGAAGAAGTTCTGAATGTGCTGGAGACCAGAGCGGATTATCCTTACTTTGTGCTGGATGGACAGACGGCGATTCTGGAAGATTACCTGGCCGTAAAACCGGAAAACCGGGAGCGGCTGAAACGACTGGTGGCAGACGGCAAGCTGATTATCGGCCCATGGTATACTCAGACCGATGAAATGGTGGTTGGCGGGGAGTCTGTCGTCAGGAACTTATTGTATGGGAAATCAGACTGTGAGGAGTTTGGTGGCCGGATGATGATTGGGTATCTGCCGGATTCCTTCGGCCAGTCGGCGGCGATGCCGCAGATTTTAAATGGTTTCGGAATTACCTGGTGCATGTTCTGGCGCGGAACCTCAGAACGGATGGGGACCGATAAGACGGAGTTTTACTGGCGCGGCGATGCCGGTTCTCGGGTGCTGGTTCAGTTGCTGCCACTGGGATATGCCATTGGCAAGTACCTGCCGACTGAGGAAGGGGAGCTGAAGGAACGGCTGGATAAATATTTTCCGGTTTTGGACCGGGGCGCGACCACCGACCACATTCTGCTGCCCAATGGCCATGACCAGATGCCGCTGCAAAAGAATATCCTGGCCGTAATGCAAGCGGCGGAACGGTTATATCCTGGCCGTCAGCTGACGTTGGGACGATATGAGGATGTATTTAAAGAGATAGAGAAAGCCATCGGTCTGAAAGAACTTGAGGGTGAGTTTTTAGATGGGAAGTATATGAGGGTTCACCGGAGTATCTATTCAACCCGGGCTGATTTAAAAGCAGCCAACACCAGGATTGAAAACAAGCTGGTAAATATCCTGGAGCCATTGATGTGTATCGCATACCGGCTGGGCTTTGAATACCAGCACGGATTAGTCGAACTGATCTGGAAGGAACTGCTGAAGAATCATGCTCATGATTCGATTGGCTGCTGCTGCAGTGATAAGGTTCATCAGGCAATTGCCCAGCGGTTTTCCCTGGCGGAGGAGCGGGTGGATCAATTGACTGACTATTATATGCGCCGGATTGTGGATGCCATGGAGGATACTATCTGTGTGGATAAGCTGACGGCATTTAACCTGCTGCCTTATGAGCGGACCGGTGTTGTGGCAGGGGAGGTCACCACCCGGATGAAAAGCTTTTATCTGCAGGATGAACAAGAGCAGACAGTCCCTTATCGGATTTTAAGCTGTGAGGAAGTGGATGCCGGTCTGATTGACCGCCAGATTGTGCATTATGGAAATTATGAACCTTTTGTCCGGTATCAGATTGCCTTTTATGATACGGTGCCGGCGATGGGATATAAGACGTATTTGGTTCGGGAAGCGGAGGCGGACCGGGAGACCACCGGAGCGTTCGGAGCCTTGGCAGAACCGGCAGCAATGCTGGAGAATCTCTTTTATCAGATTGCCGTGACTGCTCATGGTACGCTGCAGATTACTGACAAGCAGACCGGGCAGTGTTACAAAGATGTGCTGCTGTTGGAAGATGGCAGTGACGATGGGGATGAATATGATTACTCACCGTTGGCAGATGATTATGTGTTGACCAGCCGGGACTGTCAGGCAACGACTCGGATACGGGATTATGGCTGTATGACGGAGGCGGAGATTCATTATCATTGGAAACTTCCTGCTGATCTGGAAAGCCGGCAACAGAAAAGCCGGGATGGTTACGTTGATATACAATTGCAGATAACCCTGGTTCAGGAAGATCCGACCATCAGAATCAGGATGACGGTGGATAATCAGGCCAAAGATCACCGGTTGCGGGTGCTGATTCCCGGGCAAAAGCCATCACAGTACAGTGTCGCCGATCATCAGTTTGGTTCAATCCGCAGGTTGGTGCAGGACCCGGCTATGGCGGTGTGGGAGCAGGAGGAGTGGTCGGAACGCCCGGACTCTATTTATCCGTTTCTATCGTATGTTCATTTACAGCAAACGGAGGGATTGGCTTTCCTGACTAACTCGGTACGGGAATATGAAGTGACCGGAGCTGCCGGTGACACCCTTGCAGTTACGATTCTGCGCAGTGTCGGGATGTTGGGTAAAGGAGGTTTATATCGGCGGCCAGGACGTCCTTCCGGGATTGGCCTGGCGACACCGGATTCGCAGTTACCGGGCAAGACAGAGTATCAGTTTGCCCTGACGGCACAGATTTCGCGGGTGGCGAATGCAGCCAGGGAATATGTAACACCGGTGGTGACTTATAACAAAATGCCGTTCCATGCCATGAAGCTGAATGCTGCTGAAGTGACGGTGCCATACTCTTTTTCACTGTTTCGGATGGTTGGTGATGAGGTGATTATGGGGGCATTGAAAAAGGCGGAGCAGCAGGAGGCACTGATTTATCGCTGCTATAATCCGGCGCGGGAAGAGAAGCAACTGAGGGTGGAAATGGAAAATGGCAGTGTCCGGTCAGCCAGACTGGATGAGACGGAAGAGGTAGAGGAAATAACCGGGCGGGCGATTACTTTAATGTGTAATGAGGTGAAAACACTGATGATCAGGTAATTGGAATGCGGGAAAGAAAAGGCAGAGGGCATAAAATTTGTCCAATTTTGCAAAAAATAATACAGGGCGTGAATTTGCCATGTATTAGAAGTTTTTTAAGGGAAGAAAAGGGGCGAAAAATACGCCCTGTGGGCGGTTAAAAGTCGTTTCCGGCGCCCATTGACGGTCTGGATAGGCGGAACGGACGGAGAAAGATTTATTGATTAGAGCAAGACAATATGCTATAATTTGGATAATGTGCGGGAGGTATTAGCGTAAATGGAAAAGCTCTTTATTGAAACTGATAGATTGTCAATTACAGAATTTGACGAAAGCATGGTTGAATATGTGCACAAAAATTCTTTAGATGAAGATAACCGCAGATTTGTTCCTGACGAAGTTTTTGAAACAATCGAAAAAGCGCAACAAATGGTACAAACATTTTTAGAATGGTATAAAAAAGACCGTGCACCTTTTGTTTATCCAATAATACTTAAAAGCGGTCAAAATATTGGATATGTACAAGCTGTCCCACTTAATGATAGCGACTGGGAAATCGGTTATCACATAGCCAAGAATTACACGGGAAATGGTTATGCCACCGAAGCTGTTAAGGCTTTTTTGTCAATCATTATGAAAAGCCTTAAAATTGATAGAATAATCGGAATATGCCTTCAAGAAAATGCTGCTTCTTGCTCAGTCTTGGAAAAGTGTGACTTTATTTTAGAATATAACGGTACAGGTAATTATCAAGGACAGTCACGAAATATATGTAAATATATATATTATGATCAAAATGCAGCTTGTGCGTAAGTATAAAGATTATCTGCACCACCTGACCGTCTATATGTTTCAAACGCGCAGTATAATATAGAAAGCAAGTGTGACTATGGAATTTAGGCAAACAATAGAAGCGCGAAAGTGTTTCCAGCAGGCTTACCTGAATTGAAGGAAGCGCTTGCTTCTCATTATCAGTATATTTATAATGTGGATATTCCAGCCGATAACTTCATAATAAGTGTGGGGACAAGCACTATTTAACTGCGCTTCGGGGGATACGTTCCCGTAAGCAAATTCCTCTAAAATACTTGCCATATAAAACCGTCCTTTCACGGTCGTTTTCTCGCAAACACCTTGAAAGGACGGGCAATTTCTGGTATGCTTATCTCGCACGCCTTCGGGTGTTGCGGGTGGGAGCGGCGGTGTTTCTTTTCCGAGAGAACGCCGCTCCCGGCCTTTTTTAATGTTCGTGTGTGATTTTGGAGGCTCTATGCCGCCTGTCCGATACTCGCATCCCCTTTCCGTAAAAACCGCTTCATTCTGCTACAGATGAACCACTTGCCTTTACTGTATTAGAAGATTCAGACAATCTTCCTTTATAGTATATATCCTCATAGAGTAAGGAGAAGAATGTTTATGGTAACAAAATATGAAATTATTCCTCGAAATGATACCCCTGTCTCAATACCCTCTGACATTTGTATTCAATATGTTGGTGGGATGGACGAGATAAACGAAAGTACAGTACAGGGAATTATCGAAAAAATACGACAAGGAACATATACTGATGTATATTTGTCCTTAGACCCTGATGGTGACGACCGATATATGCAAATGGAAAGCACAGATGGTTGGATTTTTTTACAGTATTGTGAAGAAGTCAACCGGACTTGGTATTCCAGTTATAACGCAGAGGATGCTGATTCTGATGAAGAAGCGCCAATAATATGTAGTGATGGACAATCGGTTGTTGAGAAAAAATATACCATGCATAATTTAGATTTGGCTGTTAAGTGCATTGAATATTTTATTAGAACAGGACAACTATATCCAGGTATGGAATGGATTAAAGGTTGGAGGGAATGAATACTTTGCAAGGTTGAATTAATTTTCTTTCCCAGTCAAAGTTCTAACACAATAGTAAAACATAATGAACGTTCGTAATAGTGAACGTACTACGGCCAGATGATTAAAAAGATAATGACTTTTTCCTTTATCATAATGTTATTATTGATGCTCTATATCTTGTTGTGTTCTTTAAGACGGGAATTTTAGTTTGGATGAAGAACGGAGACAAATATAGACTTGGTTCAAAGATTTACGCTTATCGGTGACGGGACGCGTTCGTGGATGTGCAAAGTTACGCTGGATGGAGGTAGTAGTATATATGGAAACTGTTGAAACGAGATTTAGCAATAAGGTATCTGCGCAACTGGAGCAGTTTTCGCGCGTACAAGCACTACTCGTGGCTGCATGTACAATGGAGCGTTTGTGGATGCTTTTTGAAGGTTGGACAAAACATGAGAGTGCACCTTATCTGCAAGTTAAACCGGAAACCTTTCGCAGGCCCGCCCGCTACCTATTGGACTTGTTTTGGGAACAAATATGGAAGGAGCAGCCTTACGGTGATTACCTAGAGGAATATAATCGGTTCCATAACCAAGTACAAAGTTCCTTTGATGAGAATGACGGACAGGATGTTGATTTTGGAGATGCCCGGCTTTTGTTGGATGCGATTGAATGCTATGGGTTTACTTTTTTTGATACGCCTGAAGCTGTCAGCAAGAGGCGTGAACGCCAACGCTCAGGCTTCTACATACCATTCATTACAACAACAAGATATATTACCTCCTGTGTAACATTGTATGCATATCGTCTTTTTTATGATTTCCTGCCCACTGAATTTTGCATTGAAAATTCTATCAGAAGAATTGACAAAGAACAGCATCCATTATGGCGTGAGGAAGTGGCCAGAATAGAAGATGATATAAGCGCGGCACGCGATTATCCCTCAAATAAGGAATTATTTATGGCACGAAAAGAGTTGTATTCTAATTTACAGCTCCCTTCTTTAAGATGCTAGAGATGCTTTTTTTTAATTTGCTTCACTTTCGCTATAAGGGAAGAAGGCGAAGCAGAGAGACTTTTGGGGATGGTGGAATAAATCTATGGGGTTTGAGATAGAGTTTAGAGACAGATTGATTTGTTTAGCAGAATGTCGAATTGATTTGTCAACATGGCAAGATTGGTGGGCGGTTCATTCCGCAGAGGTCAAGAAAATAATTAGTCCCGGTGATTTTAGTCGTTTAAATTGTGCACATAGTTTATATGGACCGAACACATTTATGTCGAAATGTCAAGATGGTGCTGAGCGGTACTTAACAAAGATGGAAATAGCCTTTCAACATTCTGACATCTACGCAAAAGGAGCCGATGAAGAATATCGACTGTATCATGAGCGGTTGGCACAGAAGCACAGAGCGGCACAGGCGGAAAAACAAAAGCAAGATAATCAAAGGCAGCGCAGTCTGGAAGAGCTGCTTAACCACAAGGTTTCTATCAACGATTTGCGGCAATTGGGAATAAGAACCCTACCAACCGGTGCCAAGGATTCGGAAATTATGAAACTATTAATCGAATGGACAGAATTTTTGGCAAACAGCGAATATACAGAAGCATTTGAAATGTTTCAGTCTTACAATCATGAAGTAGAGTGGACACCCGAATTATTGGAATCTGCTGTGTACGGATATGGTTGCCCCGGTTATTCAAAAGAAGAAGCGGAAAAACAATTTGGTTCATCTGATTATCGGGTTACTTCTCTTTGGAATAATTCTAATAGAGACAACATCCTTCGTAAAATTGCTATTAATTATTACAAGTTAACAGAGGAACAGGCGAAATTAAGATGCCTTACCGGTATGGATTATGAAAATATCATAGGCGATATCCATTATGAAGGCGTTCCATTGAATGGTGAAGAGAGCGACCTTACGGCAAGATTTTTTATTAAAAGGGTTGGCAAGGAAACTATTTCATTGTGCTTTTATGACCTTCATGTAATGTGAAGAGGGCGCATGAATATTTATATATTTTACTCAATGTCAGATTAACAACTGGAGGGTGATTCAATGGAAAAGCAAAACAAAAATCCATTTTACCATGACGAGGATTTAGCAGATATCATTGTGGTCAATGGTGAAGATGTTACCCTTTCTTATGAAGGGGAATCCAGTGTCCGGCACGTTTATGTCAAATTTCGAGGTGATAGTCCTCTCAACTGGCAGGATTATGCCAATGAATACAATGAAGAAGACAACTGGATTTCCCTTGATAAAGAGAAATCCAAAAGGATGACGGCAGAGCTTGTGCAGGCGATTGAAGATAGCAGTGTTAGTAGTTTTCTGTTTTCATTTGAGAAGTGGGGAGAGGGGCACTTTCTCAGTGGTGATTTTGCTGGTGGGTGGGCAGCTTTATATTATGAGGACAGTGATGAGAATATCCACTACAGCCCTCATAATGCAAGCTATGACACAGTAGAAATATTGGCACCGGTTTACATTGGGGGCCAATCGCCGGTACCGAAACGCTTTGCCTTGGATGATATGTCGCTGGTAGCAAGAATTGCCGCACATTTTCTTGAAACCGGGCAGCTTTGCCCTGGCACACAATGGGTGAAAGAAATTGGTTAAATGCCAATAATCGCATTTTACCGTAATTTCCTAAGAAAACCTACGCGGCGGGCAAGCAACAACTACCCGCCGCGCTCGGCTATAACGCCATGCCCTGCGTATTCTGGCTTGGCGAGTTCCATTCGCTGCGGACTTAAAGGATTAAATATAAAAAATATATAATATAAAAAGAAAATAACATAATAAATTATGCATATTGACAAAGACCATAAGACAATATACAATATAAGTGGTAAATAATTCCATTTGAACGATTAAATTTCGATTTAAAATTATATTTTTTTGAAAATAATTTAATCGTTTAAACGACTATTCTTATTAAGGAGGTAGTATTATGAACAAGAAAAGAATTCTTGCGGTATTGTTGGCATCGGCTATGGCCGGAGGTCTGCTGGCAGGCTGTGGATCCGGCAGTCAGGAGCCGGCAGCAGCGAAAACGGGCACTGCAGAGTCCTCCGGCTCCGGTGATTCATCTGCAAGCGGCGGCAAGGTGACGCTTGCTGTCTGGAATGAGCCCAGTGCAGACGAAGCTCTGAACATGTACAAACAATGTGAAAAAGCTACCGGCATTGCGATTGAAGTTACGGTTATTCCGGAAAGCGATTATTCATCAAAGCTGAACCAGATGGTTTCCACAAAGGATAGTTCCATAGACATTTACGTGATTTGGGAAAATGATATTGCCAACTTCGCACAGGTAGGCGGCATTGTTCCCATGGATGATTATTTGGCGGCTTCCAGCATCAAGACCGATGAGTTTATTGATGCCGTAAGCAAACTGTCAGACGGTCTTGGCGGCATCTATGGGCTTCCATGGTGTGCGGCCACAGAGATCCTGTATTACAATCAGGATATGTTTGATGCGGCCGGTATTGCATATCCGGACAATAACTGGTCTTATGTTGATTATAAAGCGGCAGCAGAAAAGCTGACCCAAAAAGCGGCGGATGGTTCCACCAGCATTTATGGAAGCGCTCTGCCAGATACCCAGACATGGTGGGCCGGCATCGGTGGTGCCGGTGATCAGGTTTATGACCCGGCGAGCGGTGAAATGGTGATTGGAGATGGCGCGCTCTCTTTTGTAACCGACTGTGCCGACATGGTTGCGAACGGAGTTATGCCGGAGCCATCTTCGGACACTGCTGATCTGTTTGCCGCAGGGAAAGCTGCCATGAGCTGTCAGGGAAGCTGGCATATTGGAACCTATGGTTCCGGATTGGACTTTAACTGGGATATTGCAACCATTCCCACGGACAAAATAAAATATAACACATTGCACACCGGTTTCTACAGTATCAATGCCAACAGCAAGAATCAGGAGCTGGCTTTTAAAGCAATTGAGTACCTGATGGGCGAAGAGGGACAGGCCATCAACTCCAGGGCCAGCGGCAACCCATCTGCCATCAAATCAATTGCGGCTTGGGGGGCATGGAAGGTGGAAGCCGCCACGACCATCGAAAACTGGGAGGCAGTTACAGATTCCCTGGCGGCAGGCGTATTTGGATATACTTGTCTTCCGTCCGGTGTTACCAATAATGCAGTCAGCGAATTCAACAATGCCGTATTAGGTCAGAAAACCCCACAGGAAGCAGTGGATTCGGCCGCCCGGTATGCAAAAGAAACCATCGGTTATTAAGATGCAAAGGGGCTGTTGCAGTAAGCCGGCAGCAGCCCTCTTTCGTTTCCGAACAAAATAGTGCATTCGGGAATCAACAGGAGGATTATTATGGCGAATAATCAAAGTTCAAAATCTTCGAAGAATAAAAGGAAGAATCATCTTACCGCATATGCATTCTGTGCTCCCTGGTTTATTGGCTTTCTATGTTTTACCCTGTTTCCGATTGGATTTATGTTCCTAACCAGTCTTACAAACCGGAAACTAAATGGAATCTCCCAATTTATTGGCCTGGCGAATTATAAAAATATGCTGTCGAGCCCCACCTTTTGGAATTCATTGAAGGTGACTATATTTTTTACGATTATCATGATCGTGGTGACGGCAATTTGGGCTGTGATTATGGCGATGCTTTTGAATTATAAGCAAAGACTGAACGGAATATTCCAGTTTTGTTATTTCCTGCCCTCGGTTGTTCCGTCAGTTGCTCTGGCCTATGCCTTCCGGACGATTTTTGGCAAGGATGCCGGTCTTTTAAATGCTATTATTTCGATATTTGCCGGGAAAAATATAAGCATTAACTGGCTGTATGATTCTCATACCGTTTATTTTGCCGTATTTTTCATCACTCTGTTTACTTACAATACGGGGCAGATGATGCTGATCTTTCGTTCGGCATTGAATGATGTGCCGCGGGAATTGTATGAGGCATGTGATCTTGACGGGGCCAGTGGGTTACGTAAGTTTTCCAACGTGACGCTGCCCATGATTTCACCGATTGTGTTATTCAATGCAGTGATGGGATGTACCAGTGCCTTGAATGGCTCGTTCGCTTTGTTGTATCCGCTGACCGGTGAGAATGGCGATCCCAATGGAATGACCCATGTATTGAGCCTTCTGGTCTACAAGGAAGCTTTCAGCAATATGAAGGTTGGATATGCCTGTGCATTATCGGTGGTTTTATTTTTTGTAGCATGCTGCTTTGGAATCGCTATTTTTGCAATTTCCAAAAAGGCTGTTTTCTATGAGAATTAAGAGGAAGGA
>Ga0153999_1000692_pt1 | contig 14317 bp, 11 predicted proteins | sample TSNC083MetaG_FD_104675 | JGI IMG/M metagenome (GOLD analysis project Ga0153999, IMG submission 104675) | Attine ant fungus gardens microbial communities from North Carolina, USA - TSNC083 MetaG | ecosystem: Host-associated > Fungi > Mycelium > Unclassified | place: USA: North Carolina, Lumber... | reverse complement strand
CTATAAATAGTAAGAAATGATTCGACAATGAAATTCGATGTTTTTCAACATGAATTTTTACATATCTAACTCAGTTCCAGATGGATATCACGTTTTCTGGACACAAGAAATTTTACGCCCTCGATAGAGGACGAAGTTAGCATTATCTGCTGATTTTGTCCTCTTTTTGGGGAGGAAAGATTCGTACACTTGTTCAACTAAAAAAGTTTTTTCTATATTCCAACGGCGTAAAGCCCGTTTCATTTTCAAAAAGCTCGGTGAAGCTACCCTGCTGTTTGTAACCTAGCATTCTAGCTATTTCTCCGACTTTCATATGGTTAATGGAAAGCAGGTCTTTTGCACGTTCTATTCGGAGCTTTTTTATGTATTCTGTTATTGTTACTCCATATTTTTGCTTGAATCCGAATGACAATTTACTGCGCCCCATATAAGCAATGGATTCCAGTGTGCTAATATCAATATGGCCGTTATAGTTTTTCTGAAGGTATTCAGCAATATAGTGAAAACTTTCATCATCCTTCTCTGATATTGTTCTGTGACCTAACAATGTTTTTGTTTCTTCATTCCACTGGATAATAAAAGAAAATAATTCGGTTATTTTGCTTTCATAGTATACCTTTGCTATTTTTCGATTAGGTCTGGCAAAATGCATTTGCCTTAATATAATATTTGCTTCCGGGATAGATGCAGTGCCATTCAAATGAAAGCATTCTTCCCTAAATTCATTGGCATCCATATCAAATCTACGTGACAGTTCTTGTACATAAGAATCTGTAAGGGTAATACTAATGCCCTCGAAAGATGCGCCTCGCTGAATTGTTTCACCAAATGTTCCTTCCGGCTGTGAATAGCTTAAAAGGAATTTTGATTTGGATTTTGCAGAGTCAGAAATAAGCTGTGCTGCAGGCGTACTATAGCTGCCCGTTGTAAAATACTCAGGATGGTCATAGCGAGGCTTAATGGTTTCTTTTGTCGTAAGACTATAGACAGTGACGGCAAAGAGATTTTCAAAATAATAAATCCAATAAAAACCGTCACTGATGTCCGGGTCACTTTGGTAAGTGAGTCCACAGTCCTTATATTGATTTTTTTCTGTAAGCCGCATACCAAGCTGTTCGGTATAGGGCAATAAAAGTTGATCTAAAATTGTTTTCATGGCAGGATTACCTTCATTCGTTTTTGGCTATTGTCCATAATTTTACGGCAATCATCCGCGATTGCGGTGAACGTATTGACATCGTGATTGCAATGTGTAAAAATAAATCGTTAGTTAGAAAAAGCTAACCAATTAAATTATAGCATAATTGAGTTCACTATGCAAGTTTTGCTATAGGAGGATGTTGTTTTGCTATAGGAGGAATGAAGAGATGAAGAAGAAAAAAGGACTGATTGCCCGCCTGATGGGGCACGCCGGAAAGTTGAAGATTACAATGCTGCTTTCGTGGCTGTTTTCAGCAATCAGCGGTGTTATTAACATCGGCACATATATCTGTATCTATTATGTTGCACAGACGCTTCTGCAAAATAACGGAACATTTCACTCCGGGGAAGCGGCAAAGTATGGCTGGATGGTCTTCCAGCTTGCTTCAGCCTCATTTGGCGTGTATGGGCTTGGCTTGGCACTGTCGCATATTACAGCGTTTAAAATAATGGCGAATGTCCGCATTCAGTTGATTCGTCATTTGGGTAAAACACCGCTTGGCTATCATGCTGTTAATCCCAGCGGAAAGGTACGGAAGATTATTGAAAAAAACGCGGAGAATACCGAGAATTTTGTCGCCCATCAGATGCCTGATATGGCTCAGTCCATAGTGATGCCAATTGCCTTTCTGGTCAGTATGTTCTATTTCGACTGGCGTATGTCACTTGTATGTCTGATTCCAATTATAATCGGCTTTATTTCCCTTTCTACCATGCTGAAAACAGAACGGGGAGATTTTATCAAAAACTATCAGGCGGCTTTAGGTGATATGGGTAATGCCGGGGTTGAATACGTCAGGGGTATCTCGGTCGTAAAGGTGTTTGGGCAAACGGTTCATTCCTTTAAGCGGTTCTATAAATCCATCATGGAATATCAAAAGTTTGCGGTGAAATATGTACTGTCAATGGAAAAACCAATGAGTATCTATATCACTGCTGTGAACGGCCTTTTCTTTTTCCTTGTTCCGGCGGCAATCATCCTTTATAATTTTACAGATTCCCCGGAAAAAGTGCTTTTAAGCTTCGTGTTTTTTATTGTTTTTATGCCTTTGGTTTCCGTCATTCTGATGCGCATCATGTCTGCATCGTCCAATATGATGATGGCAACACAGGCGCTTGATGCGATCGAAGAAATTTTAGAAGTACCGGTTCAAAAAAAAACGGATACGCCAAAAACACCATCAGGATCTGATATTGTATTCGACCATGTTTCATTCGGCTATGGGGATGGTGCTTCCGAGGCGGTTTCTGATCTTTCTTTCGTGGCAAAGGCAGGTTCGGTTACGGCTTTGGTTGGACCTTCCGGCAGTGGGAAGTCTACGGTTGCAAATCTAATCGCCCGTTTTTGGGATACGGATACCGGAATAATTTCGGTGGGTGGTGTAAATGTACAGGAACTGGACTATGACATCTGGATGAAACAGCTAAGTTTCGTTTTTCAGGATGCCGGTCTGCTGAAAATGAGTATTGCAGACAATGTAGCTTTTTGTGTGGAACACGCTACGGAAGAAGAAATAGTGGCGGCATTACATGCGGCTCAGTGTGATGATATTTTAGAAAAATTACCAGATGGCATCCATACAGTTGTTGGGACAAAGGGGATTTATCTTTCCGGTGGAGAAATGCAGCGCATCGCACTGGCAAGGGCAATTTTGCAGGATGCCCCAGTAGTGCTTTTGGATGAGGCAACCGCATTTGCTGATCCGGAGAACGAATACCGTATTCAGAAGGTGTTGAATGTGCTATTGAAAGGTAAAACAGTCATTATGATTGCCCATCGTCTGTCTACCGTTACAGAGGCCGACAACATTATTGTTCTGCGGGAAGGTTACCTGACAGAACAAGGTTCACACAGGGAACTGCTTGAAAAGGACGGTTTTTATGCCAAAATGTACCGTGAATACAACACAGGTACTAAGTGGAAGTTTGGAGGTGCTGTAAATGCTCAAAAAAATATTTTCGCTAAGTGACAAAGGGGCAAAAGACATTACCTGGGGTATTGTATGCGTGGCGGTTCATAATGTAAGCGTTCTTTTGCCTACACTGCTGCTACTCTATGTATGCTCTGGACTGCTCTCTCATTTTTGGAGTATTACACCGGATACCCCGTCTCTTTTCTTATGCTGGGGGATTGCTCTGCTCTTGCTGCTTATTATTTTCTTTGTGTATAAAGCGACATACAACAAAACATACCTCGCCGCTTATGAAGAAAGCGCAAATACAAGGGTGGCACTGGCGGAAAAACTCCGCAAGCTGCCGTTATCTTACTTCGGCAACAGGGATTTAAGTGATTTGACAAGTACCCTGATGGATGATACAGCTACCCTGGAGAAAACAATGTCATCCAACATACCGCAGCTCTTTGGTGGAATTATTTCCAGCCTGATTGTGATTATTCCGCTGTTCTTTTTTAACTGGAAGCTGAGCCTGAGTATGTTTATATGTTTTCCGATTGCTATCGTGCTTCTAGCTGCAAGCTATAAAGTAAGTGCTTCCGCAAACTGGAAAAATCGCAATGCGAAATTGGCGGTCAGCGATGGGGTACAGGAGTATCTGGAGGATATGAAGCTCATGCATGCATCCCCTAAAGCTGAAACCTATCGGCTGGGGCTGGAAAAGAAAGTGCGTCGTGTTGTACGTACTTCCATGCTTGATGAGGTAGTGGTGGGCGTATTTTTAAGCCTTGCCTATAATATCCTCCGTATCGGGATGGCGCTCGTTATCATTAACGGAACGGCAATGCTGGCCAGGGGGGAAATCGACATAGTCACCTTTTTGCTTTTCCTCTTTGTGTCATCGCAAATATATAATCCACTGACCAATATCTTCTTTAATATGGGAGAGTTTTTTCATTCGCTGGTGAGTGCCTCCCGCATTAAAGAAATTGAGGACTACCCCTCTCAAGAAGGCGATCCAACTGTTCAGCTGCATCACTATGATATTGTGTTCGACCATGTATCCTTTGCTTATAACACACAGGAGGTTTTGCATGATGTCAGTTTCACGGCAAAGCAGGGAGAGATTACGGCACTTGTAGGACCGTCCGGCTGCGGAAAAAGCACTCTTAGCAAGCTGGCTTGCCGCTTTTGGGATGTCACACAGGGCGAGGTGCGGATAGACGGCAGAAATATAAATGAAGTTGACCCGGAAGCCCTGTTGGGATATTTCTCTATTGTATTTCAGGACGTGGTTCTATTTAACGATTCCATCTACAACAATATTAAGATTGGTAAGAAAGATGCCACAGAGGAAGGGATCATAAAGGCGGCACAGATGGCAAGGTGCGAAGAATTTATAGAAAAGCTGCCTGACGGATACCAGACAGTCATAGGTGAAAATGGGAAAACCCTTTCAGGTGGCGAACGGCAGCGTATTTCTATTGCACGGGCATTTTTGAAGGATGCACCGATTATTCTTCTGGATGAAGCTACAGCATCCTTAGACCCGGAAAATGAAACTCTGATTCAAGAAGCAATTGGAAAGTTAATCAAAGACAAGACTGTTTTAATTATCGCCCACCGACTGCGTTCTGTGGAGGATTGCAACCAGATTGTTGCTTTGAAGCAAGGGAAAGTAGAGGAAATTGGTACGCACGCCAAGCTGATGGAAAAAAAGGGTCTATACCAGCATTTGTTTGAACTGCAAAGAAAAAGCGCAGAGTGGAGCCTGACTATATAAAATAAAAGGGAGAGATAATTATGCAAGATAACATTAATAGTTCAAAGAAATTAAATGGTAAGGATTTAATAAACACGGGTATCTTTACAGCTATCTATTTGACGTTGACCATGGCAGTTGCGTGTACAATAGGTATGCTCCCGCTGGGATATGTGCTTCTTAGTTTTATTGTACCATTTATCAGTGAATTTGTAGCGGCTATGGACAAAATGCATATTACTAAGAAATTTGCCGTACCTATATCGGTTATGTTTCGGTTTTTTCCAACCATTGCAGAGGAGTACAAAAATGTTCTATGCTGGAATCCACGATATTAATCTGACCATTCCGCAAGGACAGGTTGTTCTGCTGTGTGGTGTCTCTGGTTGTGGAAAAACTACCCTTACCAGAGTAATCAATGGATTAGTACCGCATTTTTATGAAGGTATGTTATCGGGTGAAATTACGGTTTGCGGGAAAAAAGTTCCGAATTGTGAGTTACATGAACTGGCTCCTTTTGTCGGTTCTGTATTCCAGAATCCAAAATCTCAATTTTATACTGTCCAGACCGACACAGAAATTGTATTTGCCTGTGAAAATGTCGGCATGGAAAGGAGTTTAATTTATAAAAACTTTGAATATGCCGTAAAAGACTTGAGTGTTTCACATTTGCTTGGCAAAAGCTTATTTTCATTGTCAGGAGGAGAAAAGCAGAAAATCGCATGTGCCTCAGTCGCTGCGTTGCAACCTCCGATTATTGTCATGGACGAGCCATCATCAAATCTGGATACACGGACGATCTCGGAACTAAGGAGCATTATCCAAATATGGAAAAGTAAAGGAAAAACCGTCGTTATTGCGGAGCATCGTTTATATTGGCTTATGGATTTGGTTGACAGGGTAGTTTATATGAAATCCGGAAGAATCCAACTGGATACTTCTATAGAGAATTTCAGAAAGCTTTCTTCTGATGAACTGCATCATTTAGGGCTGCGGGCATCTTTTGCATTTGAAGCAGCGGAATCTGCGAAAAATTTCGGATATAATGGCTGGCTTGAATTAGAGAATCTCCGCTTTTCTTATAATGACAGCGGTAAGAACGAAGCCTTAAATATTGAACATCTTAAGCTCTCCAAAGGGGCGGTCATAGGTGTACTTGGCCATAACGGTGCCGGCAAAACAACCCTTGGGCGCTGTCTTTGTGGCCTTGAAAAAAAGATGAAAGGGGTTGTCCGGCTGGATGGGCATCTGCTTGGCAGAAAACAACGCATCAAGCTGTCCTATGTCGTTATGCAGGACGTAAATCATCAACTGTTTACAGAAAGTGTTTGGGATGAAGTGTTACTTTCTATGGAAAAATCCGATGCCGCGCAGGAACAAAAGGAAGGGCACGCAATGGAAATTTTGAATCGGCTTGGGCTTATAGAGTACAAGGAAATGCACCCGATGTCTCTTTCCGGTGGTCAGAAACAGAGGGTTGCAATCGCCGGTGCCCTTGCTTCTGATAAAGAACTATTGGTTTATGATGAACCAACAAGCGGTCTGGATTATCACCATATGCTAGATGTGGCCTATACTGTGCGGGAAATGAAAATGTTAAATAAATTACAGTTTATTATTACGCATGATTCTGAACTTGTGACGCATTGTTGCGATTATATTATGTTTATTGATGACGGAATTGTTCGCATCTGTGACCCTCTGGGGAGTGAACTTAACAAAAAGGTTCAAACCTTTTTTGAATTACATTCCAATAAGTAGAGAATGGCATGCACATAAGAGTAAACACGAGAGATACAAAAGCACGGCTAAGAAAGTGACTTACTTGCACACCGTCAGATGCAATCTCGGCTGGAATACTTAAAGGGAGTGAGAGGGATCGGTGTTTTTACCGCCCGTCTGGGAATGGGGAAAACATATGCGCTGCGTTGTTTTATAAATAGCTTGAATCCGAATCAGTACCAAACAGCCTACATTAATCTCTCGACGATCAGCGTAACAGAATTCTACCGTCAGTTCTGCGACATCCTGAGTCTGGAGGCAAGTGGAAGTAGAACGGTGATGTTCCGTGCAATTCAAGAGCGGGTGTACTACCTGTACCGGAAAAAAAGCAACACTGCTGTTGGCGATAGACGAGGCACAGTATTTGAGCTATAACATCCTGAGAGATCTGAACAGCGAGGGAAACCCGCGAAAGATCGATAATCTGATGACGGACGCGCTAACAATCGGAGCGCAGCAAGAAAAAACGAGCATAGATGCAGAGGTCATTCTGGCGGCAGCAAACAACCAGTCTTTAACATAGAGATAATAACATGCAAAAAGTGGCGGCAGAATCGTGATTTGGAGATGCGATTCTGCCGCCACTTGCTAATCCATGACGATTATATTTTGCTGTTGGTGAGATGATAATTTGCCGTTCAACAAGATAAGTTTACGGGCTACTGTTTTGCGCCATTCATTGATGCCTTAACGGATGACCGACCTATATAAAAATGCGGGGTTGCCGCTATACAGCCCCACCACTCACCTCCTCATGTTCTGTAGTATGCCAGCAGCCTACAAGAGGAGAATAACAAGAAAAAAGCACAAAAGAAAGATGGAGTTTGAAATGTTATTATAAGGAAAAAGCAATTATCAGAATACAAGCATAATGGACTGGCAGATAAGAGTACATTAGGATAAAGAGAAAGAAATAAATTGTGAGGATATGATGACAAAGCAGGAAATAGATATCATGAGAAATATGGATATGAATCAGATAAATCCGGATCTGATGGTGGAACTCACAGAAATCCAGATTGATGAATCGCTTCCTAAGCAGGAACGGATTTTGGACTTTATAAAAAAGATTAGAAATCCATATTGTTTTAAATGCAACGGGGTAATGATAAAATTAGAATTTTCAAATGAGGGGATGAGTTTTGAGGATGGGATGGTTCAATATTTAATACATAAAATGGGGTCGACAAACAGTTGAGGACGAGGTATAATGAATTTGGAAAAAAGTGCTGCATAATTTTGGATACTGGTATTTCAAGTAATCTTGAAATATTGGGAGAGTGATATTATGCAGGAAACAAATAACCACATCTATTCAGCCGGAAGCTATGTCCGGCTGTCAAAAGATGATTTCCACAGCATGTCTGTCAGAGGAAATCAGCCATCCCCTAACTCTTATGAAAGCAACAGTATAACAAGTCAAAAGGAACTCATCCGTCAATATGTAGAAAACAAACTGGATATACGTATTGTAAAAGAGTATGAAGATGATGGATATACAGGTTTGAATTTTGAACGTCCGGGTTTTAAGGCAATGTTGGATGATATACAAAAAGGTATCATCAATTGTGTAATAGTAAAAGATTTTTCCCGTTTAGGAAGAGATCATATTGAAACAGGGAAATATTTGAAAAAGATGTTTCCACGGTTAAATATACGCTTCGTTTCAATTAACGATGATTATGACAGCTTGGGACAAATGCGCCAATCAGATAATATTATGATGCCATTTAAAAATTTGATGAACGACAATTATAGCAGAGATATTTCTATAAAAGTAAGAAGTCATTTAGAAGTAAAACAGAAAAATGGTGAATTTACAGGAGCTTTTGCTGTATATGGTTATAAAAAAGAGCGAAATGAGAAACACCGCTGCAATAAATTAGTCATAGATGAATACGCTTCAGCCATTGTATATGATATGTTCATAATGATTCTGCAAGGATACAGTCTGCAGGGAATCGCAGCATATTTAAATGAACATGGAATTTTGTCCCCACTGGAATATAAAAAACATACCGGTAGCCGTTTCAATACAGAATTCAAAGTCAATGCAAAAGCCAGGTGGACTGCGGTGGCAGTACGCAGAATTGTTACCAATAAAGTCTATACGGGAACGTTGGCGCAGGGAAAGGTAGAAAAAACGAACTATAAAGTATCTGACCGGATTCAAAAACCAAAAGAAGAATGGCGACGGGTTCCAAATGCTCATGAAGCGATTGTAGACAAGGAAATGTTCGATCTTGTGCAGAACATACTGGCAAAAGATACAAGGAGAAGCCCAGGAAAGAAGAACCTCTATCCATTTTCCGGTTTACTGCAATGTCCGGATTGCGGACAGATGATGGTAAGAAAAACGGAGAAGCATAAGGGAAAAATATATGTGTACTATGTATGTTCCACCCATAAAAGAGATTGTCATAAATGCAGCAGCCATAGGATTAATGAAGAAAAGCTCAAAAAAAGTGTAGGTGATATTCTAAAATACCATGTTCGTCTGCTGAAGGAATTAAAAGAAATACTGCCTAAAGTAGAAAAGCATTCTTTGTTTGGAAAACGACTGAAAAAGATACATAATCATCTGGATATTGTGGAAAAGGACAAAGAAGAAAATAACGGATTGAAGCTTACCCTGTTTGAAGATTATAAAAAAGGTTTCTTGGAAGAATCAGACTATAAGGATATGTTACAATCCTGTACAAAGCAAATCAAAGAGGCTGAAAGGCAAAAAATACGGCTGGAAAGGCAGATAAAGGAACTTCAGGGGAAGGGGGATATTGATTATAGCTGGATTGAAAATATCTTAGAATTTGAAGATGAAAAGATATTAGATCGACAGTATCTTGTAACAACAATCAAGCAAATCCAGGTATTTTCCAGTTGTTGTTTAAAAATAGAATTAAGACAGCAGGATGAATTTATTGAAATCCTGGAATATTTAGAAAATAATACAGGGTACAAGGTGGCAGCAGGTAATGAGGAGAGGAGGCGGATAAATTGGCAAGAATGAGCAGAAAGAAAAAAGAGTATGAGATAGAGTCAGATGACCAGACTTGCCAAATGGGAGGCTACTTGCGTTTATCCGTAGAAGAAAGCTCTGTCTATGAAAGTGATTCCATACAAAATCAAAGAAAAATATTGAAAGAATATATTCAGAAAGATCCCAATATGCAGTTGTCTAAAGAATATATAGATGATGGCGAAACCGGAACTAATTTCAACCGACCAGGTTTCAATCAAATGATTGATGATATAAGAGCCGGAAGAATCAACGGGGTTATTGTAAAAGATCTTTCCAGATTTGGAAGAAACTTCGAAGAAACAGAGGAATATTTGTTGAAAATATTTCCTCATTTGAAAATCAGATTTGTTTCTGTATTTGATGATTATGACAGCTCGTATATGAATACGGATCCTATTTTGATAGCAATCAAAAATTTGTTTAATGACTACTATGCAAAGGATGTATCATTAAAAGTCAGTAAAACCTTTGACCGCCTTAGAAAAGAAGGGAAATACTGGGGTCCCCGTCCGCCTTACGGATATTTAATTGACCCGGAAGATCATCATCACCTCATCATTGATCCTGAAACAGCATATTATGTCAAAACAATATTTGATATGACAGAAGACGGAGAAAGCTATTACATGATTATAAAGTGGCTTCATAAAAATGAAATTCATCCGCCAATGCGCCGCTTTCATGAACTTGGTCTTTTTCAAAATGACCGGTATAAAGACCTGGCAAAATGGTATCGCTCTACGATAGTAAACATATTGCGCAATCCGGCTTACTATGGAGCTTTGCCAATGGCAAAAAGTAAAAAGTCATTATGGGAGAATATTCCGTATCATAAAATCCCACAAGAAGACTGGGAGTGTATTGAAAACACACATGAAGCAATCATCAGCAGGGAGCAATACCAGAAAGTGCAGAAAATTATAATACAAAGAAGTGAAGAGGCAAAAGAGAGACAGTGCTGGTCAGAGAAAACGTCTAAAGTTGTCAATTTGTTATCATATAAAATTTATTGTGGAAATTGTAAAAGATGTATGCTGAGGAATTATTTTAGGTCACGTAAAGGAGAAAGAGAATATTATTTCATATGTAAAGATTATTCGAACTCTCCAGGCATCAAAAAATGCCCGCATACCTACATTCGGGAGAAGGTTTTGAAGGGAACTGTATTTGAGATATTAAAAAAGCATATAGCAATTATCTGCGATATAGAAACAATTTTTAAAAATTACCGACGATCAGTTGATTCTGACACAAAGAAAGGTCTCTATTGTCAGCTGGAAAAAGTCAACCGGAAAATAAATGAAAAAAATATGCTTAGAAAAGAAGTATATTTGGACTTGAAACGCGGGGTGCTATCCGAAGAAGACTATACTAATATGCGAAATATATATGCAAAAGAGCTTAGCCTATTACAGGAGGAAAAACAGAAGCTTGAAGAGCAGATAAGAATTTCCTGTGAAAAAGAAGTGGAAAAATATTCTGTTTTTGATGAGGTGAAGAAATTTATTGAAGAGACAGAATTAACAGACGAAATGGTAAAAGTTTTCGTGAAACGTATTGAAGTTTTTCCACAGGGGAACGTCGAGATAAAATTGCATACGGAAGATATCTTTTCTGAATTGCTCATGTTGACAGAGACACTTAGAAAGGGGGAAAAAGATGCAATTTAAAAAGTATTATGCTGTTTACCTGCGTCTGTCAAAGGAGGACTTCAATCAGGAAGAAAGTAATAGTATCGCTAACCAAAGAAAGTTAATTTATGACTATATCCAAACAAAATTGAATGTTCCAAAATCGGATATCATGGAATTTGTGGATGATGGATATAGTGGAACAAATTTTGAACGTCCTGCTATGAAAAAAATGATCGAAATAATCAGGCAAAGAGGCATATCATGTGTAATTGTAAAAGATCTCTCACGGTTTGGGCGGGACTATGTTACAGTTGGTGAATATCTGGAGCATGTTTTTCCTTTTCTTAAGGTCCGTTTTATTGCAGTTAATGATGGATTGGACAGCAATGAATATGTAAATAACATTCCGGGTTTGGAGGTCTCCTACAAAAATTTATTTAATGAATTTTACAGCACCTTATTATCAAATAATGTGAAAAGGTCACTGTATCAAAAATGGGAATCAGGCGAGTGCATAAGCGGAGCACCCTATGGATATATGAAAAAAGCAGGAGAAGGAAATCGTCTGTTCATTAATCTGGTTACAAGTGTAATCGTTAAAGAGGTTTTTTCTCTTACGCTGCGTGGGAAATCCAAAAAGGAAATTGCCAGAATTATGAATCAAAGAGGAATACTTACGCCGGGTGATTATAGAAAAGATGTGGCAGGGCGGTTGAAAAATCATCAGCCGGTACACTTCTGGACAGCAGCTACCGTGGCTAATATCTTAAAAAATGAGGAATATACCGGGGTGGCATTGGCAGGTCAATACCGTAGACCAGAAGTTGGAAAAGCATATGCGTTGAAAATTCCAAAAGAAGAATGGAAAAGGTATGAAAATGCACATCCGGCTATTGTTTCCAAAGAAGATTACCGACAGGCTATGGCAATGAATTCAATTTCTCCTTTTCAGAGAAAGAGAGAAGAAAATAAGAGTAGTATGTTTACGGGTTTTCTTGCCTGCGGCTATTGTGGTCATAATATGCAAAGACGTATAAGAACGAATAAGTCTCCATCTTATTATTGTAAATATAATAACAATGGTGCGAAAATACATTGTTCCGGAAAAAGCTATTGCGAAGATAATATTGAAAAAGTGGTATTTACTGTTATTATGAGTCAGATACAATTATTGCTTGAAGCTAATGAATTAGTGGAACAGACAAAACAGAAAAATAAGAAGGCTATTTTATCCTATCTCCAGCAAAGGAAAGAATATAAGCAGATAATTGAAAAATCAAAAACGAAAAAGCTTTCCCTCTACCGCCGGTTAAAGGAGGAAAATATACAAGAAAAACAATATTTTCATGAGAGGGATATCTTGTCTGATAAAATAGCGGAAACAACAAGAAGATTAGAAAAAATGGAAAAAGAACTGGAAACGAATGCAGAGCAGGATAAGCAGCAGGCATTTATCGAACAATTCGTGAAGTTCAAGGGAGCAAAGAGACTGACACGGGAAATGTTAGAAGTCTTTATAGAAAAAATTTACATATGGGATATGCGGCATATAAAAATCAAGTTTCTCTATGAAGATCAGATGTCTAAGATAGCGGAGATGGTTATGGTTATGGAAACTGGGATTTGGCATGCTGTTCCGAAAACATAATTTCATCTGATAAATCGTGCAAAGTTGTTTAAAAAAGCATGGCTTAGATTTAAGAATTATGGTAAAATATATATTATAGAGTTTTCAATAGGAGGTGCTTTTATGTTAGTAAATTCCGATAAAAAATGGGACTATGCACTTGGCATGATAAAAGTTGATGGACTTGAACCAACCCCGGAATTTAAACGCTTGATTGAAAAAGAAAAGCGTGGAGAGATGACAATGGAGGATATTAAGAAAACATTGGATAAGAAATATAAGATGAAGGAGTAGAGGGGCAGAATGAAAGATCCTTATTTATACCCAGGTACAGAAGTCTTAAAGAATTTAGCTGATATTAAAGATGAAAATATGCTAAAAGATATGGAAGCAGATTATACTTGTTATAGGCTCTCGGAATTAGCGATGGATAATTCTGTGAGCCGTTTTAATTTCGCTGCGCTTTGTAAGATTCACTTTACAATATTTCAAGATGTCTATGAGTGGGCAGGTAAAACTAGAATCATTAATATTGAAAAGACGGAACCTGCTTTAGGTGGAATTTCTATAGAATATTCTGATTGTTTTGATATTGAGCAAGAGTCAAAAAATATACTATCTGAAATGGATGCGTATCCGTGGGAAAAAGCAGAGTTTGAGAATATAGTTAGAACTTTTAGTGGATATATGGCAAGATTATGGAAGGTTCATCCTTACCGGGAAGGGAATACACGAACGATTATTACTTTTTGCAGCAGATTCATTGAAAGTAAAGGGATTTATATTGACAGTGACTTATTTAAGGATAATGCGGGATATATGCGGACCTCATTAGTTGCAGCAACAGCGATTTTTTCAGATATAGGAGATAGGCGACAGCCAGAGTATTTAGAACGAATTGTAAGAGATTCTTTTGAAAATGGAGAAAATATGAAAGAACAAGTTGAAAATCAGATAAGATTAGCGGGAATAAAGGCTTCTAATGATATAATTCGAAAAGTTGTATACTGGAACCGAATGTATAATAAAATACATGATAGTAATGAAATAAAAAGGTACTTTGAACAGGATGAGAAGTAAGATGGCATGAATTTTTTGCCTGATGTAAACTTGTAGTGATATAATAGGACTGAATTAAAATATCCTGTATCAATAGGTCTGAATTTGAGAATGAAAAATATACAAGCAGTACAAAATTCGACAAAAGATAGAACGGATTTTAGGGAAATCAAATAAATTCAATTTTTTTTCAGTCTACACTTGACACCAGCGCCGATGATCACGCCTACCAGGCAGAGACCGATGTTAACCTTCATGGTACTGATCAGCAGCGGAACGGAACTTGGAATCATGACCTTTGTCATGACATCCTTATTGTCGCCGCCAAGAGACCGG
>Ga0153999_1000691_pt1 | contig 14324 bp, 13 predicted proteins | sample TSNC083MetaG_FD_104675 | JGI IMG/M metagenome (GOLD analysis project Ga0153999, IMG submission 104675) | Attine ant fungus gardens microbial communities from North Carolina, USA - TSNC083 MetaG | ecosystem: Host-associated > Fungi > Mycelium > Unclassified | place: USA: North Carolina, Lumber... | reverse complement strand
GATGCTGGCTAAACGCCTGAAATTAGATCCGGCAATCATGGCATCTCCAATGATTACAACGATAGTAGATGTGCTTGCATTGATGGTATATTTTAATATTGCGCAGATATTTATTAAATTTTAGTGATGGTCAATTGAATAAGTTCGTGCTGCCAGGGCATGGTTCTGTAAGATGAGCGGAACCATGCCTTTATTAAGAGAAGGTTTTTTGGGCAGTTGTGATATGGTACAATTAGGTTATCCATTTTATGGGAGGTTATACCGCTATGGTAATCCCCGAGACCCTCCAGGGACAGGTGATTAGACTCCCAAGTGTGCATTTGGACTAGCCAACATCTGGCTGTCCCAGAGCTTTGTTAACCAGAATTTTCAACTTTCCACGGGGAGAGTCAAGGCATCCCTTGATAATATCATCTTCTGTAAATCGAGCCATAAGAATCTCGCGCCTGGTTACCCGTTTCCAATCATAACATACATAGATATAGCCATCGTCAGCCTCTTTGGCATCTGGGTAGGCGGCATCATTTCGTTCATCGAGAAGGAGGGTAAATGGCCAGGTTTCTCCATCATCCTCACTTAACATGGCGGTCAGATGACTACGTCCTTTCCAGTGCTTAACATTACCCTGCTGCATGATGTTGTCCAGATCAATACGTTCCTGAAAATTCAAATGATTAATCATTAGTAATCGTCCAGACTTCAGGCGGCGGATATGAAAGCGGGAACAAGGACCGTCGATATGACTTTTTCTACCCAAACTCCAGGTATAGCCACCATCTGTAGAAAAGCTTTCACCGATACCATCAAAGGTACGTGCCAGCATCCAGAGCATGCCATCATGTTTTTCTACAATCATATGCTCGTCAAAGCTTCGATTGGGAATATCGGCGCATCCTCGGAGCAAGATGGTATGTCCATTGTCTGATGAGGCATAAACATTAGAAAATTGTTCATCCTCAAGACCATGGCGTTCAGTCGGATAGGCTCCGCAGGTATCACACCAGATTGCACAGGGGAATAGCCATTCTTCATGGGAAGTTACTAATGGTTTATTGATCATAATTCCATTGGCAATTCGCCGCGGCGTAGTCCACTGAAGGAACTGGTCATCTGGTTGTGCACATATGGAGACCCAAACTCCACTTCGGCAGTCATTGAAACCGTGAGCCTGATTATAGGTCATCCACAATTCGCCAGTTGGGGCCAGCCAAAGACAAGGATCATAGATTCGACATTCAGGATCGGGATGCTCGATTACTGTAGCAGCGGAACGAAATGTCTCTCCGCCATCATCACTGATACAAAGCATCAGGAAATTGCCGCCGGCCTCAGCGTCCTGACCGGTAAAGAAGTTAATAAAAATCCTGCCGCCAGCGGACACTTCAATGGATGGAATGCCCTGCCATCGCCGGTAGGAATCCTGAAAACGAAGATCGGATGGGGTTACATAGACGGTTGCCGGAGTAAGAACGGAATCTTGAGTGTACATAAAAGCCTCCTTTTGCTTATCATTGGTGGTGAGTGGATAAAGTGTAACATTTTCAATGAAAATTGTCAAGAGTAGAGGAAATAGGCGGATTTTAATATGTGAGAGTGAAATTGTCTTGACAAAATGGGAGCTATTGGTTATGATAAATACATGTACTACTCACTAATGATGAGCTAACAGAAAGGAGAATAGAGCATGGGTGCTTTTAACGCCCATTACTTCCTCCTATAATTATCTCTTAATCATCAAACATGTTGGAATACATGTGGACTCTTATTATCATAACAAAATGTTGAAATCACACCAGAAGTAATTTGGTGGCTAGCAGCCAGGAATTCTAAAATTCATGGTATCGAGGGCCCTTCAACAGATATTATGGATATCAAGTAATATCCGAGTATATCGGAGAATTTACTTTTTACGTGCTGCCGTTGCTGCTGGATCAGAGAACCAGTTCATCGGTCAGAGCATTTGCGGTAGTAGAAGAATAGCAGGAGGTAAAAACTATGGCAACATTAATTATCGGCGGGAATGGTCTGATTGGGACACATTTGGTAAAACATCTGTGTGATATGGGCGAAGAAGTCATCAGCTTCAGCAGTCACCAACCAGGCGTTCTGGTGAAGGGTTGTAAATATATAGCAGGTGATGTAACAGAATATGGTACACTCAATCAGATTTTGCATACCCATAAGGTTGATCGGATTTTGCATAATGCGGCGGTATCCCACCCTAAGCTATTTCGTGAGAATCCGTATAAAATATACCGCATTAATGTCGGTGGAACCTTGACGGCTCTGGAGGCAGCCCGCAATTACGGGGTCAGCCGATTTATCTATATGAGTTCAGGCGCTGTATATGGAAATACAACCCGGGAGAGTGTGACGGAGGAGACACCGCTGCGTTCAGAAAGTCCATATGGGGCAACAAAAGTGGCATGTGAAGAATTGGTGAGAAATTATGGACTGGATAGTACTTCCCTGCGGATTGGTTTTGTGTACGGACCGGGACGAAAATTTGAGTGTCCGATTCATATGCTGCTTGCTGACTGTATTCAAAAGAAGCAAGTAAACTGGGAACAGGGGATAGATCAACGGATGGATTATATTTATATTGATGACTGTGTAGAAGCAATTGTAAACATTGCAATGGCATCCCAATTACCCCACACGGAGTATAATGTCGGCGGTGGGCAGAATGTACCGTATTCCAGAGTAGTAGACTGTGCCAGAAATCTGTGTCCGGATGTGATAATCGAAGTAGGTGCCGGAACCCTGGGTTATGATAATCTGGGCGCGATGAGCATCAAACGGGTCTATGATGTTTTTGGCTGGCAGCCCAAAGTTTCCATAGAGGCAGGCATGGCGTTGTACCATGATTGGTTGCTAAAAGAAGAAAAATAAAGTAAATGCATTTACGTTGTTATATTGAATAAATGAAAATGCCATGGTATGATGTAAAATATGATACAATTCTAAAAGAAGAGAGGAAGATAAGGTGGTGGCTGGAGATGAAAAAAAGCGTTTAATGCAGACAGGGATCTTTCGAACCCAGAATGATGTTGTGCTGTTTTTAATAGGCAGAAGTATGGGTGACAGTGATGTTCCATTAGGTGCATGGACATTAAAAGAAAAGTTGGAGCAGTGTGGCATTGACTGCGGAACAGCTACAGTCGGACGTTATCTTAAAGAACTGGATTCCAAGGGGATGACAACCCGAAAAAGTAATCAAGGACGGGTTTTGACAGAAGAAGGGAAAATATGGGTTGAACAGACCCGTGATAATGTGCTGCGTGCTCAGATGCATAACAAGTCATCACGGGCATTGAGGGTGGATAACTACTCGGACTTGCTTGATTTGATTCGGGCCAGAAAAGCGATTGAAGTTGAGGGTGTCAGACTTGCGGCAAATTGCGCTACTAGTGAAGAAGTTACTAAGCTAAAAAATTCAGTTATGATTCATTACCGGTATGTGGCGGAAGGGCGTGATCCCACCGAACCGGCGCTGGAATTTCATTCTATTCTGGCTGCGATGAGTCACAACCGTTTTATTAAAACAATGTTTGATATGCTTGTTTTTGAGGAACGGCGCATTGAGGATGAGATGGATCAACTGCTGACGAGAGAACGTGGAGATATCTACGTGGTAGAGCATGATGATATTCTGAAAGCAGTGGCAGAAAAAAATGAGGAACAGGCGGCGGCTTTGATGGAACAGCATTTGGATGCCTTATTGTCGGCGGTACGGGAGCAAACACAGCAGATGATAGCGGAAGAGTCCGATCAATAAACAAACAAATGCATATGACAGTGATGGTTTTTATGAGCCATTGCTGTTTTTTTATCCTTCGAAATAACGTTACTGCGCTAATGGCTATTCAAGTGTGATCAGTGATATGGAAACAGAAAAAGGAAGGAAGTGTGTTTTTTGTACATAAATGAAGTGAATTGAACTGGAAAATTATTCAAAAGATGCAAAAATAAAATCAAAAAAGAAAAAATGCTAAATATATTGACAGGAACAAAAAAAGAATATATAATACTCATATACTCATCACAGATGAGCAGTGATAAAAAGGAGGAATAATAAATGAAAAAATTATCGATTGTATTAGTGGCGGCTATGGTTTTGAGCATGTCAGCATGTGCGGGGGCAGCAGGGAATGATAAGTCGTCAAGTGAAGTGACCACATCGGCAGCAGCAAAAGACTTGGAGGGAGCATCCGAAGCACCGCAGTCGACGCCGGACACGGAAAAAAAAGCAGCGATGATTACAGCGCAGCCATTAGGAGATAAGGGTGTTACAGACAACACCTATGAAGGCTTTATGAAAGGCTGCGAGGAATTTGGGTATACTCCTACTGTAGTCGAAGTTCAGGCCGGAGAATATGAGGAAACTTTGCGGGCGATGTGTCAGGAAGGTTATGATGTTATTATGCCGTGCTGGTCCGCTCTTGAGGATGCATGTGCCAAGGTTTCGGCAGAATATCCGGACAGTGAATTTATTATGGTATTTAGCGAAATTGAACTGCCCAATGTCAAATCATTGATCAGTAAGCAGGAGGATGGCTCCTATTTGGCTGGTGTTGATGCCGCGCTGACAACCAAGACAAACCACATTGCCTTTATGGGGGGGTCGGATAATCCGCAGATCAACAAGTTTAGGGCCGGATTTGTGGCCGGTGCCCAATTAGTGAATCCGGATGTTAAGATTGATGTTACCTGGGTTGGCAGCTTTGATGATCCGGCCAAGGGAAAAGAGCTTGCATTGATGTTATATGATCAAGGAGTGGATGTTATCTATGTAGCCGCTGCGGCTTCGTCCACCGGTGTATTCGATGCAGCCAAAGAGACAGGCGGTATGGTGGTTGGTTGTGACGTGGATCAAAACGGCATTGTCCCCGGACAGGTAGTAGGTTCAATGGTTATTAACTATGGAAACTGGGTATATCAGGCTTTTCAGGAAAGAGAAGCAGGTGGACTTAAGTTTGGTGCTTTCAAATATGGTTTGGAAAACGACGGGTTGGATTTATTACTGCCGGAAGAATCTGTTTATAAAACAGAGGCTAGTATCACAGAAGCAGTAAAAGATGCAAAGCAGAAGATTATGAATGGAGAGCTTGTGGTTCCGACCAGTGTTCAATAATTCCGGATCTTTGGGCATCTGGAGAGATATCTTCCAGGTGCCCTTTTTGCGGAAAGGAGGGGATAGCGTGGCAATAGCAGTAGATATGCGGAAAATAACCGTTCGGTTTGGAAAGGTAACTGCCAATCAGGAAGTGGACTTTCAGGCTGATTGGGGGGAGGTTCATGGTCTGATAGGAGAAAATGGGGCAGGAAAGACAACACTGATGCGGGTACTTTACGGTATGTATACGCATCAGGAAGGGGAAGTGTACGTTAATGATGAAAAGGTTTCATTTTCTTCCCCCAAAGATGCAATTGGGCGGGGAATCGGAATGGTACATCAGCATTTCAGTTTGGTTTCCAGTATGACAGTAGCGGAAAATGTGATAATGGGTAATCCGCCATATCGTAACGGATTAGTAGACTTAAAGAAAAGCGAACAGATTGTAACCGAGCTAAGCCATTCGTATGGCCTAAGCATCAATCCACAGGCCAAGGTTGGTGACTTGCCGGTAGGACTACAGCAGAGGGTTGAAATTCTGAAAGCCCTTTATCTGGGAGCCGAGATCCTAATTATGGATGAACCTACGGCGGTACTTACGCCACAGGAAATTCAACAGTTAATGGAAACCCTAAGTAATCTAAAGCAAAAGGGAAAATGTATTATCCTGATTACTCACAAACTGGCTGAGGTAAAGATGGTTACTGACCGCATTACAGTAATGCGTAATGGCGTTGTAACTGCAAATGTTAATACTGATGAAACGGATGAAAAGAAGATTGCAATGATGATGGTAGGGCGGGAAGTAATTCTTGAAGTGGAGAAAGAAGGATATTGTCCAGGGGTTCCGATTCTGGATGTGAATAACTTATCCTGTCTGGATAAGATGGGGCTTCTGGCGGTGGAAAATGTTTCGTTACAGGTGCGTCAGGGTGAAGTAGTGGGAATTGCCGGAGTGCAGGGAAACGGACAGTCAGAACTGGCCGATGCAGTATCCGGGCTATTACCGTTAGTGTCGGGCGGAGTGCAAATGAATGGCGAGAAGCTTGGCGGAAAGAATATGCCCCTGATCTGCCGCGAAGCCGGAATGGGACATATTCATGATGACCGTATTCATGTGGGAACGGCAGGGGATATGTCAATTCGTGATAATTTTTTCACTACTGTTTATCGTCAGCCGGAATTTAAAAAGCATATGTTTCTTAATTATAAGAAGGCAGACCAGGTGGTTGAAGGCAGTGTCAAAAAGTTTAAAGTAAAGATTGGTAAGATCACCGATGAAATAAGCTCATTGTCTGGCGGTAATATGCAAAAGCTGATTATTGCCCGAGAGATGTACCTGGAACCCAGACTATTGATTGCCAGCCAGCCGACCAGAGGGGTAGATATCGGTGCGACCGAGTTTATCTATCAGCAGATTATTAAGCATCGGGATGCCGGCAACGGTGTGTTGTTGATTTCCAATGAACTATCAGAGATACTGGCACTTAGTGACCGGATATTGGTTATTTATAAAGGTCAGATAATCGGTGAACTGAACCGTCAGGAGGCAACAGAAGGAAAGATTGGCATGCTGATGGCCGGAATCAGACCAAGGGAAGATAAGGGGGCGGCACAGTGAATTTTGAGTTTAGGCAGAGAAAAATAAAACCTTCTGTCATTATATTGTCAATCGGTATTGGACTTATGCTGGGAACCATATTTATTCTGATGGGCGGCTATAATGTTGTTACGGTGTATTCCTATTTGATGAGAGGTTCACTTGGCAGCTTGCCCGCATTGACATCGACGATACGATGGGCATCGATTTATCTGCTTTGCGGAATTGCTTCTGGTATCGCCTTCAAGGGGGGGATGTTTAACATGGGAACGGAAGGTCAGTTGTATGCAGGGGCATTTTCTGCCACCTTAGTTGGGATATATGTAAAGGGACTGCCGGCGATTTTGCATATTCCCTTATGTATTCTTACCGGAATGGCAGCGGGAGCCATCTTTGCGGCGCTTCCGGCGATCCTTCGGGTTTACTGGAATACCAGCGAAATCGTAGTTACTTTAATGATGAATTATATTGCGATTAATTTGACTAATTTTCTGGTCAAGAAGTACTTCCTTACCAGCGGAATCTTTGGCGATTCGCTGACGACAGATGAATTGCTGCCCAGTGCCCGGTTCCCTGTTTTTGGGAAGAGTCCTATTTCCTTTGTCTTTTTATTGGGAATCATTCTGGTAATTTTATTTATTATCTTTTTTAGCAAAACCCAAAAAGGTTTTGAAATGAAAGTATCGGGATTTAATCCTGAACTCGCCAGATACAGCGGCATTAGTGTAAACCAGGTAAGGATCTCGGCAATGTTAATGAGCGGAGCGGTTGCCGGGCTGGCTGGAGCGGCTGAAATTATGGGAGTTCAAGGTCGATTTTTATCCGGATTTTCTCCGGATTTTGGAACCAGTGGCATGTTGGTGGCATTGTTGGGCAATAGCAACGGGGTGGGGATTTTTGCTTCTTCTTTATTTATGGGAATGCTTAAAGCCGGAGCGCTTACACTGGAGCGCAGTGCCGGAGTTTCCAGAGCATTGGCGGTGATTATACAGGCACTGATTATCTGTTTTATCTCGGTGAAGTCAATCCGTATTCCTGGGAAGTTGAACAATGTGATGCTAAAGCGGGAAAGGAGCAATGAGACATGATTTCAGCAAGCATAATATCTCCGATTTTGCGAGTTACAACACCTATTTTGTTGTGTGCATTAGGCGGTGTCTACAGTGAACGGTCAGGAACCGGAAACATCACCTATGAAGGAAGCATGTTGATGGGAACCTTCACCGGTGTAGTGGGCAGTTACTACACCGGCAGTGCCATTGTTGGTGTTTTGTGTGCGATTCTGGGTGGTGTTTTTATCAATGTTTTTTATGGTATCTTGCGTTTGTATATGGGCGGCAATAATGTTGTGTGCGGATTTGCCGTTAACTCGTTCAGCGTTGGGGCGACCACTTATTTGCTGCGAACGTTATTTAAAACCAGTGGTACTTTATCTGATCCGCGGATTCAAGGGCTGCATAAAGTAAGAGTACCAATTCTAAAAGAGATTCCTGTGGTTAAATATTTCTTTGTTAATCAGACGTACTTGGTGTATCTGGCTTTCTTTTTGGTAATTGTAACAAGTGTGGTGCTCAAACGCACCAAGTTTGGCATGAATATTCGTGCTTGTGGCGAGAACCCCATGGCAGCGGCGGCAGTCGGCGTGGATGTCAATCGTACCCGGTGGATGTGTATTATTATTACCGGTGTCCTTTGTGGCCTGGGGGGTGCTCAGATGGCGTTAGGAAATCTGACCCAATTCTCGGAAAACATGGTTGGTGGCCGCGGGTTTATTGCTCTGGCAGCAGTGATCCTGTCTCGGGCAACGCCGGTCGGGGTACTTTGTACAGCTGTTTTGTTTGGCTTTGCGGAGGCCTATGCCAATCTGCTTCAATTAACCAGTATTTCCTCGTATCTGATTTTGATGATACCATATGCAGCCGTTATTATCATTCTGGTTCTTCAGCCGGAACGTCTGAAGGAGTTTAGAATAAAATGGAAGATTCATCAAAATAAGACGCCTATAGAAGGGAAGAAGAAATAGCGATGAACAGATTGAATGAAAAGATAATTCTGGTGATCGGTGCCGGTGGCGGAATCGGGGCAGCCTGTGTGAGGCGGCTGGCCGGTGAGGGTGCATTGGTGATGTCATCTGATCTGCCCGGAAGTGGTGCAAAAGAAGGGGCGGCCTTTCGGGTTTCTTGTGATGTAACAAGTATTGCCAGTTTGGATAATTTATATTGTATCATCAGAAAGGAAGTTGGCAGGCTGGATGGTTTTGTATATTGTTCCGGTCTGGGTTCATCAAAGGGGTTTTTGGAGACAAGCATCGGCCATTTTGATGAGATTATGGCAGTCAATCTTCGTGGCGCATTTTATGCCAGTCAAAAAGCAGCGGAATTGATGAAGACAGGAGGAAGTATGGTTTTTATTGCTTCTCAGAAAGGATTATGTGGTTCGACCGGGAGCCTGGCTTATAATACCTCCAAAGCCGGGATGGTAGTGATGGCTCGCAGTATGGCGCTGGAGTTGGGCGTAAAGGGAATTCGGGTAAACTGCGTCTGCCCGGGGCCGACCGAGACGGCTATGTTTCAAGATGACATGAGGTGTCAGCAGGATCCGGCCGGAGCCAGAGAAAAGGTGGCAGCTTCCAATCCATTGCATAAAATTACCGACCCGGCTCAGATTGCTGCTGGTATAGCTTATATCATAAGTGATGAGGCTGACTTTGTGACCGGTACCGAGTTGGTCATTGATGGCGGCAGCATCGCCGGTGTAAGAAATATATAAGGGGAGGAATGAATTTAGAAAATGAATAATAAAAAAGTTTTTTTTGGCGGAAAGGTTGTTATGCCGGATCGGGTAATTGAGGCTTCCCTGGTGGTTGAAGGAGAACAGATTGCCGGCTTGCTCCGCCCGGGAATCCAGTTGGGGTCAGAGTATGAGGCCATCAATGTCAGCGACAAGGTTTTAATGCCGGGAATCATTGATTCCCATGTACATATGTGGGATCCTTCACCGCAAAATTATCGGGAAGACTGGAAATGTGGTTCGCAGTGCGCGGCAGCCGGCGGGATTACCACAATTGTAGATATGCCTTTAAGTGTACCGCCAGTGGTTGATGAACAGGGCTTTTGGATTAAATATGCTGTAGCCGACCAGGCTTCTTGCGTTGATTTTGCTTTTTGGGGAGGGCTGACGCCGGGATGTATTAATCATATGGGAGAACTAGATCAGCTGGGCTGTGTTGCCTACAAAGGGTTTATGAGTTTTGCAAATCCGGATTATCCGCAGATTACTGATGGTTATTTAGTGAAAGGAATGAGAAATGCGGCGCAGTTCGGCGGTCTGATTGGTGTCCATGCGGAAAATGCTGAGGTGGCAGATTTTGGCAGCAGGGAAATGGCGATGCGGACAGGAGTTTCCAATTATATGCATGATGAGGCACGGCCCTGGTGGGTGGAATATGAGGCAATTGAACGGGCATTATTATTTGCCAAGGTAACTGGCACTCGCCTCTATATTTGCCATATGACCATTGCCGAGGGTGCGGAGCTGTTGAAAAAGGCCAAGGCCGAAGGGATTCAGGTATATATTGAGACTTGTCCGCATTATCTTCTTTTTGATAAGATGATTATGGATGAAAAAGGGGCCTTTGCAAAATGCAATCCGCCGCTACGGAGTCGTGAAAATGTAGAGAAACTGTGGGACTATGTTTTTGATGGAACGATTGATGTATTGGGGTCGGATCATGGACCTTATTCAATAGAAGAAAAGACAAAGAATGGAAATTTCTTTTTGGAGTACAGTGGCTTTGGCGGTTTTGATGCAATGCTGGCAGGAATGTTGACGGAGGGATTTCATAAAAGAGGTTTGTCACTGACGAATCTTTCGGCGATTACCGCTGGGAATATTGCGCGTATCTTCCAGCTGGCACCAAAGAAAGGGAGCTTGATGCCGGGAGCAGATGCAGATATTCTGGTGGTAGATTTGAATGAAGAGTGGATTTTTGATGGGGAAAGAAGCTTTTCTAAAACGAAGAGCAAAACCAATATTTATCACGGAAGCAAATTAAAAGGAAAAGTAAAGCAGACTTGGGTCAGGGGGAAATTGGTTTATGATGGAATGATATTTCGGGAAGCCGGCGGATATGGGCAGTATGTACCTAAACAAAGGTGATGCAGCAGTGGGCCGGAGGATAAGGATATTACAGATATTATCATTCGGCCCAGTCATATATCCACAATCGTCGAAGATCACAGTTGGCTAATATATCGGTAAACAGTGGATTCCGACAGGTTTAACTGCTTTGCAATTGCTGCGACAGCACCTTTCATCCGCGGAATTCCCTGTTTATTCAATTTTTGGACAATCTCTTTCTTTTCTTCCGTAGTCATTCTTTTTGGCGGAATCCCCGACTCTGCAATTGTTTTTTCAATAATGGAATCGGCAAAAGAGACGATTGGTAAATCCAGTTTTTCTTCAACATCATTGCTGACATTAGTGTCGACCGGCATTAAATTGTAACTTTCCATAAACTGCTTTACGGAGTGCAGCAGCTCCTGCGAAGATGAGGTGTCAATATTAATGCAGAGCATACCGATTAATTCATTGTTATTTTTGATATAATAAGTGGAAGATTGAAATATTTTATCCTGGGAGGAAGCCTTATAATTTACGATATAGTCTTGCCCTTTATAACGCTTGTCATGTTGGATTTGGATTGCTAAATCAGTCATGGAACTACCGACTTCGCGACCGGTATGAAAGCCGTTGTGGATTGCAATAACCGACTGTACCGGTGTTGAAACGTCATGCAGCAATACTTCGGCATTTTTGCCTAATACATTTCCTAAAAAGCCTACCAATGGAATAAATAATTTTAGCAATTCTTCGTTGGACATGGGGCTTCTCCTTTCCCAAAAATAAAAAATCCCTAATATTTTAAAATATAATATAATTCCACGGAAAAGTCAATTCTTACCACAATTGCAAGAATAAATTATTATTGAGATAAAAAATTATTGAAATTGTACGATGATTGATTTATAATACAAATATCAAATGACTCAGGAGGAAAATGATCAATGAAAAAAGCAGCAATCGAAACAAAAAATGCACCGGCAGCAATCGGACCATACTCACAGGCAATCAACGCTGAAGGCTTAGTATTTGTATCCGGCCAGTTACCAATCGACCCGGCAACCGGAGCATTCCCGTCAGAGGATGCCGCAGAACAGACCAGACAGTCACTGGAAAATGTAAAAGCTATTTTGGCTGAGGCCGGCTATTCGATGGATCAGGTAGTTAAGACAACAGTATTCCTTAAAGATATCAATGACTTTGCGGCGATGAATGAAGTATATGCAAGCTATTTTACGGCGCCATATCCAGCCAGAGCAGCCTTTGAGGTTGCTAATTTACCAAAGGGTGCAAAGGTAGAAATTGAAGTGATTGCAAGATAGACGTAAGATAAAATCTTTTTCTGACAGACCACAAGCTCCCCTCGCATAAGAATGTAAAAAACATCCTATGTGAGGGGAGCTTCTCTGAGTCGTTCCCGGAGGGAATACACATTCCCATTCTTCATCAATAAATAGTATCAGGACGTTACTGCATTGGTAATCACACTTCGCTATATGATTCATAAGGGTTATACTGTAAAAGATGCGAAAGAGCTTCTGGCACAGTTGGAACATGATAGAAACTATGATAATTTTTAATCAGGCAGAAGGCTGAAATGAAGAAACCTATGTCCCTGGTCAGTAGTTGAAGTGTGGATTACGCTCGATACTTCCTTTTCACAAAATGGACAGGTTGTTGCTGCGGTTGGAATGAAGGATAAGAAAGCAGTATCTTTATTGATATTGTTTCCTTGTCCTTTTTTTATGGGGAAATGAAAGCGCATTTCCTGAATATACATATGTGTCGAGAAATGATGAAACCACAGGGATGTCTAAGGTAATTGCTCCCCAATATGAAGGCGACATAATACCAAATGGAGTGATTGGAGCTTGACTCGGTTTTCATGGTATGGTAGTGTAAGCGTACAGTATTTATTTAGGTGGTGTCTTATGGATTCCAAATACCTTAAACAGTTTTGCGTGGCGAATTTGCGAACCGGGTGGTCCAGTAGGATTTTGCGCAGGTTGGGAAAGATCAAGCCGCGATGGCAGACGGAGAGACGAAGCGCAATAGGGGGATGGCATGAAAAGTATATGTTATGTTGTTTTGCCTGATAATTTGCCTTTAAATGATGATGATGTTTATAAATTCGTGAGAAAGCATATTCTTAAATATTATTCCGAATTGGAGATTGAACCATATAAAAAATTCTTTACTGAAAAAGAAACTCTAGACATTGCAAAAAGAAAAGGTTTTTACAGTGTAGCCGACTTTGAGAAACATTTAATAATGCATAATGACGACGATGGTATAGAGAACGGTTTATATTACTGGATTACCACCTATAACTATCAGGGGCGTTGGGATAGTATAAGGCTTGATGGAATAATGCAAGGGCATCAGTTAGAGAAATTCGAGCCTTATTCAATAGTTACTCCGGATGGTGTTTGGCACTCTGCCATGGACTATGGGTATATACCTAAATTAGACTTTGAGAGTGGTGGACAGCATCCTGATAATATTGAATCCGGAAATAAATGGCGGAGTTACCTAAAGGATTTTTTTGACCAGTATAAAAACAAAAATTTAGCCATCATACATGTACATTCCTAGATTCATGCGTTTGAAGATATTATATTTAAGCTCATCAACGGTGAAGAGAATAAATTTTATCAAACAATATATACAAGTTTTGCGGTGCATTGTGAAAGGTGTGTTTGATGATACTGTCTGGAAAGAGAGCGTATGTTAGTACCTTTTCAGGCAGTATTTTTTTGAAAGGCTTTTGTTTTGTGTTGGGCAATGATACAATAGGGTTATTGCTAGTGAGGGAAGGTGATCTGGATGGAATTAAAAAGAGACATTTACCAGGAATTGATAAAATGGAAGAAAAATGACAGCGGAAAAGTGCTGGAACTGGAAGGTGCCCGTCAGACGGGCAAGACCTTTATTCTTGATAAATTTGCCAAAGAAAATTACAAAAGGTATTTTTATATCAATATGCTGCAGACATCAGGAAAAGAATATCTTGCCTGTTTGGAAAAGGCAACAGAGTGGGAACCGGGGCAGCCAAGAAAAGAAAGACCGTTACATGACGCCTTTGTTTTGTTTGAATCATCTTTTGTTGATGATAAAGATACAGTTATTGTGATTGATGAAATTCAGGAATCAGCGCAGGTATACTCTCTGATCCGTCAGTTTGCAAGGGAGTTTGAATGTCATGTTATTGTGACGGGAAGTTATCTGGGGAAAACGCTGGAGAAGGAATATTTTCTTCCGGCGGGTGATACCGATGGACTTACTTTATATACATTGTCTTTTGAGGAATTTCTGGACGCCTTTGATAAAAGACCCTTATTTAATGAGCTGGGATTATACGGTGAGAGCCGACACGACAAGTATGATGAACTAAAATCCTACTATGAAATTTACTGCCAGACAGGTGGATATCCGGCGGCGATAAACAAGTATCTGGAAACACAAGATATTAAAGCGTGTAAAGAG
>Ga0153999_1000690_pt1 | contig 14332 bp, 7 predicted proteins | sample TSNC083MetaG_FD_104675 | JGI IMG/M metagenome (GOLD analysis project Ga0153999, IMG submission 104675) | Attine ant fungus gardens microbial communities from North Carolina, USA - TSNC083 MetaG | ecosystem: Host-associated > Fungi > Mycelium > Unclassified | place: USA: North Carolina, Lumber... | reverse complement strand
GCTTTCGTCAACCGCCGTTAAAAGGGAACGGCGGACAACGTCGGCAAATGGCAATAATACAAAGATAAATACACCTAAGAAGCTGGGAAGGAGGAAAGCGATGCCGGATAAGTATTTTTTCTTTTGTGTCAATGTATTTCCTCCCTCCTGACTTTTATAATTATTCAGATAAATAGATATTAATTTGCTGCATGATATTTGTCACGGCTTCGTCAACGGAAACCTCATTCTTCATGCATCTGGCAGTCTCGGCAATGACGGTTTCCTTAATCGTCTGATCTGTCAGTGCCGGTGTGTCTAAAGTTTCTATGAGTGACTCTAATTGCGCCACTTCTTCTTCGCTGGGCCATATAAGATCTAGCATAACCGGATCACCCATCACTTCATTCCCTTCGTCATCTACTGACGATATGCTCAGACCCATTGAGCCGTATTCAGTACCGGGTTCTTGTTCTCCTGCCATTGCAGTGAAAGCCGCTTTGTTTACCGGAAAACTTTCGCTCAGATTGTTTTTCTGCACTTCCTGAGATAATAGTGCCCTTAAAAAACTTTTGGATTCTTCCATCAACTCCGTTTTTGAATTAATGCCGGCAGTTGTCGATGGAATAAATACCCGACGCTCTTCTCCCGAAAGCAAACTATAAGACCATTCCCCCTTTGCTTTGTTCGTCCCAAGCAAGGCCATATATTCGGTTATCGAATTAACCTGCGTCAAACCTATTTTAGGCTGACTGTAGAAAACCTCCAAAGGTCCGCTAAACGCTCCTGCAGTGGATACACATTCTCCCTCTTCCGTCTCATATGCCTCTCCTAAACCGCTGATAGTACTTTCATCCTTACCGGCAATATCATTTTGATAAATTGAAGCGGCACCAATCAGGAATTCTTTGAGTAAGACTTCATTGATTGTTCCATCTTCATTTTGCAAATCACTTAAGTAGGCCGTTAATAATTGCCCGGCTAATATCTGTGCTCCTTCATTGTTGATGATATTGGCAAAATCCGGATTATCTTCCCGGAGCTTTGCCACCGTCTCGGTAAGTTTTCCTAAATTTGTAATATTATTTAAGGTTTCTTTATCGGACATGGCTACCGGTATTGTAAACCGTGTCGGCAGTGCATATACTTTGCCATCATTTTCATAAGCATTGACAATTTGCTCATACAGCCCTTCTGAATCGGAAACTTCTTTAATAATGTCACTAACGTCTTCAAGCAGCCCCTTTTCGATATAGGAAGCTATCGGCAGACCATCGAGGATCATAACATCCGGTCCATCGCCCGCCATAATATTTGTATTTAAGGTTCTAATAGCATCTGAGGTGGTCACCGCATCCTCCCCGGTCATACCTATCTCAAGAGTGACATAGATGTCCGGATTATTTTTCTGGAAAGTAGATATGGCCTGTCTGACGTTCTGATTATCGGTCAGAGCATAGACCTTTAATTCTTTACTTGGCACGGCATCCGCCGTTTCAGAATATGTATATCTGAGTAATTGACTGTTTTCTGTTAATACTAGAAATGTTTCATCATCAACCTTAACTAGTCCGTTAAAAGAATATTCCGGATTGGACATAGAATTTAAGCTTCCGTTTATAATCTGTTCTGTAGAGGTGCCTCCCATTGCATATCGGAATAAGCCTTCAGAGTTCACAAAATAATAAACACTATTATCCTGCTCCGAAATAAGTTGGATATCAGAACTCCCGTAAGAGTAAGAGAAACTTCCGGTATCCGCACTATTCTCAGTAATCATCTGGCTTAATGTATTCCCTTCCTCCACAAGTTCATAAGAAGTAAGATCATAAACCACCGAATTCTCTATGCCTTGATAGATTAAATGATTTTCGGTAACTGTAAACGACATAACATAGTCGTCATCGCCAACCTCGTAGGTATGCTTGACTTCCCCGGTTAGCGGATCTATTTGAAAAATTGCATTACCGCTAAAACCCGTTCCCAGTAAATCACCATTGTCAGCTAAACGAACTTCAATTAACGCATTGGCATGAGCACTTAGATATTCCTCTTGCGAATATTCCCCAGATGTAACAGATGCTTCATCATCACTTTCGGCACCTGACTCAGTCACTTTTTCTTCGCCGCCTGAACCACCTCCAATAATGGTTGTTACCGAACTGGAACCAGAACCGGAACTTACTTCCGGCAAAGTAAACTCTACTACTGCCTCCTGACCATTTTTATCTATAAATAAATAATGATACCCAGGATAATCTGCCGTCTCCATTTCTGTCTGCTCCATATAAGTAAGGATGATTTCCCCACTGCTATTCATAGCAATACTAATCACCATATATTTTTCTTTATCCTGAAAAACCGAAACATCTTGATATTCCTGCGTCCAACTATCACCACTATCTGTGGACTTATAAATACCTGCACTGGTTAAAAGATACAGGCTTCCATCTTCTGTTTGTTTTATACCATAAGCATAAGCATCATTTGCATTAGTTATATCCTCAGGTAACGATAATTCTTCTTCAATAAATCTGCCTTTTGCGCCTTCGCCATCATTATCGCTGCCGCTATCGGATGTTGTTTCACCTGTACCGCTATTGCATGCTGTCAAAGCTATGATACACAAAATGAGCAATGCCGATAAAACTTTCCTTCCTTTTGCCTTCATATAAAGCCTCCATTCGTTTATTTCTCTTTTTCTTGACTTTTTAATCATATCACTATAATCTCTAAGTTTTCTCTAAGGTTTAGAGATTTTTTAAAGAATTCTATGATATAATTCTAGTTGACAAGAACATCTAAGATATCAAAAAAGGGGAGAGGATTATATGCGTATTTTAATCATAGAGGATGACGTTAAGTTATGTGAATCTTTAAGCTATCAGTTAACTCAGGAAGGCTACAGCGTGGATGTATGTCACGAAGGCGATGACGGACTGCGCTGGATTTTTGAATATGCCCATGATATTATTTTGTTAGACAGAATGATGCCGAGAATGAATGGCATCCAGGTTCTTAAAAAAACCCGGGCCGCCGGTATATCTACGCCAATTCTTTTAATTACCGCCTTAGGTGAGCTGGGTGATAAAATTACCGGACTAGACAGCGGTGCTGATGATTATATTGTAAAGCCATTTGCTTTTGAGGAATTATTGGCACGCATCCGAAGTATTATCCGCCGTCCAAGGCAGTGGGAAGGAACGCCAAAGCTTAACTTCGGGGACATTTCATTTCAACCCATCGAAAAGCAGCTTTATCATGAAGAAAAGAATTGTACCCTGTCTAAACGGGAATCTGATTTATTGGAAATGTTTTTACGTAACCCGTCCCAAATACTGCCAAGAAGTGTTTTATTATCCCGGGTCTGGGGGCCGGATGCGGAAATAGAGGACGGTAATTTAGATAACTATATTCATTTGTTAAGACGCCGGCTTAAATCTGTGGGCAGCACATTAGTCCTTAAAACGATACGGAGTGTAGGATATTGTCTGGAGGCCTCCAATGATTAAGAAATTTCATTTTCGACTCACCATTTTTTTTACTATTGTCATAGGTATTGTCTTAACTGTGATGACGATTGTACTTCTCCTGGTATCAGAATCCGGCATGAGAAAAAATTACTATATGAGTTTTTTAAATGATATCACCGCAATGTATACTTATTTGGAAAATCAAAGTTTAATTTCCAATGAGTGGCTCTCTAAAATGGAAAATGGCGGTCTTTATATGATTCATATTGAGGACAACGGGCAGCCTCTGTTTTTTTCCACCCTGGTGGCCAGTGAGTCCCGGGAAGCCATTATTGAACAGGCGAAGAAGATTTCTACATCAAAATACGGCTTTGATATATCCCTGCCCACCCGCTCGACTTACTTAACAACGCATAGGGAGTTTCAAATGACAACAGACGACAAAATCTCCTATTATATATCAACTGCCGTACTGCCTAAAAATAACGGTCACCTAAGCGTTGTCATCGCTTCCTCTAAAGCGCCGCTAGAACAGCAAATAGTAAGGCAGAGACTATTATTTATTGCTATCGATATTATTTCCTTAGCTATCTTAAGTGTATTTTCATTTATATTTACAAGAAGAATGCTTCGCCCGATTGAGGAGAACAGACAGCGTCAGGTTCAATTTGTAGCCTCTGCCTCCCATGAACTGAGATCTCCCTTAGCAGTCATACTCTCTTGCGTAGGTGCCGTAAAGAAGTCAAGTCACGATAAAGCAAAACAGGAAAAATTTATCGATTCGATACAATCAGAATCATTAAGAATGTCCCGGTTAGTTGATGATATGCTCGCTTTAGCCGGTGCCGATAATAAAACCTGGAGCCTAAATAATACCCTTGTGGAAATGGATACATTACTGATTGATGTTTATGAAAAATTTGAATCCCTCTCCAAAAAGAAAAATATAACGTTAGAATTATTGCTCCCGGAAGATTATATTCCCCTTTGTAAATGCGACCATGATCGTATTGAACAAGTGCTTACGATTTTAATGGACAACGCCTTAAGCTATAGCTATCCCGGTGGTCATGTCCTGTTGTCACTGACAAATCAGACGAATTATATGACAGTCAAAGTACAAGATAATGGTCCCGGTATCTTGACAGAGGATAAAACACAGATTTTTGAACGCTTCTATCGCGTAGATCAAAGCCACACTGAAAAAAAGCATGTCGGCTTAGGTCTATGTATCGCAAAGGAAATTATCAAACTACATAAAGGTAAAATATGGGTTGAAGATAGCTCCGGCGGGGGTTCAACTTTTATTTTCACATTACCGCTATGAAAACATTGGCAAAAAAATAAGGACTGTTGCAAAACGAAAATCGTTCTGCAACAGTCCTTATGGCGCTTACTCGACGCTTCCTGCCTTTTCAACCTGCACAATCGCTGCTTTTTGCATCGGAATTCGGCAATTCTTATTATTACCAAACTCGACAACAACAACTTCTTCAGCAATATCAATAACTACACCATAGAAACCACTTGTTGTCAGTATGCTGTCTCCCAGTTCTAGTGATGCCATTAGTTCATCCATCTTCTTTTGCTGTTTCTTCTGGGGTCTAACTGACATAAAATAAATCATTCCTCCGATAAGTGCTACATATACAATAATAATGCCTATGTCCATTATTCTACCTCCTTTAATTATAATTAATTTTTATTTATCAAAAAGCTTTCTAACTTAGCCTTTTTGTATATCGCAAACCGATGATGCTCTATGGCATCCCGGATTTCTTCCATCATGTGGTTATAGAAATATAAATTGTGGAGAACACATAGACGCATACCAAGCATCTCTTTTGCCTTAAGCAAGTGCCTTATATATGCTCTGCTGTAATTTTGGCAGGTCGGGCAGCCACAACCTTCTTCAATAGGACGGTCATCTAATTCAAATCTGGCATTAAATAAATTCAGCCTGCCATAATTCGTATATGCATGTCCATGACGCCCATTGCGGGAAGGATATACACAATCGAAAAAATCTACACCGCGTTCTACGCCTTCCAAAATATTGGCAGGCGTTCCCACACCCATCAAATAGGTGGGTTTATCTGTTGGCAGATAAGGGATAACCCCGTCAAGAATCCGATACATCTCTTCATGGCTTTCGCCTACTGCCAGACCACCGATGGCGTAACCATCTAAATCCAAATCTGATATGGCTTTCGCATGTTCAATACGGATATCTTCGTAGGTGCCGCCCTGGTTAATGGCAAACAAAAGTTGATCCTTATTGATTGTATCCGCCAAATGATTCAAACGCTGCATCTCGTCCTGACAACGCACCAGCCACCGGGTTGTCCGGTTCACGGAATCCGTCATATATTCTCTGGTTGCCGGATATGGGGCACATTCATCAAAGGCCATCGCTATGGTGGAAGCCAGATTGGATTGAATCTGCATACTTTCTTCCGGTCCCATAAAAATTCTTCTGCCGTCGATATGAGAGTTAAAGTAGACCCCCTCTTCTTTAATTTTACGTAATCCGGTTAAAGAAAAAACCTGAAAACCACCTGAATCTGTTAGAATAGGCTTATCCCAATTCATAAACCGGTGCAGACCGCCCAGCTGCTTAATCACCTGATCTCCCGGTCGAACATGCAAATGATAAGTGTTGGATAATTGTACTAAAGTTCCAATCTCCTGTAAATCTGTCGTAGCCACCGCGCCTTTAATGGCCGCTGCCGTACCTACATTCATAAAAACCGGTGTCTGTATAGTTCCATGGACAGTTGTAAGCTCTCCTCGCTTTGCCCTGCCATCCTTGTTAATTATCTGATACATCTAAGTCTCCAATCAACTGACGATACTTAAAAGTATACCTGTTATGCGATGATTTATCAACAATTAATTGCATTTTTCATAAAGTTTTTATCTATGCCTGACACAAAAAGGAGCGGTACGGCAACATATATCTATTCGTACCACTCCTGATTTTAATCATCATTCAAGTTTATACTCGGCAGCAAGCTTTTTCAATTATGCTTTACTCTTTCGGTACTTGAGTAATATAACGCCGCATATTAACAGTGTGCCTATAAATAAAACAATGAATATGAATATCGGAGCTTCATCGCCTGTCTTTACACTACTTGTTGACGAAGTATTCTTAGCCGAACTCCCCTTGCTTGTCGTGGCAGTTTTACCCGAATCACTGCCGTTGCTACCGTCTTTACCATTCTGTCCACCCTGAGTATCTTGAGTATCTTGGGTATCTTGAGTATCTTGAGTGTCTGCTGATAACTGCGCAACAGCAAATTCACTTAATAAATCCACTTCAAATACTAAGTAACCGTCTGTCAGCCGGAATTCTTCCTCTGTCAAAGTGCCTTCATGATGATGATAGATTTTAAGTAAGCTTATATCTGTTGTAAATCCATCTGGAAGCGGAATACTGATTGTCAGGGTACCATTCGGTTGTACTACTTTTCCTTCTCGTGCCAGTGTAATATCATATAATACATATTTTTCTAAAGCCTCATTTAATTTGGTCATAATCATTTTTTTAATTGAATCATAAACATCACCGGAAGAAATTTCCGTAACGATTAATTCGGTTCCTTCCTCAACAATACCCGCCTCTGCTTCTGCGATAATTCCTGTTGCTTCATCTGTTGTTTTAAAAGGCGCAGCTATCTGAATCATTCTCGGTGTCGTATCTACATACAGCATACCATCATTTGCATCTGCTTCGGCATACAGCTCTACCATGAAAAGTTCTGCATCAATCGATCCGTTATCCTGCCCCGTAAGCCCGGCAAATGGGCCTTCAACTAGTCCGGCAATATATTGATTGGTCGATACCGTATATGTTGTTACCGTATTTGATGGGTCTAACTTGGTTCCATCTGCCATAATCACCTGATAGAGTACATTCCTATCATTCTCTTTATCATAATAATAAGATACGACAGCACCATTCATCTGCATATTTTCCTTTGAATCATTAGCCAAATATTCCATAATGTCCCAAAGCCGTGCCTCAGTAACTTCAAATATAGGCACTGTATTACCAAATGGCTGCATCGTATATAAATCGCCAACCGTGATTTCTCTTGATGTTTCACCAGCTTCAAACAAGAAATTCGTCCGTATTCCTCCGGAATTGGTAATTGCAATATCAGAACCGGTGGATCTGTTCATTAAGTCAGTAATCCAGTTTCCGGCGGTATGCGTTTTTGTTACTTCACCATTGACTCCTGTCAGGTATACATCCTTTCTGATTTCCGTTGTTATTGTTCCAATAGTTTCAGTTAATATGGGTTCAACAATTGATAGAGCTATTTTACTGATTCTATAAACTTCCGGGTCGAATTCTGCCGAATTGTCTTCATATAGCTTTGTTCTATCACTTGTTATTGATATGTAGTCAGGATTCTCAATTGCAACGCTGCCATCATCATAAAACACAATTTCGGCATAAGCATAACCCTGTCCCTTGCAGTTTCCCTGCAGATAGGTTATTCCATTATCTGCCACGCCGGCACGGGCAGTATGGCTGTGTCCGCCTAAGACTGCATCGATATAATCAGAATCAAGGCTGTCTACCAGCTCCAAGGGATCGATATGCCCTAAGACAATAATTGCATCCGCCTGTCCACTGTCTTTTAGATTTTTTGCTATACCATTTACTATCTCAGGATCATTATGTACTTCAAATGCCTCGAATCGGGAAGTCATAATATCAACTGCATAATCCTCCACATATCCGATGACAGCAATATTTTTACCTTCCTTTTCTACAATCATATAGTCTTTAGTAAAGGTAACACGATTATTCGTACCTTTATAATACAAATTGCTGGCAAGCACAGGTGTATTTCCGCTGCCGGACACCGAATTCGCAGGATTATTAAGTTCTGCAAAATCATACGCTAATAAAGTTGCATCGTCGTCTACAACTGAATCCACACCCCAGTCAAACTCATGATTTCCCAAAGCGGCCGCATCATATTTCATAACATCAAAGATTGCCGACATCGATTCACCATCAAGCATATTAGATACTAATGTTCCCTGGAATATATCGCCTCCGTCAAGAAGCAATACATCCCCGGAAGTCCGTGCCTGTTTAATGATACCGGCCAAATATGCCAACCGAAATTGGGTTGTTCCGGAAGTGTCAACCAAATAACCATGAAGGTCTGTTGTTTCAAATAATGGTACCCTTGCTTCTTCTGCTATCGACATAAGTGCAATACCAGGTGTTTCTTCATCCACAGATGAATCTTCCTGCTCAGTTTCTCCTATTGCATCAACCGCTTCATCATCTGTAATACTTTCATCTATAGTAGTTTCATCTGCAACAGCTTCATCTATAAATGTTACATCACTTTGTCCCTGTGCATAAACAGGTGCTAATGTTGTTGTAAACATAAGCAATATCATTAAAAGCAATCCTATTTTTTGATAACTTTTTTTAAAAACTTTTTTCATAGTCTATTCACTCCGTTCATTTTTTATTTTAGGCTCATTTGCCTATAAGTCTTGAGCCAATTAGAGAAACAGCCGGCACTGTAAAGATAATCCCCATACTTCCGGCAATGCTTCTAATTATTTCAACGGCAACAAAATCTGTATTAATCAATTGATTAAAAGTAATACCGTAAGAATACATCATCAGCATCATATTAAATGATGTACCCGCAAAAGCTAAAATCAACGTGTTTGTCATCGTTCCCATGGAATCTCTGCCAATGTTCATACCCGACTTAAATAGCTGCTTTTTATCGATCGAAGAATTATTCTCTTTTAGTTCTTCTATGGCGGATGAGATACTCATTGCTATATCCATCACCGCACCAAGAGATGCAATCAATACACCGCAGATAAATAATCCGGTGATAGTAAGTTCTGTATCCGTTGCAATAATAAGTAAGCTCTCGGTCTCTTCCATATGAAATCCTGTGATATGTCCAACTTCACCCACAGCAAAGGCAATTAAACCGGCAACCACCACGCCAAAAACAGTTCCAAGGGCGGCAGATATGGTCTTTGGCTGAACCCCTCCCAGTAAAGCAAAACAAAAAATTGTCGTAATAGTCAAAATTACAATTGTTGTCGGAATTGGCGAAAATCCTTTTAACACAAGAGGCAAAAGCAAAAAAACCACACTTACTAAAGTGAAAATAAGACCTGCTATAGCCCTTAAACCGACATTTCTGCCAATGATTACGATAACTGCTAAAAAAAGCACAACCAATCCGATAATAAGTGATTTACGGTTATAGTTATAAACAGATACACTGTAGGCTGATTCTCCCGTTGTATCAATACGTATCGAAACCTTATCTCCCTCGACAACGTATACATTGTAAAGACTACTAAAATAATTAGTTGTTTCAACAAGGTCGCCTTGATAACGTCCGGTGAGAATTTCAAGCTGCAATACCATATTCCCACGTCTGACATTTTCTGTTGTTCCATCAATTGTCGTATTATCTTCTATCACCTCGATAACCCTGGCTGTTTCATATTCCATTCCTGAATCTGAAGTTGTGTAATACCCAGGTTTATCATAATTAGCATAGTAAATGCCCCCTCCATACAAACCAATGGCTATTAGAATCAACACTATTTTTGTAACTATTTGCTTCACTATGTCCTCCACATACCAACTATGCAGCCAGCATATCATTATGCCGGCTGCTCCATACTGATTATTTAGTTTTGTTAGCTAAGCTTTGTTTTTTCGACGTTTGAATAATATAACGCCGCCTAGTCCAATTGATCCGATAAATAAAACAATAAGTAGGGATATTGGGGTAGTATCACCTGTCTTCGCACTGTTTGCTGAAGATGTATTTTTAGCCGAACTTCCCGGACTTGTTGTAGCCGTTTTACCTGTTCCGCTACTGTTACTGTCATTTGCGCCATTTTGGCTGTCTGTACTAGCATTACTACTATTTGCAGATAACTGCACAATGGCGAATTCGCTTAAAGAATCTACCTCAAATACCAGATAACCATCTACCAACCGGAATCCTTCCTCGGTCAAATTACCATCATGATGATGATAGATTTTAAGTAGATTTGTATTTTCTGTAAATCCATCCGGAAGTGGAATGCTGATTGTCAGGCTGCCCTTCGGTTGCACTGAGACTCCATCTTGTATCAGCATAATGTCATACAGGACATATTTTTCTAAATCTTCATCTAAGATGTCAACAATCATTTTTTTAATAGAATCATAAATATTACCAGAGAAAAATTCCTTAACTGCTAATTCCGTTCCTTTTGCTACAACTCCTTCCTCTGCTTTTACAATGATTCCTGTTGCTTCATCTGTCGCCTCAAAAACTTCTGAACTATCTGTATCACTTGTGTCGCTTGTATCGTCTGTGTCGTTCGTGTCGTCAGTGTCATTTGTATCGTTTGTATCATTAGTGTCGTCTGTATCGTCTGTGTCATCTTCTTCAATAAGGACTATTTCATCACAATCTCTAACCCGTAAACAGGGAACAGACTTGTCAGAATCTCCCTCCGGATGCAGATAGAGAAGTCCTGCTGCTGATACCGTATTTCCAACTTTAACAACATCTGCCAAATTGTTTGTTCCGGTAGTTCCTGAATAAATATAGCCATCGATAAAGACCGTTGCGATATCACCATTGTCATCTTTTACTCTAAATTGAGATACCACATTACCACTCATGGTCACTTCCGTAACTTCACCTTCTATCTGAAGCAGAGAACCGCCATAGCTATCATAATTCATAGCATCTGCAGCTGATACCTTCTTTGGTGTTATGACATTCTTTTCAGCATCTAATATCTTAGTCTGAATTACCTGTAATTCTTTATCTCCCTGATATTCATCTACATAGCCTATTACCTTAATCTTTGTACCAAGCTCAAGACCTTCTGTCGAATATGGGAATATTGTAATACCGGCAGTCTCATCCTGCATATAGATTGTATCAAAGAAAGTATTTCCTTTCACTGCCGTACCTGCCGTCACATATCCTTCTACTGCAAAGACATCGCCCTTTTTCCCTGCCCTTGCTTCGGCAATGGTACTAGTCTCCATCTCAACAGCCACTTTTGACAATATATTTTCCATGATTGTCTGGTTACTGTACGGTTCATCCCAAACATTATCAAGCACTGCTGTTATCTCAAAATCGGACATGAATACCGTTCCGGCTAAAAATAGATTACTGCCGCTGCTAAGTGTTTCATGAGCCAGTATAATAGCATCCCCTTGTTCAATCTCTACATAGTTATCATCATACGCTCTACTGTTAATAGAATAGGTTGTCTCGTGGCCTTTAATCAGATAGTTGGCTGTCCCGGAGGCAACCGCAGCAGCGTCGAGTAAGATTGTACAGCCACTATAGGCGCTATATGTCTGGGTATCTGTTAACCCCGCCGTATAAATAGAATCCTCGTTGTAATCGCTCAGATACAATCTGTATGGCTGGCCGCCATTATTCACTTCATCATAGGCTTCATCACTGTTTACCCGGGAAGTTGCCCCAATTACTTCTAATAGTTTGTTCATCTCCGTAGAAGTCTGTACATCTGTAGAATCCTGATAATCTGCCAATCCACATACGATCAAAGTTCCCCCACCGTCTACATAATCCTTAATAAGTGCAATAAATTCATCTTCAAAGTGAGACGGAGAGTAATCACCTGCATTGGCAGTGCCGGTCTTCTTACCGGGAGCACTAATAATGAGCAGATTACAATCAGCCAAAGTTTCATCCGTAATCTCATCTGTAACAATATTCACTTGTGCATTATTATTGGCAGCCACTTTTGAGAATTCACCCATATTTCCACCATAATAACCGGTTACATAATCATTATAGTGAGTTCCATCAACGACAACCTTGGTAACCATCTCAGAAACTGTATAATTCAGTTTGAGGACATCTGTATAGACTTTACTGACTCCGTTAAGTGCAGCCTCTACGGTTACGTAAATATTGGCTGCCCCTGCTGATTCATTTATATAACTAAAGCTATAGCTTCCTGTACCATATGACGCCACCTCAGATAATCCGGCTTCAGCAATATCAACGGTATGAATCACTTCATCATTCACAGTAAAGGTAATAGAATCTATCACCAAAGAACTGCTTTCATTATTGTATAATTCTAAATCTACATCTAATGCTTCTCCAGCAACCGGAAGAGCTTCTTTAGTTGAGATGCTGGATATTCCTACTGCCTCTACCTCACCAATCCATACCGGCGCTGTTACGGCAATATCGCCATCAGCCTGTATGACTTTAATATAGTAATAAGAATAATCAGATGCCAGATTAAAGGTTACGCTTTCTTCGTTTCCTGCCACCGATGTTTCTGCAGCCACCAAACCACCATTAACAATAACCTGAACAATGCCTATTGCTGTATCAGTAGGATCGGACAAATCAACTGAGAGGTCCACTGTATCTCCTACAGTCCCTTCATCCAATACGGTTCCCATCACATAATCATCTAGTGTATAATTTATTTCGAGATCATTATCTTCCGTGGCATATACACGCATATTACGAATCGCATCATAAATATTGTCTTCTGTCAAAGAATCGGCCAATACAACTGTTCTTGCCGTATTGGAATCTCCCCAGTTTCCTTTATGATTATCCTGATTGTTAGAAGGTGCCACATGCCAGCCTTTGTCCAATGCACGGGTATAATATTCATAAGAAGGGAAGTATCCACTGCTGCCAATACTGCCTTCTCCATTTCCAACTTCAATCAATGCAATCAAATCATCAATTTCTTCATCGTAGTAAGAGAAATCACTAAAGTCGCCAAATGTCGTACCGGGATGATTAAACTGTGATAATGAGCTTGTATCAGTTTTCAGCGTACTATAGTAATTCTGCAACGCAGTGCTGTAGACACTATACTCACTCTGGGTACGACTCTGGAATCCTTCTGTGTTGAAAGTATTTATATGACCGAGACCGTTAGACCATGTCATTTCATAGGCATACAGACCGACAAAGTCTTCATCTGTAGCTGCCGCTGCTGCTTCGTGTCCCTCTACCCACTCCTCACTTACAGAACCATCTGCAAGGGTGCCCGATGCAGCATTGTCAAAGCTATTGGAATGATCTGTTACTGCTAAGAAATCAATAGTATCCACATTACTTGCATGTGTATATGCTTCGAATACAGTGCCTGTTCCATCTGAATATGTGGTATGGGAATGGAGCTGTCCAAAGTAAGTACTGTATTCCTCGTTTTCCCTTTTTGTATAATTTAATTCCGAAATTTCGCTGTCTTTATAACCCTCTGTCACACCCTTCACATGCAAAGTAACGGGCAGATCACTTAACGTAATCTTATCAGAGCTGTTATATGTTTTCCAATTCACTTTATCCGTTGAATATTGAATACTTGCTCCTTCTGTTGTACATGATAAGGTCACTTTGGAATCTAATGCCACGGCACCTCCGTTTGGCGTTGCTTTTACAGCAGCTACCTGAACTTGTTCATATGTATAAGACCATTTCAAACTATCCGCCAAGCCCGACTTGGTTCCATAGGCCATCACTTTCACCGGAAATTCATTTAGTACCGGTTTATTTGATGCATCATACTGTACGAAATTTTCTCCATTGTCCAGAGAATACCAAATAACTGCTCCGGAGGTTTCACATGACAAGGTAAGTTCCTGTCCGGCTAATACTTTCCCGCTATCCGGTGTAATTGTCGGAATTCTGACAATATCGTCAGAAATAATTGGATTGCCGGTTACAGATACACTTTGCAGGTAGTTTGTTCCTGAATGCCCTATAGTTCCACCGTTAATCGAAGTACTGTCTGCCACTTGTATCCGGATATAAAGTTCCTCGGCATCATTTGCTTCT
>Ga0153999_1000687_pt1 | contig 14367 bp, 13 predicted proteins | sample TSNC083MetaG_FD_104675 | JGI IMG/M metagenome (GOLD analysis project Ga0153999, IMG submission 104675) | Attine ant fungus gardens microbial communities from North Carolina, USA - TSNC083 MetaG | ecosystem: Host-associated > Fungi > Mycelium > Unclassified | place: USA: North Carolina, Lumber... | reverse complement strand
GATGGATATGGTAGACTTAATGAAAAGTCATGCAGCAAGCGATCCGATGTCGGTAGATTTTAGTACTGTGGTGTCTGATTTTTCAAATGGGCAGGTGGCTATGATTCTTGGAACAAATGGATATCAGCTGATGATTGACGAGGTGAATCCTGATTTAAATATTGGTATGATGCCGATGCCAATTAATGATGATGCCCAATTTAATGACAATATCTATGTATCTGCGTCTACTTATTGGTGTGTAAATAAGAACTCTGCTTCAAAGGAGGCGGCTAAGGAGTTTTTAGATTGGCTGGTAACTTCTGAAATCGGGCAAAGATATATAACGGAAGACTTCGGTTTTATCCCGGGACTGAAATCCATCGAAATTAATGAATATGCCGTAGGACCGTTAGGGATGGATACTCTGATGTATATTAAAGCTGGTAAGACGGCCGGCTGGGAATGGCCTAAGTATCTGGATGGGGTGACGATTGAATTTGGTGGAGCTATTCAAAAATTTTATGCAGGTGAATTGGATAAAGCAGGTGTTTTAGAAAACTTCCAGGCGAGTTGGGAGGATTTGAAGGATAATTAATAGAGGGGGTCAATAAATGTCGATTACAAAATTTGACGGAATCTTATATGGCGGCGATTACTGTCCAGAGCAATGGGACGAGCATATATGGCTTGAAGATATCCAAATTATGAAATATTACAATGTAAACGCAGTGACGTTGAATGTCCACAGCTGGTGCATATTACAGCCGAAAGAGGGGCCATATGATTTTACGAAAATGGATAAAATGATTAAACTTTTGACGGATAATCAGATAAATATTATCATGGCGACAGGAACGGCTGCGCTGCCTAACTGGTTATTAAATAAATATCCGGATATGATGGCAGAAGATATTACCGGGGTGCGTCATAAGCCGGGGAAGCGCGTTAATTATTGCCCCAATAGCCCGGATTATTTAAGAGAAATCAAGAATATGTGTGAGGCTTTGGCTGATCATTACAAGGCACAGGAAAATATTGTTTTGTGGCATCTGAATAATGAATTGGAGATTAACTGTTATTGCACAAATTGTGCCGGGAAATATCGGGAATGGCTTAAGACTAAATATGGATCGCTGAAAGCGTTAAACCAGAAGTGGAATACGATGTTTTGGGGACACCAATACTCAGCCTGGGAGGAGATTAATCCTCCGGTATATGCCAACATGATTTATCGGAATCTAGATGGTACCGGGATTGATATTTCAGGATTCCCAACGGAAACGATCGAATATTTGCGCTATATGTCCATTAGCTATAGGAACTGCTTTGAAATAGAAAAGGAAGCGATCAGGAAGTATATACCCGATGCCGTTGTAACCAATAATTTCCAATATCGGAACTTTAATTATGATATTCTTGCAAAGCCCCTTGATGTGGTGTCATTTGACACCTATCCGTCAAATGGAGAACCGGCTTATAAGGCCGCATTTAATTACGATATCACCCGGGGAATGAATGGTTTAAAACCCTTTCTTATCATGGAAATGTCACCGAATCAGGCAAGCTGGGAAAAATGTGCGCCCATAAAACGGCCGGGTCAGGTGGCTCAGATTGCCATGGGAGCTTTAGCAAGAGGGGCAGAGTCTGCGATGTTTTTTCAGATCAGACGCTCCAGATCCGGATTTGAGAAATTCCACGGTGCCATGATTGACCATTCGGGCAGGACGGATACAAGACTTGGAAGAGAGCTTATGGAATTGGGGAACGCATTTAAGAAGCTTAAGAATACTTTCCTTGATAGTAAAATACCTGCCAGAACAGCTATTATCATGGACTGGGATTGCCGTTGGGGTGTGGAGATTCCCTCCAGTGTTCAAAAGAACATGCATTATCTGGAAGAGGTACTTTATTATTATGAGTGGCTGCATGCTCAGAATATCATGGTTGATGTTGTACGGGCCGATTCAGATTTTTCTGGCTATGATATTGTACTGGGACCAATGCTCTATATGATTGAAGAAAATGAGGCAGATAATATTAAAGCTTTTGTAGAAAATGGCGGAACCTTTATAACGACATATTATAGTGGTTTGGCTGACAAAGAGGACAATATCTGGATGGGCGGCTATCCGGCGTTATGGAAAGACATGTTAGGGCTTTGGATTGAGGAGACGGATGCCTTAAAAGTGGAACAGAGTAATATTGTGCAGATGTCAGCCTCGTGGCTTACTGGAGATTACCAGTGTGGATTCCTATGTGACTTGATCCGGGCAGAGGGAGCAAGGGTTTTAGGTACCTATGGGGACGACTTTTATCAGGGAATTCCTTGTATAACAGAAAATGAGTATGGAGCTGGAAAGGCTGTTTACATTGGAACGAAGCCGGAGAAAAAGCTGCTTAACGAGTTATTAAAGCATTATTGCGATGAAAAGAATATTGAACCGATATTGAGTATCCAGGCAGGTGTTGAGGCGGTTATGCGAATGAACGATGACAAACGGTATCTGTTCCTGTTCAATCATAATATTAACGTCGAAACAGTTGCTTTGGGTGAACAATATAAAGATGTTCTTCAGGATGTGGTTATCGAAAATGTAGAATTACCTGTTATGGGGTATGCTATTTTGGAGAAAATGAATTTTTAACTTAGGCTGCTCAAACACCCCCAATCATTATCGGTTGGGGGTGGTGCGGTTTTTTAGCATTGACAAAAGCTCAGGGATTCATCCGCACTGCAATCTTGCCAAACTGAGTGCCACTTTTAAGCAAGCGGTAGGCATCCTGAATATCCTTCAAATCGAACACCTTATCCAGCGCTGGTTTCATCTTGGTGTTTTCAATGGAATTTACCATCGCGGTCAGATGCTCGGTGCTGCCCACCCGGAATCCCTGAAGCTTGAGATTGCGCTGGGTGATGAGGGGAAGCATGATATTTGCACTGAACCCGGTGACAAAACCAACAACAGTTATCGTTCCATTCTGTTTTGCGCACATCATGGATTGGTTGAAGGTGGCGGCCCCGGTGATTTCAACCACAAGATCGACGCCAACCCCGCCGGCGTATTCCAACACGGCCTTGTGCCATTCCGGATTTTTAGTAAAGTTAATGCAACAGTCGGCTCCACAATCTTTTGCTCTTGCCAAAACATCGTCATTGACACCGGTGGTGATTACCTTGGCGCCGATGACCTTTGCAAATTTTAGTGCAAAAATGCTGACACCGCCGGTTCCCGGTAACAATACGGTCTGTCCCGATTGTAACCCGCCATAGGTGAAAACGCCGTTCCAAGCGGTCACGCCGGTACAAGGTAACACCGCTGCTTCTTCATAGGACAAATGGGATGGCATTCTGGCAAAGGCATTTTCATGCATGGTGAACACTTCGCACATGCATCCGTCGCAAGTGTAGCACAGATCAAGGTTTTTGGCCTCTTTTTCCGGCGTGAGCGGGCCGTCGATCCACATTGCGTAATTGCTGGTAATGACCTTATCACCAACCTTAGATTGGAATGATGCTACTAACCGTGAAGGACATGCGGCGAAGGTATACTTCAATGCTTTATTCGGGCTGAATTTCACAAGGACATCTGATAATTTTGTAAATGCGGCATTAAACTATGGATATTCAATTATTTTGTTAACGTTTACAAGAGAAATCGTAGCAAATGGATACATTACACAATTGGGATTGTATCATCAAAACCACTCCACTCTTTCCCATCGATATCACCACATTGCTGCTCTGGGAATACCAGCAGAAGGCCTGCTGCCATTGTCGAACAATTTGTGTGAGGCGAATATCAAACCATATGCAACAGCAAGACGGGCATGGCTTTTTGCAGATACCCCAAAAGGCGCCATTTTTACTGTAATCTGATAAATTCTCACAATTAAATCAACTAAAATAACCACAGTTATTTAAAAGTATGGAAAGAATGTAATTGGACAAAATGTTCTATAGGAGTATTATGTTTGTATAAGAAGTAGAAGTCTGATTGCCAATTGGAGGAACAGTTATTATATGAAGAAAAATTTTACCAGATATGTTGTTATTTTTATTTTATGTATGTTAGGGATAATAGGATGCTCGAATTCTACACAAAAACAAAATTCGGAAGAAGTGCAGATAAATAATATAGAATTGGAAACAGACAATATTATAGATACCTCAACGACTTCTATGTCTCAACTCTCTTATGAAATGAGACTTTATACAGAAGCACCAAATAAGGATAGCTCTATCAAAATTCAATATCCTGTTTTTTCTGGATACAAGGCAGAAGAAATAAATACAATTATTTTAACCAAAGTACTGGATATGGCATGGCTTGACCCTTTACGTATGCCAAAGGATCCCAAATTTATTCTTGACTATCAAGCGACTGTCACCTTACAAAACTCTAAAATGATCAGTATCGTTTTTTGGGGAACAAGCGATTTAGAGGGAAACCAATTTCCAACTACCGGATTATACTCCCTTAATATAGATATGCAATCCTTAAAATTAATTACATTCAATGATTTATATACAGTAAATAAGGACTTTGAAAAAACCTTTTTTGAGAAGGCGTTTTTCCCAAGTGAACCTGTTACCTCGTACAATGAAGAACTTTTTCCTGAAATGCTGAAATTCCAAACTCCGGAATATAGATTGCCGGGCCCATTCAGTATTCCAGAAAGTATATTATGTTTTTTTAAACCTGAAGGAATTGTTCTCAGTATGTCTGCGGTACATGCATCTGGAAGTGACCACTTTGAAGCGGAACTTTTATACAGCGACATACAGGAATACTATTTGCCAGAGAAAATATACTGGGAAGAGTAATTTCTTTTCGGTCTCCTCTATTAGATTCTGCCTATTTAAGACAGTGTGTTATACCATTTAGTTGCATTTGTTTCCCGCTCCGCCCTTTTCGTCTTAGGAATGTCTGGTTGTTCATTGATTCACATTGTAAGGAACGTTCTATCCTGAAGAAACAATTATCTGATATGGCACATCCGAAGTTCCATGACAGAGCATGTTGTGATAAAATGTAAATAAAATTTTCTGTTAGAAGCGAAGAAAAGGAGACATTTTTATGGGATATAACATGGTTCAAAAAATAATTGCATCACATCTGCTGGAAGGAGAGATGACCACCGGTTCACCGATTACGGTGAAGGTGGATCAGACCCTGGGGCATGATCTTACCTCTATTATGATTGGCCAGCTGCTGTGTGCCATTGATGTGGATAAGGTGAAGGTGGATACCTATTTTTACTGTGATCATAATGTGCTGTCAACGGATTCGGAGAGTACAGACGATCAGCTGTTTTTAAAATCATGTGCCAGACGGTATGGTATTTATTATTCAAAACCAGGCAACGGTATCTGTCATTTTCTACATAGTCAGCGATTTGCCCGGCCCGGCCAGATTTTCCTGGGGGCCGACAGCCATACGCCGACACCTGGCGCCGTGGGCGCCCTTCGTTTGCCCGCATTCATAAAGAGAACCTGTTCAACTATGGGATCTTGCCGCTGGTATTTGAATCACCGGCTGATTGGGAGCTCCTGGAGCAGGGGGATGTTCTGGAAATTGAAAATGTCTGGGAAGGCATCGAGTCAGGTGTGTTCCGGGTAAAAGCAGCAGGAAAAGCGCGGGTATTTGAGGTCCGCCTGGAAGCTTCGGAGTATGATAAGGAAATGCTGCGGGCTGGCGGTGCCATGAATTATCTGGCGAAAAGGTCTGGAATATAAAAAAATTAATGCCAAAGGCAGAATCAGCGGATACCGCTTGATTCTGCCTTATTTCTGATGAAGTGCTTCATTTCTTCTCGACCGGAGCGATTCAGGCTGAAACGCTGATTGACAGGACTATCGGTCAATGCTATACTAAAAACAAAGAAACAAGGAAATATGTATAAATTTGTTTTGTGAGTATAAACTATAGAAGAAGAATAAAAAATGGCACAGGCCACAATCAGAGGTGATAAGAAAATGGAACGCAAAATTATCAGTGTTTCTGTAAAGCGACAGATAACGATACCGCAAAAATACTTTGACGCGCTTGGCTTTAATAACGAGGCCGAATGTATTCTGCAGGACAACAGTATCCTCATCAGGCCGATAAGGGATACAGGCGGCAGCGAGTTTTCTGAACAAATACTTGCAGACCTGATATCACAGGGCTTCGAGGGACAGGAGTTGCTGAAAAATTTCAAGCAGTTGAGCAAAAAGGTGCGTCCCGCTGTGCAGAAAATAATCGAGGAAGCGGATGCCCTTGCACAGGGAGGCGATGGAAAAGCTAAAGGAAAAGGGTCTCAAAACCGCTTACCATGAGGCGCTGGATAAAATTGCCGCCGATCCATATATTGGTGAACTAAAGACCGGCGACCTTGCGGGTATTTACTGCCTGGACGTTTATTACAACAGGACAAACTATGAAATCGCCTACCGTATTTACGAAGATGACGGCAAAATTGTCATTGTCATTCTTGCCGGTACGCGAGAGAATTTCTATAATGAACTGAAACGGTATATGAACCTATAAATTACAGAATTCAAAATCAATGCATAGAAAAATAGATACAGGAAAGCGCGTCCAATCATTTAAGATTGAGCGCGCTTTCTAGTGCGCCCGGTGGGCACACGTTCCAATTGGTGAAAGTACCAAATCCGCCCGGCAGTGGGAGGGAAGTCAAAATTCATCACACAGATAACGATATTCAACCCTCTTTGCGCTGATCCATTTTATTTCTGCGCAACCGGCTCTGCATAAGCGAAATTAGCCGGCCAAACCACTTTATATTCGCCGTTCTGCACCTGGGCAGCGGAGATCACCAGATGCTCCGGTGAAGCGATGGCGGTATGGTCTTCTTTAAACACATAACGTCCGTTGATGGTCTGATAATCCATTGCTCCATAGGTTTTAGCCAAGCCATCCCGGGCATTGTTGGTACCGGCCTGGGTAATGGCATCAGAAACCATATAAACACCCAGATAGGAACTTAGATGCATGGCGTTAAGGCCGGCATTAGGGAACATTTCATACACCTTATCAGCAAATGCCGCACACTCTTCATTATTCCAGAAATCCACCTGCATTGGCAGCCAGAACAAGCCCTCGCAGGCAGCACCGGTCTGTTCAACAAAACCGGCTTTCAGCGGATAAACAAAGGCAATATCCACCCAGTCAGAACCGATTTCATCCACCTGTTTGGTATAAGCTACCCCTGAATTGAGCGGGACGAAGAAGGTCATGACCACATCCGGATTGAGTGCTTTAAATTTGTTGATCTGCGAATAGAAGTCGGTCGAGCCCTGTGTGACAACCTCTGCCGCAACCGTTGTGGATCCGCCGCAGAATTTCTCCAGTGCCGCTTCACAGGCCTTAACACAGCTTCTTCCCGCATCGGTGTCCTCGACGATATAAGCAACTGTCTTATTGGTGAAATCAATTACCCCTTTTTCACTTAAATCGGCAATCAGTTCGCCAAATGCCGCACCATAATCAGAACTGTTATAGTATGGCTTATAGAAGTTGACGTACCGTTCTGTATTTTGGGCAATGATCGTACTGAAGTTATCACTGGTACATTCAATGGTTGTAAATAAAACGTCCGGATACTGGTCGCAGATATCCATAATAGCCAGGGCACAGGAACTGAGACAGGAGCTGTAAACGACGGATACTTCATCCATTTCAATCAACTTGGTGGCAACCGAAACCGACTGATCGGGTGAGCCGCCATCATCTTCGCAATAGAGCTTCAGCTGATAGGTATCCCCATTCATCTCGATACCGCCGTTCTGGTTAATTTCTGCAACGGCCAGCTCCAGACCTTGCTGGCAGGCAATACCGCTTTCTGCCGAAGCACCGCTCAAAGGCAGGACAGCCCCTAATTTGATGATGCCGCCGGCTGCTGTTTTTTGTTCGCTGCCGGGACTGCTTTGGGTTGTGGAAGTCCCGGTGCTTTCAGCAGAGGTTCCACTGGAGGTGGCAACGGAGCCGGCACAGCCTCCGCACAGAGAAGCGGTGAGAGTCAAAAGCAGACATAAGGCAGTAACTTTTTTCATCATAATGATTTCCTCCTAATTTTTTATCAATCCGGACCGGTTCAGGCCGGATGGTCAAACAATGGTTTCCTTTTTGATATTTCGGTTCTGATGTTTTTCCGCTCTGGCAATGATTAAGCTTTTAAAAGTCCCCCAGATCCCGTCCCGTAAGAAAATGATGGTAACTATGATCAAAAGGGCATAAATGATCAGGCGGTAATCTTCAAGTTTGCGCAGCAGCTCAAGGCTGGCGGTGATGGTAAAGGAGCCGAGGATCGGACCGGCGATGGTGCCGATACCGCCGATCAGGCACATCGCAACATATTGTGTCATAAGTGCTGTTCCAAGGACAGATGTAGGGGTCAGGATATTCATATAGTGGGCATAAAACGCTCCGGTAAATCCGGCAATAAAGGCTCCGACCATATAAATCCGGATTTTGGTGCCGGCAATATTGATACCGAGGCTTTCTGATGCTTCCTGGGAATCTCGCATGGCTTTGAGCGACATTCCCATCGGCGAATGGACGATCTTGACTACGATCATCAGGGTCACGACCAGAATTACCAGCATCAGATAATAGCTTTTAACTTTGATATTATCCTGAAACAACTTCGGGATTTGGGAGAGTCCCAGTTCCCCGCGGGTAAGTTCCGGGAAGTTAGAAGCGATCAGCCGGATAATTTCACCCATACACAAGGTGGCAATACAGATATAGGGAAGCTCCTTCAGCTTCAGGCTGGGGATGGCGACCAGGGCACCGACTGCCATTGCCGCAGCAGCACCCATCCACATCGTGATCCAGGGGGACCAGCCGAAATGAATGCTGAGCAGTGCGGAAACGTAAGCTCCGGTTCCGAACAGAGCCTGAAAGCCGAAACTAAAGACACCTGCATAACCAGCGATCAGATTCCAGGCACTGGTGATACAAGAAAACATCATACACAGAATCAGAACATGAATATAGTAAATCTTAGTAACAACAAACGGCATTGCGATGAGCGTTAACAGTGCGGCAGCAGCCGAGACAAAGGCAATCTGCTTCTTTCGCAGCAGGATGAGCTTGTAGATATTCTGCATATGACTTTACACCCCTTTCTTCTTGCCGAACAATCCGGACGGCTTCATGTACAGGACTCCCAGCAGAAAGATATAAGCAATCGCATCACGCCATTCAGAGCCGATGGCACTCACCGCAATGCTTTCCACGATTCCCATCAGGATCCCGGCGATAATTGCGCCCTCGATATTTCCCAGACCGCCTAAGATGCAGACCACCAGTCCTTTGGTCTGAACGGTTGCTCCCATCCACGGGTTGACCGAATAAACCGGACACAGCAGGATACCGGCGACAGCAGCCAGTCCGGCACTGATGGTGTAGGTGATGAAGTAGATCTGTTTGATGTTAATCCCCATCATCATGGCATATTCACCGTCCTGGGAGGTTGCGATGATCGCCCGGCCAAGCCTTGTTTTCTTGATGACCGTCATCAGTGCGAGGATGATGACTGCGGTGCTTGTCAGAATAATGATTCTTTGTCCGGACATGGTAAACATATTCCAGGGCTTAAATACCGTGTTCCAGAAATAAGGTACATTTCTGTAAAGCTCTCCCCAGATCTTAAGGGCCAGATTCTGCAATAGAATCTGTAATCCTAAAGTCAGGATCCAGGGGCTCATATTCCAACCCGGTTTACGCAGAAGCGGCCGGATGGCGGCAAAATGAACTGCCGCTGCGAAAATAACGACTCCGACGATACTGATAATAATGGCCGGAATAAGCGGCATATTACCAACGGTAAGCAGCGTCCAGAGGAAGTAGGAGCCAAGCATATAATATTCGCCGTGAGCCAGATTCACCATCTTAAGTGTTCCCCATATCAGAGATAATCCGGCTCCGATCATGGCATAACAGGTGCCGGTGACAACGCCGCTCATGATCATTTCTATCCAGTAAGATAAATTCATCTTTTTCTCCTTATCTCGTCATAGTCCCAAATATGATTTTTGAATTTCCGGACTGCCCAGCAGCGTATCACTGCTTCCTTCCAAAACAACATGCCCGTTTTCCAGGACATAGCCTCTGTCGCTGATTTCCAGTGCGGTCTGGGCATTTTGCTCGATCAATAAAATCGTCGAGTTATTTTCACGGGTTATTTTTGACAGTGTTTCAAAAATCTGATCAACGATAACCGGCGCCAGACCCAGAGAAGGTTCATCGAAGATGACTAACTGGGGACGGATCATCAGGCCGCGGGCAATGGCACACATCTGCTGTTCGCCGCCGGAGAGGGTTCCCGCACTTTGCTTTGACCGTTCGCTCAGCCAGGGAAACAGGCTGATTACCCACTCCAGATTCTCCTGAATCTGCTTTTTATCCCTCAGGGAATAAGCACCCAGCAGCAGGTTGTCCATCACGGACATATCAGGGAACAGCCGGCGCCCTTCCGGGACGAGCGACATTCCCAGATCGACTCTTTTATAGGGCGGCACCTTGTCAATGCGTTCTTCTTTGTAATAAATGCTGCCGCTGCGAATCGGCAGCAGATTGCAGATTGTTTTGATGAGCGTCGTTTTACCGGCACCGTTGGAACCAAGGATCGTGACGATCTCATTTTCCCTGATTTCCATGGATACATCAAACAGCGTCTGGACATCTCCGTAAAAAGCATTCACAGAATCTACTTTTAGCATTTTGCCGCCTCCTTCCGACCGATTTTACCCAGATACGCTTCAATAACGACTGGATTTTCGGCGATTTCCCGGGGAGTTCCCTCGGCAATGAGTTGTCCGAAGCTGAGTACATACATCCGATGTGACAGCTTCATTACAGCTTTCATAACATGCTCGATCATCAGGATCGTCACACCCAGATCATTGACATGCCGGACCAGTTCCACCATTCCGCCTACTTCTGACGGATTCAGGCCGGCGATGACCTCATCCAGCAACAGGAGATCAGGCTTAGTGGCAAGTGCCCGGCATATTTCCAGCCGTTTTCGCTCGGGAACGTTTAAGGTTCCGGCCAGAGCATCCTTTTTTGGTGAAAAGTTCATCATCGTTAATATCTCTTCGGCTTCAGCCATGCTTTTTTCCATCAGCGCTTTGCTCATGATATTTCGCTTTCCGCCCTGTCCGAACATTGCACCGACCGCAACATTTTCCAGAACCGTCATGCCACCGAACGGTTTTGTAATCTGGAAGGTACGGCCGATACCGAGCCGGCAGCGTCGATCTGGTGAAAGACTGCTGATGTCGCTGCCCTGATAGATGATATTACCGGAAGTAATGCCGAAGGAGCCGTTGATGGCATTAAACATCGTGGTTTTGCCGGCTCCGTTTGGCCCGATCAGTCCAACGATTTCGCCTTTATCTACATGAAGGCTTACATCGTTAAGGGCGACGAGTCCGCCAAATCGTTTCGTTACATGTGTTACTGTTAAGATATTTTCCTGCATTTACCGGGCTCCCTTTCCTCTTGGATAAATGTGTATGATCCTGCAAAACCGTTAATCCCAGCGTACGTTTCGGGGGAAGCAGGTCAAAAATTCAGGTCCGTTTTTTCTGATAATGACAACATCCTCAACCCGGCATCCGCCCAGTTCAGGCTGCTGAACCGTCAGCTCGTAGGCAAGGGACATGTTTTCCTGCAAGATGTGATCTTTACGCCCCATTACCGGATATTCCTCTTCCGGGTCCATCCCCAGGCCATGGCCGCATTTGCGATTGCCGGCCGCCGTGTGCATGGAGCCGAAGCCATGTTCTCGCAGAACGTTGTCGATGGCCTCACTGGCGAGGGCAGAAGACATGCCGGGTTTTAAAAATTCAATGCCGACCTGATAGGCCTTAAGCGCACTGTCGAGGAGTTTTTGCTGCTGCCTGTTTACTTCGCCGTAGGCGAACCCCCGCCCCATGTCACTGACATAATTGCGATAACGTACCCCGGTATCAATCAGCAAAAGCTCACCTTTCCTGATCTTTTTATCAGTCCCTCTGGCAAGAACATATTTGCCGGAATGGACACCTGACTGAACCATGATATCGAAGGCCTGGCTGTCGGCACCATTCATGAAAAGAGAAGTGTGCATAATCTGAACTGCTTCACGTTCCGTCATACCGTCATATATATTTTCTTTGAGATCAAGCAGACTCTGGTCGGCAAGGCGGGCGGCATTACGCATAATATGTATTTCGTTCTCGCTTTTGATACATTTTAATTGATAGAGCAAATCTGTTTCAAACAGTGCTTCCCGGCCAAAAGCAGATTCGACGGTCTTGTAAAATTCAAGGGCAAAGTACTGTGCGCCGACGATGCCAATGCGCTTGTATTTGCCGGAGTTTTTAAAATCGGCCATCGATGCTTCAAAACCGGGGCGGGCCGGACGGACATCAGTGATCCAGGTAACATCTTTGCAGTAGGGGATAATCGGGCTTTCGCAAAAGAGAACCGGATCATCCTCCAGCGGCAGAAACAGCAGTGCCGGGTCCGGCTGAATTCCGTCAAAGGCGCGGAAATTAGACAGCCAGTACACATTGCTCAGATGCCAGGGATTACTGTAAATAATCAGTGCATCAAATTGCTCCTCGATCATTTTGCTTCGTGTTCGTTTCACGCGTTCTTTGTATTCCGAAAACGGAATCTCACAAATCACATCATCAATCAAATGATTTTTTATCAATGTTCATTCCTCCTGGTCTTAAATAGAAATCATTTATAATAAAGCTCCTGGCCACAGAGCCGTGTTTTCAAGGGCTTGATGCAATTTGACATGTATATTATGGTATGGTATGATGAAAAAAAACAAGTGGAAGGTATTGCCATGTCACAATTGACAATCAAAGATATAGCACGGAAAGCCGGTGTTTCGACCGCCACAGTTTCCCGTGTGATTAACGGAGTCGGTAATGTAAATGAGGAGATGAAGATCCGTGTTCAGGAAGTTATTTCCCAGAGCGGATTCAGGCCCAATTTCTCCGCACGCAGTCTTAAGGTTAATAAAGCATTTACAATCGGCCTGATTGTCTCGGATATTTCGGACCGCTATTATTCCCTGATGGCAAAGTCTGTTGCAGACGGGCTGCCTTCACCGGATTATAGCCTGATTGTCTGTAATACGGATAATCTGCCGGAAAAGGAAAAGTGGTATTTTGATTTCCTCTCGGGCAAGCAGGTGGATGGCATTATCCTGAATACCTCCGGCGGCCTTGACGAGGATATTTATGAGTTCAGCCATGATACACCGGTAATGCTTGTGAACCGCCGGATCAATAAAATTAACGATCCCAGAGCCCAGATTGATTTTGTTGGTTCTGACGACTGGGGTGGTGCGGTTACGATGACAAAACTTCTGCTGGAGCATGGACACCGGAATATCGGTATTATAAACGGTAATCTGTCGGTTTCTTCCGGCTGTGACCGTTATGGTGGTTTTAAGGAAACGATGAATGCTGCCGGGATTACGGTGGCAGATGATTATTGGTATTGTTTTAATGGTAAGTTTGATTTCATGACAGGATATAACGGTATGGAGCATCTGCTGAACTTAACGCCTCGGCCGACAGCAGTGATGACGATGAACGATTCCATAACGGTCGGGGCGATGAGATATTGTCAGGACCATCAGATCAGGATTCCGGAAGATATTTCGCTGATGGCTTATGGTGATGTTGATAACTCGGAGTTATTTGCAGTGATACCTACCTGCATCTCACTGGCTCCCCAGACAATCGGGCGGCATGCCATTGACAGTTTGTTCGAACGAATTAATGAACCGTCCATACATAATCGTGAGATTATCTGTAAGTCAACATTAACCATGGGCGGAAGTGTTCGGGGCATTTCTGAGTAAACGTTTACTCGAAGGTGTAAAAAAATATGCCATGCTTTTGAACATTTATGTTAGAGAAAGACTATATAGCGGAAGTAGTATGGTTTTGTTGTGCAACATTACCTCAGTAATCGTTTGCTCGTAATGGAATAATAGCATATTCACAAGGGCGTGTCAATATCCTTTCCATATTTTTATGATAATCCGCTTAGACAAGAATTAGTGCAGGATTATATTGAGAGAGTTACTGATTGTTTTGCTGGCGGTATTGGTTGGGGGAACATCCTTTCATCTGCCGGAAGCTTTTTATAAAGTAGCTGATATCTTGAAACCCACATTCAGCGCCAATATCCCCGATTTTTTTTACAGTTGTTAACAGCAGTATTGCTGCCTTTTGGATCCGGAATTGTTTGAGATACTGGATGGGCGGCGTTCCGATTGTATTATGGAAACAACGCAGGCATTCGCTTTCGCTTACCATACTACTTTCTGCAATTTTTGACGTATTTAAATCTTCCATAT
>Ga0153999_1000686_pt1 | contig 14368 bp, 13 predicted proteins | sample TSNC083MetaG_FD_104675 | JGI IMG/M metagenome (GOLD analysis project Ga0153999, IMG submission 104675) | Attine ant fungus gardens microbial communities from North Carolina, USA - TSNC083 MetaG | ecosystem: Host-associated > Fungi > Mycelium > Unclassified | place: USA: North Carolina, Lumber... | reverse complement strand
CGTCCCAATTTGAAGGCGAGTTCAGGTGTAAGCCCCTTGTTCGCAACACCCCTGACTCCATCCGTGCCAAAATATTTACCCATAGATTGTGTACCTCTTTCTAATTATAATTAAAAATCTTTTTGTAGTTGTTTAATAGATGTTTCATGTCTGATTAGTCAGTTCAGCCTTTATTCAACACTCACTGTTACTTCGTTTACTGTTGGTGTTAGCTTGATTTGGTCAGATCCTTGGATTTTAAGGGGTACAGTATGTGTGCCCTTATCAAGTCCAGTTAGGTCGACCTGTACTTTTATGTCTTCGCTTGCTAGCTTGCTTATTTGATCTTCTATACCCTCTGCCTCAACATCTGTAACTGCATCATTAGGATTCTTAAAGCTTACTGACAATCCAGATCCAAGTCCTTCAACTTCAATCGGAACTCTTTTTATTGTTTTCTTCTGTTTCAGTTCAACATTAATGCTAACTGTTTTCTTCGATGCTTTTACTTGATCCGGCCATTTAAGGTTGGCATCAATGGTACCGGACTCCTTAATTTTCGAAAGATCAATTGACTCTGTGGAAATGCTGGTTATACCTTTCAACATTTCTTTCTTTCCATATATTTCGACTTCCTTTGGATCGGCCTTAATAGAGACCATTTCATATCCAGCAGGAAGCTTCCCTTTTGTTTCTATATTGACTGGTACACGCTTATTCGGATTATGAACATCCAAAGATACTAGCACATTCTTTGGCTCAATCTTGACATTCAACTCATTGCCTAAGTGATCATATACATTCACCGGCACTTCACGTTTGTTCACAGACTCTGTCAAACCCGACACATCAACGAAAATTTTAACAAGGGCGATTTGGTCAATCACACTCTCTGAGCTTGTAATCTTGACCATCTCTGGTTCAATTTTCGGTTCACCAAGTTCGTAGCCTTTTGGAAGCTTATCTTCATTTATATAATCTGCCTTGACAGTAAAGGCCTTAGTCGCGCGTTTTTCAATCGTAACATCTACCGTCTTGGGCTCAATATAAGCCTTGAGACCTTTTGGCAAATTCGACTGCTTTACTTCCACTGTATGTTCGCCCTGAGTTAAATGACGCAGGTCCACATAAACATCGAAAGCACGCTGTCTTGCTGTTGGCCGCAAAATGCTTGCAGAACCTTCAAGCGAGACAATTACTGAATCTGGCACGCCGCTCACCACATATTTACTATCATCAATCTTAATATCAACCGGCATATTCTCGACTCTTTCTGTCTCTTCAGAATTGCTCGGCGTATATCTCGGGTCCTTCTGTGTTGTATTTGCCTCTACGTTGACAACGATGTAGAGCAATATAGCTAATGCCAGTGAGAAAATCCGGACAAACCATTTGCTTCTAAACCACTTATCCATTTTTCTTTCCCCTCCAATTCCAAGACTTGCTTTCGGAGGATTTAATCGTTGGCGACAAGTTGCTTTTCAAGAAATCGCGAAGACTTTCTAAGTCCATATCTCTGCGCAGTTCTCCATTTCTCGTACAAGAAATGCCACCTGTTTCTTCTGATACGACAATTGTAAGTGCATCTGTCACTTCACTGATTCCCATTGCCGCGCGATGTCGTGTCCCAAGTTCTTTAGAAATAAACGGACTCTCAGAAAGCGGTAAATAGCATGCTGCTGCTTCAATTTCCGTGCCAGTAATAATAACAGCCCCATCATGCAGTGGTGTGTTTGGCGTGAATATATTCGTCAACAGCTGGTTGCTCAACTTACCTTGAATAGGAATACCTGTTTCTGCATATTCACCAATACCAGTTTCACGTTCAATAGTAATCAAAGCGCCTATGCGCCGCTTTGCCATATAATTGCAAGAATCCACAATATCAGAAATTGCTTTCTCCAAACTATCTTCAACCGATTTGGTTCCTCTTGAGAATAGACTGCCTCGTCCAAGCTGCTCAAGAGCACGCCTTAGTTCAGGCTGAAACAGAATAATAATAACAAGGAAACCCCAAAGTATCGCTTGATTAGTAAGCCATTGCAATGTTTTTAAATCAAAAAGTAAACTTGCCATGCGCACAGCCAGGACAACGATGATACCTTTCAGTAGTTGAATGGCCTTCGTTCCTTTAATGAGCATGATTAATTTATAAATAATATACCAGATGAGCGCCACATCAACGCCGATCTTCAACCACTTGAAAAGGTCTACTCCCCCATCGAATATGCCCATGTCCCCACATCCTTCTTGCGCCGTTTATAAAAATTCCCAAGGGGAGAAGTCTATTATGCCATATATGCATATGCCGTCTTCACCCGTTTACCCGTATGCGATTTCATGAGAAACCTGTATACGTTATTATATCATAATTAACTTTTCAACATGACTATAAACACAGCTCCTGCCACCGAGCTGTAATCAGAAGACTTTTTTTGGAATATTGTTTTATTTTTTAAATTATGGGAATATTAATAAAAGAATATATTTCAGGAGGTCATATTGTGGAAAAAATGGAACTCCAACAAGCGATTGAAACATGTCGTCAAGAAATGATCGACTTATCAGCAAAGTATGGACTCAGCGCACTGGTTGTTATACAAACAAGCAAACATCTCGATTATTTACTGAACTGCTATGAAAATAATCAATCAGCCAGCTAGTACGTTCACTTAAATGTAAAAGAACTTTATGCACATTGCATATCACTGTGCTTTCCTGGTTAGTTAATGTGTATGTTTTCATCTAATTTGCAATGTCCCTTACTTAAAATAAGATAGAAATATATAGGCCACTCCAACATTACTCGGAGTGGCCTTTTCGATAATACTCATATCATATAATCTTCTGGGACAAACAGTTGGAATTGGTTCGCGCGAACGAAGACATAGTCTCCAATTTTTAGATCTAGCAACTCATATTGATCCCTTGATAGTTCTGCTTCAAGGAATGTATTGCGATCTTTGCGTAACACTTCGATTTGTACAGAAGGTCCGACTGGCTGAATATGAGTGATCTCAACCATAATCATGTCCGAGTATTTAGCTTCGCGCTCAATAGCTAAATGATGCGGTCGTACATAGCTGATTACCTCCTGATCAGAGGACAGGTGATCTGGCGCCTCGAATTCTAGGAATCCATCCTTCAGTTTGCCTTCATTTATCCTCCCTTTAAATAAATTGACACTACCGAGGAACTCATAAACAAATGGGGTCGCCGGGTGATCATAAACTTCTCTAGGAGTACCAATCTGTTCAATGCGTCCTTGATTCATAATGACAATAAGGTCTGCAACATCAAGTGCCTCTTCTTGGTCATGCGTTACAAAAACACTCGTTACTTCAATATCTCGATGCAGCTTTCGAAGCCACTTCCGGAGTTCTTTCCTTACCTTAGCATCTAATGCGCCAAACGGCTCGTCAAGAAGCAAGACGCGCGGCTCCACAAGAATCGCTCTAGCTAGTGCAACCCGCTGTCGCTGCCCACCTGAAAGTTGCATTGGGTAACGGTCTGCAAAAGCTTCCAGCTTGACGAGCGCCAGTAATTCCTCAACACGAGTACTAATTTCTGCTTTGGACGGCCGAATTTTCTTAGGCCTTGCTCTCAAACCAAAAGCAATATTTTCAAAAACAGTCATATGGCGAAAGAGTGCATAATGCTGGAAAACAAATCCGATGTTCCGCTCCTTTGCACCTGTTGTTGTAACATCTTGTTCGTCAAAATAAACTGCTCCCTTATCAGCCTGATCCAGCCCTGCAATGATTCTGAGCAAGGATGTTTTTCCTGATCCGGAAGGTCCGAGGAGCGCGACAAGTTTGCCCGTAGGAATATCTAATGAGATGTCATTCACTGCCTGAAATCCACCAAATTGCTTCGATATATTCTGAATTGCAATACCCATTTCTTATTTACTCCCTTCCTAAGTCCGCTCCCTTTTTCCAGTGCAATATATGCTGAATAATAATCGTAGCTACAGCAATAAGTGACATGAGCGATGCTGCTGCAAAGGCCGCTGAGAATTGATATTCGTTATAGAGAATTTCAATATGAAGGGGCAATGTATTAGTCATGCCCCTGATATGACCGGAAACGACTGACACCGCTCCGAACTCTCCAATTGTCCGTGCGCTACAAAGTATTGCACCGTAGACAAGCCCCCACTTGATATTAGGCAATGTAACGTGGCGGAACATATACCAGCCACTAGCACCAAGTGTACGAGCAGCCTCTTCTTCTTCCGACCCCTGCGCTTGCATGACTGGGATCAATTCCTTTGCAATAAAAGGCATTGTAACGAACAATGTTGCGAGCACAATTCCAGGTAGGGCAAAGACAATCTGCAAATCATAAGACTCCAGTAAAGGACCAAGCAGCCCATGAGAACTGAAAAGTAGGATGAAAACGAGACCTGCGATTACCGGAGACACAGCAAAGGGCAGATCAATCAGCGCCAGCAAAATATTTTTGCCTTTAAAACGAAATTTGCTAATTGCCCATGCTGCCGCCACACCAAATACAATATTGATCGGCAGTGAAATCGCTAGCACAATCATTGTCAAACGGATTGCGGCGAGTGCGTCAGGTTCTACAATTGCAGCAAAATATACATCCGCACCCTTTGCAAAGGCTTCTGTAAAAATAGCGATTAGCGGAATAATCAAGAATAGGCCGATGAATAGCACGACAATTGCTATCAAAATTGCTTGCACCCATTTAGGTTCTGTAGTCAGCTTTTGAATCTTTTTCTCTGTTGAAGAAGGTTCAATTACTTGGACAGCTTCCATCAGCTATACCCCCTTCTCCGTTATTCTGCCGGCAAATCTCTGCTGCAGGATATTAATTACAAGTAGAATAGCAAATGAGATGATGAGCATTACAGCTGCAATTGCCGTTGCTCCTTGATAATCGTATTGCTCTAGTTTCGTCATAATTAGAAGTGGTGCAATCTCTGTTTTATAAGGCATATTCCCAGCTATGAAAATAACCGATCCATATTCTCCAACAGCCCTGGCAAAAGCTAGCCCAAATCCCGCTAGAAGTGAAGGCAGCAATTCAGGGAAAATAACTTTTCCAATCGTACGAATACGACTCGCACCTAGGCTGGCAGCTGCTTCTTCCATTTGCGGATCAAGCTCTTCAAGCACTGGTTGCACCATACGGACAACAAATGGGACCCCAATGAAGATAAGTGCAATCACAATTCCAATTTCTGAAAAAGCCGCTTTGAATGGGAGGAACTGGCCAATCCAGCCTTCCTTTGAATAAAGTGTCGCGAGCACAATCCCCGCTACTGCAGTCGGCAGGGCAAATGGCAAATCAACGAGGCCATTTATGATTTGCTTGCCCGGAAATGAATACCGGACAAGCACCCATGCGAGAAGGAGACCAAATAAGCCATTGACTGCCGCCGCGAACAACGCTGTCAAGAATGATAGTCTCAGCGCGGCGAGCACTCTTGAATCACCAACCGTTGCAAGTAAACCGCCCCAGCCCATTTGCGACGAATTGATGAAAACCATAAGGAGCGGGATGATCACAAGCAGACTAGCATAGGCGAGAACAAAACCAAGACTTATTCCAAATCCCGGGAGGACGTTTTTAATTTTCCGTTTTGCCATCTTTTACGCCTCCCCATTATTTCTTATAAATCTCGTCGAATGTACCACCATCAGCAAAATGCGTTTTCTGTGCCTTCTGCCATCCACCAAACTCCTCGTCAATTGTCAGCAGCTTCACATCAGGGAAAGTATCCTTATATTTGGCGAGCACATCTTTGTCCCTTGGTCGGTAATAGTTCTTCGCAGCAAGCTCTTGGCCTGTTTCTGTATAAAGGTATTTCAAGTAAGCCTCTGCTACTTCACGTGTCCCCTTCTTGTCGACATTCTTATCAATGACCGCAACAGGTGGCTCTGCAAGAATACTGATCGAAGGAGCAACAATTTCAAATTTGTCCTTGCCAAGTTCATTTAGTGAAAGAATCGCTTCGTTCTCCCAAGCTATAAGCACATCCCCAAGACCACGTTCAACGAAGGAAGTCGTTGCACCGCGTGCGCCCGAATCCAATGCCGCAACATTGCTGAACAATTTCTTCATATAATCTTTTACTTTCGCTTCATCCCCGTTATATTTCTGCTTGGCATAAGACCAAGCTGCAAGATAGTTCCAACGCGCTCCACCAGACGTCTTTGGATTCGGAGTCACAACGGAAACATCTTTCTTCACAAGATCATCCCAATCAGAAATCTGTTTCGGATTACCTTTTCTTACGAGGAATACAATTGTCGACGTGTATGGTGTAGAGTTCTCAGGCAAACGCTTCTGCCAATCCTGTGGCAAAAGATCACGTGCTTCAGAGATTGCATCAATATCGTAGGCCAGAGCGAGTGTTGCAACATCTGCCTCAATTCCGTCTATAATCGATCTGCCTTGGCTTCCAGAACCGCCATGTGATTGATTAATGACCAGTTCTTCACCTTTTTCTTTTTTCCAATGCTTGGCGAATTCTTGGTTGAATTCCTTGTAGAATTCTCTCGTTGGATCGTATGAAACATTCAAAAGTTCTTTTTTCTTATTACTCTTTTCTTTGCCGCTTGATGTCTTCTCTGAGCTGCAGGCTGCTGATACGAATGTGAATACGATTAAGATTGCGAATAGAATAAACTTCTTTCCGAAATTGTTTTTCATTTACTTTTCCCCCTCTTAGTTACGATTATCTGTCTGATGAATAACCGAATAATAGCAACATCGCAAACCATTCACAATCTTCAACACGTCACCCAAATCCTTCTCCCCCTTCAGCCAATCAGGAAGCATCCTTTTTGGTTCCATACATCATATTATAATTAAACCTATAAGTAAACTATGATTTTAAAAAATTATGAAACTTTACAATAGGTAAAATAAAAAAGGCTGGAAACCAGATGCCTTTTCAGCATTCCGGTTCCAGCCTCTTTATCTATTTTAATTTCTCACCAAACAGTGATCCCATTAAGCCGACAGCTAAATTTGCAGTACGGTTCCCATCATCTAATATCGGATTTACTTCAACGAATTCAGCAGATGTAATCATACCTATTTCAAATAACATTTCCATTGCCAGATGACTCTCTCGATACGTCATTCCACCGATAACCGGTGTCCCGACGCCTGGCGCTTCTGATGGATCTAGTCCATCAAGATCTAGGCTCAAATGAAGACCATCTGTCCGCTCCTTTAAGTATTCAACTGCTTCCTCAATAACCGCCGGCATCCCCATACGGTCGATTTCATGCATTGTATAGACTTGGATCCCCTTTTCACGAATGAGTTCTTTCTCACCTAGGTCCAAGCTTCGGGCTCCGATAATTACGACATTCTCAGGTTTGATCTTCGGACCTTTTTCATATAGCTCTGTAAGTCGGCTATCCCCAATACCAAGGCTTGCAGCAAGCGGCATCCCATGAATATTACCAGATGGTGACGTATCTGGGGTATTCAAGTCACCATGCGCATCGTACCAGATGACCCCCAGATTATTATAGTGCTTGGAAATACCAGCGAGGCTCCCAATGGAGATACTGTGATCGCCGCCGACAATCAACGGGAAGTGCCCATTACTTATTTCAGAATCAACACATGCTGCCAGCTCATTTGATGCTTTCACAATCTCTTCTAAGTTCTTCAGGTTGTCTTCTTCAGCATTTAGATCTTCTTTTGGATATGGAACCGCTATATTTCCCAGTTCCTTCACTTGATAGCCGAGATCACGCAGGCGCTCTTTCATACCCGCATACCTAACAGCACTTGGTCCCATATCAACCCCACGGCGGGATTGACCAAGGTCCATTGGTACACCGATGACTGATATTTTCTTATTCGCACTCATCTGCAATTCCCCTTCTTTCTGTCTATTCCATGAAAATACAATTCTATTGCTCTTTTCCCGGAATAAGAACCAATCAAGCGAGTTTTGCAGAGTTTATTGGTATTTATAACAGAATTTAATTCTGTACAGAATGGGGTTCAGCAGACTTCTTATTATTTTTTCTAGTCGGGTTAAAGAAACTATATAATATTGGAACTATGAAAAGCGTCAGGAAAGTAGATGTAGTCAGTCCTCCAATAACAACAACGGAAAGCGATTTAGAAACAAGACCCGCAGCATTAGAGAATGCCATCGGCAGTAATGCCCCTATGGTAGCTATTGCTGTCATTAAAATTGGCCTTATACGGATAACACCTGCTTCTATTAAAGCTTCATGCTTTAACATACCCGCTCTTTCATTTTGCTTCACCTTATCTATAAGAACAATCGCATTCGTGACGACTATTCCGTTCAACATTAGCAGCCCAATCATTGTTGGAATGCCTATCGGTTCCTTTACAAGATAAAGCCCAATAAGTGCCCCTATTACTGAAAACGGAATTGCAAATAGAATAACAAATGGCGCCTTCCCCTCTTTAAAGGCAAACACCATGACAAGGTAAACAAGGAATATGCTGATGATGATTGCAATTGACAAGTCCCTGAAGCCTTCTGACATAGAAGCGGATGCGCCTTCTTTATAATAACTAACCCCTTTTGGAAGCTGCAACTTATCAAGAGTTTCATCTGCTTTTGCAGTCACGTTTCCTACCTTATCGTCCGTAATTGTAGAACGAACCATTGCATATTCATTACCATTCAAATGTGCAATCGTAGATATATGATTAGCCTTCTTCACTTTACCAATCTCGTTAAGAGCAACAGGCATGCCCATCATATTACTGATCTTCTGTTTACCTAGTTGCTTCAAAGAAGTGACTTGGTCCATTTTCAAGCCAAGATTTACATCAATTGCCTCTCCATCCATCCTCATCGTCGTGATGACATCACCATTGATAAGTGTACGCAGACTTTGAGCAACCATTGCCGGCATAAGTCCTTTCTCGGCCAGCTTGTCTTCATCAAGTTCAATGAAAATTTCTGGCTCTCCTCCTTCTAGGGAAGAATTAACATCTGTTAATCCATTAACCTTTTGAAGAGCAGCTGTAATTTTCTCTGTTGCTGTTTGAATATCTTCCTTATTTGAACCATTCACAACGAGCATAAATTCATTTTCAGCACCGCCAATAATACCACCGACCCCTGAAACCGTAAGATTCTCTGGACCTGGTATTTTGGTGAACTTACTCCTTAATCCATCAACGAAATCATTCACATTGTCTACTGATTTCTTCACAGTAAAGGAGACTGTTGCATTTTTTGATTTCCCATAAATATTTGTGTGTATCAGGTCGATTCCTTTATGATCCAACAAGATATTCTCAACTTCATTTGCAGCCTGAGCTGTCTTTTCCGGAGCTGTACCTTTCTCCATTGTTATATTGACATCAAAATCCCGAACGTCCTCTTGTGGTAAGAATGTTGTGCCTAATTTTGGTGCTATGATTGCAACAGAAGCGACTAACAGCAGCAATGCCGCAACCAAAGTAATAAGCCGATTCTTCAGCACCCAATTTAAACCTTTACGATACCAAACTTGTAACCCGTTCTCTTTGGGTTCTTTTAAAGTCAAATTTAACAAAAACATTTTTGATAAAAGCGGTACAATTGTGATCGCCACAATTAATGAAATAAGTAATGAGATGACAATTGTCCATGCAAGTGGTTTAAAGAAACCCCCAACAATACCTGGTACAAAAGCGAGTGGCATGAAGACAGCTACAGTTGTAATTGTTGAAGAAGTGATCGCAGCTGCTACTTCCATTGTTGCCTTTTCTATTAATTGTTCATCTCTAACTTTGGATCCCCGAACCCTTCGGAAAACATTTTCAATTACAACAATTGAATCGTCTACAACTCGACCAACTGCCACAGCAATCCCTGCTAGTGTCATAATATTCAACGTGTATACCATGGCTTTCATTAAGAGCAGAGAAGCCAAAATTGATAAAGGTATGGAAATCACTGCAATTAGAGTTGAGCGAATATTTCTCAGGAATACCAAAGTGACAATAACAGCCATCACTGCTCCCAATAAAGCCTCTCGGAGCATAGAGTATACCGAATGCTTTATTTCAACAGACTGATCACGCAATGTTTCAATTTTATATCCTTTTGGGAGGCTAAGATCTTTAATTTCTTCCTTAGCTTTATCGACAATGGCAACAACATTGGCTCCCCCTTCAGCAATAATACCGAAGCTAACGCCCTGTTTTGCATTTATACGTGTAATATTATCTGTAAACGCCCCGTCATAATTGATATCCGCGATATCTTTTAATGAAATTGGTTTCACTGCTGGGGCTTCAGGATTCCCTCCCCTTGAAAAGAGTTTGATCTGTTTAATATCATCAATCGATGTCAGGTCTTTGTTGATACGGACTGGTAATACTTGATTTGATATGGACAATTTCCCAGTAGGAACGGAAAGATTATTAGCTAAGATAGCAGATTTCACATCATCGACTGTAACACCTTTTGCTTCCAACTGTTTAGGGAGCAAGCGTATATTCACTGTTTTCTCAGTAAAACCACCTACTTTAACTTCACTTACTCCTTCAATTCCTTCAAAGCGTGGCACAATATTTTCATTAACAAATTTCTGTACAGCCTCAACGTTTTTCTCTGTGTAGATTCCCATTGAGAATACAACCGGGTCTTCCGGGCTAGAATGATTAAACTCTGGAGTACCCGCCAAATCTGGCATTTGTATCTTATCTATACTAGCTCTTGCTAAACGCTCGGCTTCTTTCATATCCATTGACATGTCAAATTCTATCGTCGAATACACAACATTAGCCAAGCCATCAGTATAGACATTTTTTGCTCCTTCTAGATTCATGAATTCCTTCTCCATCTTTTCCCCAATATCGTTCATCGACTGTTCAGGCGATGCCCCTGGGTATGGAATAACTACAGTTAAATAAGGAATATCTACATTTGGATATTTTTCTATATGTAATGTTTTTACCGAATAAATACCTCCTCCAATGATAAGAAATAATATCAGAAAGAGTGCTAACCCATTTCTCATACTAAAACGAATGATCGATTTCATAATTGCTACCACTTTACAAAATATTCTGTTAAATAATTATCTAATTCATATTACACTATCTATCTCCAGTTAAATACTAGTTTATTTATTTATTATATTTTTGTTTTTATTTCCCATATTTTTAAATTAAAAAAGGATGACTACTGTCTTAACAGTAGTCATCCTCGAGTCACGTTATCCATTCAATTATCTTTCGAACTCAGTATAATCAATTATTAGGTACTTAGAGTGTCTTTGCTCCAACTTTTTGCGGCTGAATTGAAAGTGGTTGAATACCCGCTGCAATCCATGCAGCTTCAACTTTTTCCTTTTGTTCTGCTGTTGATACAATGGCAATTCCGCAATCTCCGCCACCCGCTCCAGATGGTTTCGCTGCCCCGCCATTCTCCTCAGCAATATTACAAAGTGTTGTAAGATCTGCCGTTTCGATATTCACACCAGCAACTTCACCAAGTTTCTTAAGCGCCTGACGATTCATTTGAATGCCCTCAAGAATAAGTGCCGCATCTTGTTCTTTCATTCCATGGATAATTCCTTGAACTGCTGTTCCGCTTTGCACCATAAATGCTGCATAATCAGCATGTTTTTCATGCTTTATCTTGCGCACTTGGCTTACAAGCTCTGTTGTTGAAGCTGGACTACCCGTCCAGCCAACGCATAGATGTAAGTTTTCTGGAAAATCTAGCTGTTCAATTTTGAGATATTGCCAGTTTCTCTTAACAAGGCGTGTAAGTGACTGAGTCTTCTTAGCTAACTCCTCAAGCAACCATTCTGCCTGGAAAGAAGAATAGGCAAGCCAGCCACCATAAGTAGATGCCGCAATGTCCGCTCCTGAACCACTTTGCTGAACGTTTATATTCGCAATAGACGCCAATTTAAAAACAAGCTCCGCTTCGGGTGCTTCCGGAAGCAGATATGTTAAAATCGAGGAAACTGTACCAACTACCGCAGCAGCGCTCGAACCAAGACCGTATTTCGCACCCGATATATCATCCAATTCGCTTCTGATTTCAAGAGAGAAATTAGGAATCGTTACATCCTGTTCTTTCGCATATGTAAGTGCAACGCGCATTGCTTCTTTTACAAAGCGAATGCGATGATCTTCTGAATCGATATGTATATCTTCATCAAATGACCAGTTTAGATCAGGTAAATCTAAGTTCACAAGATTCAGTTTGTTTTCTTCGCTAGTTTGCAAGGTTGCGAACAAATATTTGTCCGCAGCCATAACAACTAGTCGTTGATACTGATCCAGTACAGCATATTCGCCTGCTATCATAAGCTTGCCAGGTACTTTAATTGTAATTGGTGCATTTGCCAATATGATCAGCTCCTATAAATAAGTTATGCCTTGACCAGTCTTGCTCAAGACTACATCTGTAACTCCTGGTACATTTCTGAGTGTTGTATGGACGACTTCTTCATGTTCAGGCAAATAAAGCACCTTTACATTCGGCCCTGCATCAATTGTGAAATATGCAGGTATCCCCATATCTCGCATCGAACGAACAGTCTGCATCACCGCCATTGTTGAATCCAGCCAATAGGTGAAAGGCGGAACAGCACCTAGCGTAGTGGCATGCATCTTCAAGCAATTCGCCTCAGCGATTGCTCCTACTTTTTCGAAATTCTGTTCGCGGATACCATCTTTAATTTCAGCAAGGTCTGCAGGAATACTATCAACCCATGCCTTATAGAAAGGTGATGTATCGACAGTCCGTTTCATACCTTCTCTACTGGATACCTTTTTCATTTTATCAGATAGTACAACGGCTGCCATACGCACATCCCAATAATTAGCCGGTGCCACTTGAACAGCGTGTGAATCCATCCCATCAGCACGCTCTCCCATTTCCCATTCAACAAAACCGCCATAAATCGAACGGCAAGCTGAACCCGATCCTTGACGTGTTAAACGAGAAAGTTCTGTATCGTCTAAATCAAGGCCAAGAGCATGTGTAGCCGCTGCAGCCAACGCTGCAAAACCAGAAGCAGACGAGGCAAAGCCTGCTGCAGTTGGTACTGCATTCGTTGATTGCACATGAGCATGAAGCTCACCAATATCATACTGGCTACGAATGAGATCAAGGAATTTAGAGACCCGCTCCAATTCAATTCCTTTAAAATCTACACTATTCAGGCTAAAGGTATCCGCCTCTAGCCCTTCCTGAAATTCGACAGTCGTCGTTGTATATAATCCATCAAGGGTAAGAGACAAACTGTTATTTGTCGGCAGAATCAATTGGTCATCGCGTTTGCCCCAATATTTAATCAGCGCGATATTTGTATGAGCTTTTGCAGTTGCTTTCATCGCTCTCCCCTTCTCTTAAATACGGTTTTCCTGATCTTCCAAAGTATCCTGGCTTTTCAAAACGAAGGGCCATACTTTATGTGCACCAAAACGCTTTAATTTCTCTGAAAGCTGGCGCGAATGCAGTTCATTCCGAGCTAGTGCAATAATGCAACCACCATTACCTCCACCAGTCAACTTGGCACCAAGCGCACCTTCCTGACGCGCGAAATGGATCAACTTGTTTAGCCCTGCATCACTTACACCTAATGCTTCCAATTCCTTTTGTGCTTCATCTAATATTTGTCCTAACAAATGCTTGCTCGCCCGCTCCAATGCGTGCCTTGCCTGGTGAGTAATTTCTCCAAGACGATTAATCTTCGCCTGGATTTTCTTCGGTGCCACTTTTAACAGATTAGCAACTGATTCAACGGCAGTACGTGTATCACCGACTCTTCCCGTATCTGCTACAACGAAATAAAAATCTTCGCTAGGCCTAATATAGTCAACATGGCCACTCTTTTCAAACCAGACTGGACACTTTGACGTAATTGTCAATGTATCGATACCTGATGGCGCACCATGTGCGTAAGTCTCCGATATGTTAGCAAGCTCAAGCAATTCATCCTTCTTATACATTCTACCTGCATAGGCAAAAAGTGAACGAACAACAGCAATCGCCACTGATGCGCTGGAACCAAGTCCTTTGCCCGGTGGGATGCTTGATTTGATTCGGATGAGTAGATCCTGATAGGGAATCTCCAAGTATTGAAGTGTCGCACGGACGCAATTGCGAATGCCGAGAAGCGGCTCTGGGGCCTCATCCATCGTCCCTTCAAACAATTTGCTTTCCAGACGAACCTCTCCAGGCCTGTGCTCAATTGCCGCCTCAACACCAACAAGTGGAAAAGGAATAGCAATGGCAGGTTGGCCATGTACAACGGCATGCTCACCAATCAGGATCAATTTGCTATGAGCTACACCTATAGCTGTTTGTTCTGAAGTTGCTGCATTTTCTGCACTCATATTTTATACTCTGCCACCAATTCTTTAGCTTTACCGGAACGTATTTCTTTTG
>Ga0153999_1000684_pt1 | contig 14397 bp, 11 predicted proteins | sample TSNC083MetaG_FD_104675 | JGI IMG/M metagenome (GOLD analysis project Ga0153999, IMG submission 104675) | Attine ant fungus gardens microbial communities from North Carolina, USA - TSNC083 MetaG | ecosystem: Host-associated > Fungi > Mycelium > Unclassified | place: USA: North Carolina, Lumber... | reverse complement strand
TCGATTCACCCATCTGCCTGCGTCCTCTTGTTCTAATCCTTTCCCCATTGATGCGTCAGGACCAAACTCGGGATCATTCTCGGCGGGTCCATACTGGAATTCCCATTCGTCTCCAGGTATATGATAACGGGGAATAGAAGCATTGAAAGTTCTATGTATGAGGAGGGATACATGGTCAGGTGAACAGAGATTCACTCTACCAACTGTAGGAGCATGAGCCAAGAGGAAAATTGGAAACACGCTTATCACGCACCTAGTTTCATGCCAACCCTCGGACTCCAGATAGTCGCATCGAACCTGACATCACAAACCAAGAAAGGACAGTCGGCCTTGATCATTGCTCGGTTGTTTGTGAAAAATAGGTCGGAGTGAGAGAGGACAACACCTCGAAGGGGATGAATGTATCTGAAGGAAATATTATTCAATTGGACAAGGTACAATATATGATAGTAGGATACACCTCATAATCATAGAGTCAAGCATCTCTTCTATACCTGCACGCGGGTTGTTTGCAAAAATAGGAGGGACAGAGAGTCTGAGGGAGGCCTTGACGACGTGAAATTCGCCTTCAGAGTCAATATTCGAATTGGGTAAAATTTTTGATTTCTTTTTCAGTATCTTCGATGAGGATGGAGCTTGGTCCTGTGCTTTGCGTTTTTTTGGCGAAGATTCATGAGTATGGTGAGGCATTGGACCAAAGAGGGACCAAGGAAATGAGGACGAAAAATCCAAATCCAGGTTCTCACGCACACTCGTGCTTTCAAATTTTTTTCGACGTCTCTCATTAATATTCATGGTTTGTTCCTCGCTTTGTCGCTCGAATACAAGGATTCACAAAAGTCCTAGTCGTCACCAAGAGTTATCGTTCAAATTTTCCTGACAGGTTCTCGTATCCTCGGGAAAGCCTTCCTTGAGGCTGGGAGGCAGGCCGTCAAGAGTAAACATTCACCTTCATCCTTCAATTTGTCACGCTCAGAAATGTGCTAGATGCTAAGCATTCGCCACAGGCTGGTATGGCAAGTGATGTAGCAGGGGTCGGCAATGCAAACTCTGGATCTGCCACTGACAGCTTGACTCGAGAACATCGAATGACATTGGACGAGGCACAGCTGATTCTCAATGTGAAGCGGGACGAGAAGTTGGAGGCCATCATGAGAGTACGTCTTACAATATACAGAATGAGATGTATGTTTTCATCTGCGTCTAGAGTTACGAGCATCTCTTTAAAGCAAACTCCCCACCTGTGCCTAAAGCCGAAGAGAATGGGAAACCTCCAATTGGAAAACAACAGCCTATAGCACAGTCCCATTACCTACAATCCAAAGTCCAGCGAGCTCTTTTCCGTCTGGAAGCTGAGCGGAAAGCGGCTGCAGATTCAGCAGTCCAGCCACAACCACCGACACAGCCAAATACTCAATCCCAACCCCCGAGTGATTCCCAGTCATGACACACATGGAGTCTGCTAGACATTCAATTGCTATCACCTACCCCCATTCACTAATCTATGTTGCATGTCCATGGCTTTCCCTTTGGCTTTCCCCTGCAATTCCTGATGACCAGAATACACATCATTGATATCAATTGTACATTAATCCAAGACAGCGTATTTCTGAAGATGTTGTGGAATGATTTCCTCTAATCCTTTCGACGCTAACCATTTCTTAGAGAATAGTCTACTTTGGTACCGATATGCCCCGTCGCAAATGATTGTTGCTACTTTGGAACCTAAATTCATGATCAAGTCGCCCGGAAGCTCGAAAGTTGGAAACACACTGGACTAACCTTTACCGAGCTTCTCAGCAAGTTCTATGGCAGCGACGATGTTGAGTGCAGAACTCGCACCCATATACAATCCTTCCGTATCGAGCAATTCATAAAGCATCACAATGGACTTTTCATCAGGTATTGTGAATGCACCGTCGATATCTTTGATGAAGGTAGCAAGATTTTCCGTGATACGACCTTGCCCGATACCTAAGTCCGAGTCAGCAGTTTATCTACCACATAGAAAAGCTTGTATTTACCTTCCGTGATGGAAGAACCAGTTCTTTCAACCAATTTGCCACCACTTTGAATGTAACTGGTAAGGACACTGCCAGGAGGATCGGCCAACCAAACTTGAATGCCTCCGCCGCTCTTTTCCTTGAGATATTTTCCGGCACCAGCGAGGGTACCACCAGTCCCAGTTGAGCAAGTAAAACCATCCAGATCTCCTCCTGTCTGTTCCCATATCTCTGGACCAGTGGAGACATAATGAGCGTGAGCGTTTGCAGTGTTGTCAAATTGGTTGGTCCAAATGGCGTTTTCTATGGATTCGGCGTATGCTTTTGCTTGGTGATTGTAATTCGCAGGATTCTCATACGCAACGGCAGGAACAGGCCTTACATCTGCACCTAGCATACGCAAAAGGTCGATTTTTTCTTGACTCTGTAGATCATACTTTGTGAGACGTTTTCCCAGAAGCAGAGCTAACCTACTTGGGTATTAGGCATGTATATCACACATTTATATCCACGAGCTCTACACACATGTGCAAGACCAATACCAGTATTTCCAGCGGTACCTTCAACAACAGTTCCTCCAGATTTTAACCTGATTAATGGTCAGTACTTTCAGTAACATGTTACCATATAAACCGGACTTGCAATCCTTGCTCTTCAGCGTGCTGAACCAACCCGAGGGCTGCACGGTCCTTGACACTACCTCCAGGATTCTGAAACTCCGCTTTACCATAGATCTTGTACCCTGTCTTTTCAGACAGCGCCTTTAGATATATCTACCGGTAGCGTAGATCAGGTCAAAAGACGTCGGGGAGCCGATGATCGGCTTACGAGGGGAGTCTTTCCAATGGCACCGGTAAGGGTGTTGGCAATGGGCATTGCCGAAAAGGATCGGATTTGAGCAGTAATGCGAAGGAGTGAAAGCATACTGGACTAAAAAAGGACGGAGGGAAAAAAATTCCGGGTATAAGACTTCCGATCACTTCCGGAATATACACTGATACCATTAGAAGAGAGCCATTGCAAATGATAACTCTTCATTGGTGCTAACTTGACATCAGCTGATGTATTCATTACACATGCCAGTGTCGAGATTAGGACGTGCTTTGTTCAATTTGACAGATAGAAGCAATCCTTGGGTTGATTTGATGATTTATAGTTTGAGGTTCGGTGATCAGAAGGAGCCTTGTTGATTATTGACGCAGGACACGCTTGATTGAACAACATAGTTTCTATTTGTTAGTTCAAGTAACAAGGGGCTGAAGGACAAGGTAAATCAAAAGGTCAGGTTGGCCAAAACAATACATTGTCGTGAGTAGCATGGAGAACTTACATCAACCATGGTTATGAAGGGGAGAGTCTGTGGTATGATGGAAACATACTAATACGCTAAATCAGGCCTAACAACGGGTAATCCTTCTGAAATTAAAAGGGTTGTCCTTATCTTTATACTGACCAATATATATCTTCTGTTCACATTGTTTTGATTACTTTCTTGGAGCCTGAGGCGCATACCATATTCAAGAAAATATATCATACATTACTGCATTTACCCGTTTTGGCTGGGAGGAGGTAGTGAACTATCTACTAGACACTAGTCAATCGATTTGGACGTCTACAGAATTATATATCCACCCACTACTTCTACAGCTGGAAGCACAAAAAATTATGGTAATTATATTCCCGACTTGAGACTGCCACATAGTGCCAGATGCACTATCGTACATCAAGGACCATCAAGACCTTATTACTGTTTCCTACTCGATGGTGAATTTATCAACACCAACACCTGCAAAATAGATCCAACACATTTTTTTTCTCCTGCTGGATACCGAGGGGGCAAAGTCCACAGCAGGTTTGAACAGAAGTACGTAGGTACCAGTGTACGGTAACGTGAAGAAAGAGAGAAATCAAAATGATCTCAAGGAGATCTGAGGCTTGACCGTTGTCTGAGCATTTGTTGTTGTGGATCCAACAGCCTTGCGTACAGATGCTTCAAGCAATTCCCTCGTTGCAGGTTCAAGTTTGTCAGCAGCAGTCTTAAATGCGATTGGAGACATGGTGGCGTATGCTAAGAGTTGTGTCACTGTCTGCGAATGAATGGGTAGAGATGTCCCAGTGGTTTGTGAAAGTAACAGTGATAATGTTGGCAGGATAACTGTTAGAATTTGGGGTCCTAGGTAGCTGATTAGCCGTTTCTGCCATCCAATTTTGATTACTCACGTTTGTCTTCTGCGACCGAGGCAAAAAACGTGGAGAAAGCTTTCCAAATTTCAGTGACAGCAATGGTCTGCGATTCGGTAATGCTACCATCGTGAACCAAAGGTGCTACTCTGCCGATGAATTCGACAAGGGCGGGGATCAAGAGTCTAGTGCATTGTCGAAGTAAAGAATTCCCAGTCAAGGACGCAACGATGAGTGTCTTGGAGCATTGGGCAGCAGTCAGGGAAATCTTGGAATAGTTGAGTGGAGTTCCAGGGTCTTATGATGGATTGGTCGGGCCCACCTCGTCATCTTCCAGCAATTTTTGGGAGATCAAAAAACACGTATGCTCAATCGCAGCTCGACCTACTTGGACGGTTGGAGGAATGGCGGTCAAAACCAGGACGATAGCAAGCATGTTGGTCTTGGTTTTCCTGGAGGAGATGGCGCCGGCCCGTCCCCTAATAGAAACAATCAATTTCAGGTTATCAAGGACGACGTGGACATGAATGATAGCACCTCATTCCGTCAATGTTCAGGAGGCAGGAAGAGAGGAGAGCATGGACCGTCCGCTCGTAGCGCTCTTGCGAATCACTTTGATTAAGGACAGGTATACTCAAAATAGCTTTAAGAGAAGCGAAGGTCGGTGAAATGCGGTCGATAGGTGATGTTTCATCCTTGAGAAGATCTAGCCTATGTCAATTGAATTCATGCAACGTGACAGAAGTAAACACCCACCAGTATACAAGAGCGTAGCAACAGAACGAACGTCTTCCCGTTGATTTGTCTCAATGGAATTTGCAATGATGGAAAGAGCAGAAAAAGAAGTGTTGATAAGAGCGATATGATCTGCCGGGTGCCCCTCTGTACGAATGGTAATTCAAGCCCGTTGTGAGTAATAATGATGTCCAATTACTGACGGTGGATTGGAGAAGAACCACTGGAGTACTTGAGGATGTAAGAGCATATCCTCAGACAATGTGCTCGAGGTGTGGATAGATTGAGGGCGTCCACTTGTCTAATAGACAATTGAGTTAGAATTATCACGATATATTGAAGAAATTTTACCGATTTCCTTGGGTAGATGCCAATATAGTCAACATCTCAACTAGGTGCACTTGTACGGTTGCAGGCTCAGTCATAGCTATCCTGTATGACAAACTCATAAATTCATCAAAGATATTTGGCTCCATTATAGCTTTGCCAGCATATTCGGGTCGTACTAGAGACTTAAGTGTTTCCAAGCACGTAACGACCAATGCCTGTCTGTCCATGTTGGAGAAACCATCGCCAGGAGACGGTGTAGATAGTGCTTCATAGACAAGTCCGAATATTATATAAAAACATGCTGTAGGATCCTCGCGCGGTTTCGATTGTTTGCTGGGAGTTTGCATTGGTTCCTGATCCATGGCAGCAAGGATAGTAGCATCACCCGATTGCATCACAGAAGCCACAGCACGAAGGATAGTTGGCCATGATTGCGTGTAATACTAGTGGCACATGATTGACATAGACCAGTATTTGACCTGCGAGTGACTCACTGGCAACAACACTTCTCTGCCCAAACTTGAATATGACGAATCGATTGCAACAGAGGACAGATCATGAAGAAACTCGGAGTCAATTTTGATACTAGCATAATCGCGCAGAGACGAAATCCATAGCATGGCGAGCTTGGGACGATATGGTTGAATGACTTTCTCCAGGTAATTCTGTTTCAAAGTGAAAACTTGGAGTTGAGCCCATGCTGAAAGTGTCGAGATTCGAAGCATGGCGGAAGCATTGGGACTGAGCTCCCCTGTATCGCCAATGGATAACATGCCGGATTCTTCACAATGAGATGCGTTAATGTTCAGCTCTGAGAGCGCCAACATATACACCAACCTTTAGATTGTTCAAGGGCTGTAATCAAAAGCTTTAAGATTCTCCCCATTCTACCAACATCCTTAACAACACCACATCCAACAAAGACCGCACAGGCGTATATAGCAGAGGAAAGTATCTCTGGCGTTGATTCCGACGAAAATGAGGGCGTAAGTGCGGCAGTTATTGGAGCCTGATGTTGTTCGAGCAGTAATGCATCATCATAAGCAGGATCTGGTGATAGGGCAAAAATCTATGCAAGTTAATGAGTCGGTCCGTCCAAGTAAAACACAAAGCATTCACTTCGATGATATCTTTCAAAAGAACCAAACCTTCCAACCTGATTTCAGTAACATATGCAGTGGATGCCGTAAAAGCCATCTTGATCAGGTCCGATATGCGTGTAAATAACAAGCCTTTCATTGGAACGTCCTGATGACGTGCAAAATTAGCATCAAGATGTTCCTTCCTCCCACTCTCGGCGACAGTTGTACATATGATGTGCAGACACTTGAGTGCAAACAGTTGTGTCCTCCATCGGGATGTCCCAAGCGGTCTGACACTGCCGCTTGTACTCAGATCGGCACCACCAACATTCAATGATTCTCCCTCGTCATCTCTCAGCCTTCCCCGTGCTATGGCGTCGACGGTCTGTTGAGATGCCGTCGTTCGCGACATGATTCTCTGACAAAGATCAATCCAAGCTGAGGGGTTATAGACGACTGTCTGCTTCAGCCAGCTCAAAATTACGTTCCTCACCCCCTGCACAGACGAGTAATCATCATCCAGCATTCCAAATAGTTCTTCTACAAGCGCATCTCCTCCAATTTTCGACATAGAAAATGCGTCCTTCTGTGTAAGTTGATAGAGTGCATTGATTGATGCCATCTTGAGAGGTCGGCGAGGCGACGAGAGGTGCTGTCGGAATATTTTGACTGTCTGGGGAATATTGATGTATTCAGGTGCAAACATGAGGAAATGCTGTATGCATTTGATAGCCTCAACGCAAATGCTTTCGTCGTCTTCTTCCATAAACTCCCGCACAAGTCCCAACACTAATTCCCTCGTTCGACTAGAATCCCTGATATCCGGTCCAAGGACATTGATTATAGCATCAATGACTTGACATACTGCAAGATATGCAGGATACTCTCCTCCTAGATTGGCGTTGCCAACACTCATGCCACCCTCACGCTCGTGAGAGTCCATTAAGTAGATTTTGAGCAGCATACCCAAGGTACCTGGAACAAACTGTGCGTAAGATAAGCTCGCAGCATCAATGACTCTCGCTAGCGCATTCAATGCCCAGAAATGAGCAACAGGATGAGGATCAGCACTGAGTGATTTCAATACTTGAACGGTGGTGCCGAGCAAGGGGCCGGCCGCGAGTCCACCAACGTGAGCATATATCGCTCCAAAAGCGAGTGCGCAGCCTGCACGGGCATACGGATCGCGATTGTTGACTACTTGATCAACGAGGTCTTTGATCTGACTCGCCAAAAAGGTTGTCCCCGAGAGGCTGGCGAGTCGGCCAATACATTCGCTCCCTGCTGATCGCAGAACAAAATCCCCATCAGTCAAGGCATCCTGACCACGAATTAATCAGACGAATGAAGCATGAGATACAGAGGTATGGACATGCCCTTAAGAAGGAAGAAAGAAGTGTCGTAACCTGTGAACTCCCAAAAGTCTCTCTCGCCTGTTTGATCTGGGTTGTTGCCACATAGCGTAGAGCCAGAACGAAGGCAACAGTAACATTCACAGATACAGCTGATTTGCGGCCGACGTTCTTATCGAGTTTAGGGGACTTGACCAATTCTAAGACCTGCTGGATATATTTTACTGTGGAGGGTAACTCTTGTAGCGGTAACAAACGAGCAAAGAGTTCGATTGCGGTGTCAATGACCGATGTCGCTGGAGGGGGTGATTCAAAAAGGTGACATTCATTGAATGTGAGCTTGGCCTGACACAGCGATAGCGGATCGTGTTCGCATGCGTCTAAAATGGGCTTGCGTAGCTGGAAAAAAGGCATCAGTTTATGAAAGTATTAGGCTGCAAGGACGAACCAAGGCATCTATCGAAACTTCGACATCATCTCGATTCAGATGATCCCTTGTCCCACTGGCACTGTTATCATCTCCATTAATCTCAACTCCAATTCCTCCAAAATCAACGATCTCATTGCTCGTGACACCATACCCATACCCATCCACCGTCGTCCACACAGAAGTAAATGTTCCTACGGAACTTGCAATCGCTGCTTGCACAACCGAACCCACGCCTCCATAAGTATCAGGACTCGCAAACACCGACATTGTCGATTGTAGCAAAGATGTCTGAGTTGATTCTGGGATGCTACTAAAACCCAACTCCGAGAAACATTGGTATACACGTCGACGGAGTAAGGCTTCACGCTCTCGGAGAGTGAGTTCTCTTTGACGTTTTACACCGGATGGAAGTGTGTATTGGTGTTGCAGCTCAGACGGATCCTCTACAATTTGGGAGATGAAACCATTGGCAAAGGAGAGCGCATTGCTTAGAAGGGAGGCAATCCGGCGCGCAACGTCAAGTGTGACGAGTGTAGATGCATTACGTTGGAGGAAACATAAAATTGCTCCTAAAGCGCTCCCACGAACGTTAAGGAGAAAACTCCATTCTGCAGGAGAGCGGCCGATGCTATTCTGCGATTCCTTGGATGTGGGCTTAGGGAGGGCGTTTCTCCATAGTACCAAAAGCTGAGGGAGGTGTGGTCGGACAAAATTTGGACCGAGAGACATGAGTGAAGAGATTAGTATCCAGGATACTTCAATCTCAATTGCAGCAATCTTCAGGTCGTGGTCACTCGCACGTTTGAGAAGCTGCGTTGCAATGTCCAACACCTTCGCACTAACATCGTATGACACATACAGGGGACGTTCCGGAATCAGAGAAACAAGTGCTGACAGACCATATGCATGACCAAGAGCTCTCAGCGATACCTCATGAGAAGATGAGGGCGTATTGATCAATGTGAGATCCCGTTGTAATTTATCCATCAATACTAGTATCGTCTTGGGTAAACGGAGAGGAGTGGAAAAACAAAAACAACGAAGGGTCCAAGAAGCTGTCACTCGTACAGTGTGGCTTGGATGAGCGAGGATAGTGACGAGTGGGTCAGCAAGAGCATCCTGGACCGGAGGTGGTGCATCGCCGAGCTGTTGCAGAAGCCCGGCCACTTCTCGAAGGGCGACAACGAGGGCGGAGGGAGATGGAGAAGCTTGACCTGTCATCATTGCAGGCCAACGCTTCAAATAGTTGTTCGCCAATTCTTGTATAGCGTTAATCTGCCCTTGCTCACTCAACATCTTTACACCAATCAAATCTCGCAACAAGATCCCAACAAGCGTCCGGACCAACAATGTCTCATACCGTGTCGATGAGTTGCGCGAGACGATCTCATTCATCAGATGTCCAACAATAAGCGAAAAATTGGCTTCCACCCACCCAGCGCCCAGATAGGTGAACAAGGATGCATAAAAGTCGCATAGTCCAATACGAATTTTACGAGACTGGTGTCGTTTGTTGAAGTGACTCGAAAGAAGGAGGAGCATCTCGGCTGGTGTAGCTTGCGCCTTTTTCACTTCGGCTTGAGAAGAAGACATGACATCATCGTCCATGTTCTCTTGTTCTCTCTTGGATTTTTGTACCGGTTCGGGCATGGAGACGATGCGCTCTTCTTGAGTAGATGCTAGGATGTGTCCGACAAGTTGGGCGAGGGTATGTCGAGTGAGCTGATCCGCCGTATCAAGACTCTTGACACACGAGTTGAGAATAGCTTCAACGTCGTTGATAGTTGGGTGGGCACCGTCATTCGATGAATACATCATGATGATGACCTGCAGGCTTTCAATACCATATAACATGAAGCGAACATATAGCTCACACTTGCAGCAGCACGTTGAACTGGCAGTGCTTTGTCTGTGAGATAGTTTCGGCATTGTTTGAATATGTCTTTCGTCATGGTATCCGTGATAGCTCGCTTTCCAGTTGAGACGGATTTCTTGAGCGCGATGAGTGCTTGATGTCTTAAGAGTGTCGACTAGCAGGCCACTCCGTCAGAAAACCGGAGAGAATCATGACTATACAAACATACACCAGACGATTTCGCAGTTCTGAGCGTCACAGTCGTAATTTCTGCCATCAAAGACATCACCTACAGAATCAAAAACCACGAAGCATTGACTACTCGAAAGAATAACTCACGTTTGCACCGAATACGCTCATGACATCACCCACACAAGATAGAGCAGCGCTGTCCAGGCCAATAAGCCCAGCGTTTCCCAACTGAAGATACATACATCTTACTGCTATCCCTTTCAACTGGTGCCTTGAAATCTGCTGCGATTTTCAAAAAAGCCTGTAATGTATCGAACATTGATCTCGTTTCCGCCCGAGTATAAATATCCACCAGACATTTTCCGACGAGGTTTCGGAATGCACGACCCGGCGTCGGATAAGGATCTGGTGAGGAGATAATCTTGGTCAATTGTTTCTCTATGTCTTGTTGTTGAGCTTTGAGGTCTGGCTGATGGTAGTAAGGACATGAACAAAAACAAGGCAATTGAACGAGAACGCACTATGGGAGCTCCCCTGATATACTTCAGTGTGGTCGTTAGCCATTGAAAAAGATACACCTCTTTGTTTTCTCCGGTGAGTTCTGCCTTGATGGAAATTCAATCATCAAGATCTCTTCATGTAGCCGATATTTCCGACGGACCTCAATGAATTCATCATATTCCGGCGTTGACATGTCGAGAAATTGTAAAATGTAGGAGGTGAACTGGAGTGGCAAATACGGTTAAACAGCCCGTTTGACCATCAAACGATCACCCTACCTCTGAGCTCAATTTTATCATAGTAAGTGCTATAAGATTATAACGATTATCTATGTGACGACAACTCATTCATCCAAGCAGCAGACATCCATTAGAGTGTATGTAGACCTACCACCTCTCAAAGGAAAACAGGCTCAAATATAGACGTGGGAATAACAGATAACGGTATAAGAAACAACAAAACGGGTGTAAGACTGTATCCGTTGGTACGTGAACAGGTTCGTGCATGGGCATGAGTGGTGAGTTAAAGTGGCGTGAAGAGGGTATACGAGCTGAGAGGCACATGTGGAGGCAGGCGTGTCAAGGGCGTAACGAGGCCAGAGCAATCACTGCTGGCGTTTCTTGACGTTCTGTGACAGCCACTGCATCCCCTCATACAGACCCTCTCCTGTGATTGCGCAGCTTTCGAACGTTAACCACGAGTCAGAGAACTGAACGGTCACTCGTACCTTGGGTGCACATACCAGGATCGATCCCGCATCCTATGAAGTCCAAGTTTCTCGGTCACTTCAGCAGGTGACATGGCTAGTACACATACATAAGCAGGGCTACGACGACGCAATTGTAGTGAAATTTACCTCCAGGAAGATCTTGTTTGTTTGCAAAGACAAGAAGTAGACACTCCCTCATTTCTCTGTCACTCAGTATTCGATGAAGTTCATGCTTAGCCTCATCAATACGTTCTCTGTCCTGACTATCAGTGACAAACACGAGACCCTGCGTGCCAGTGTAATAGTGTCTCCAAAGGGGACGGATCTTATCCTGACCACCAACGTCCCAAACGTTGAACTTGACATTCTTGTATGTTACAGTTTCAACATTGAAACCAACTAGACACATGAAAGCAGATCAATCACACTGGAGAGAACACGCTCAATGCAGCGGACGCACCGGTGGGAATGGTAGTCACAGATTGGTTCAACTTGAGTTTGTAGAGGATAGCTGAGCCGGGGATGAGCCCAGTCAAAATGCAAGACAAATGGGGGTGGCTTACTCGTTTTTCCGGCCGCATCTAGCCCCAACATTAACAGCCGCATCTCCTTGTTTCCAAAGATTTTGCCTAGTCCAGAAGAAAGGATGGCCCATGAGGTAAGGAGGATGGAATTGGAGGCAAGGAACACACCAAGAGTCTTTGATAGATTTGCACCCATGAAGGAAGAAATTTCTGAAGTGAAGCGGTAAAGAACGACGTAGCAAGCCGGGAGGAAGAGAAGTGAGAGAGATAAATAGGAACTGGAACGAGAAATGTTCGCCTTGTCACACTTGTCACACAAAACACGCTATCCATTCACTACAGTTACAGCTATGACGGCAGCGGCACCTCTGTCTGACTATAAATTTGTAACCAGCCCTCTCCCATGTCCTTCTTCAGCGCCTCAAGGCGTCTCCTGTAAGCTTCTGCACTACTCACAATCTCTTCCTCGTGTGACGGTCGCCGAGGACTTGAACAAGGGCTCAGCGCCACATAACTCAGTTCTGGATCAACCATGGTCCTCGATTGCGGAGATTCTGTCTTGTTACGATGACGACGAGATGGTGAGCTAAAGTCTGCTGTTGCCTGCGATGGCGACCTTGCAGGTCCGTCGGGTGAGAGAGGACTTTCTGGAGCCACCGGGCTGGTCGCCCTGGGTGTCGAAAGCTCTTCTGTATTCACTGTACCAGTTTGATACCATGCCGACTTGATTCTGTCTTTCTTCTCTTTGCGTACTGCCCTTGACGAGTCAAGCAAACGATTACGACTGTATATCGTTCCTTTGGAACCACCCTCACTATTGTTCCCATCAAGATCGACAATACGCATCTTCTTCCGCGGCCCTCTCATCCCCGCAGCAGAAACAGGCAGGTGACTGAGGGATGGATTGAATGTTTCAGGTGCAGCAGTAACATTGCAAGAGGAGTCCCGACTACTGTCAAGTGAGGGCAGATTATGCGTCACTGCCACGACGGGTGGCGAGGAAGCAGTCGAAAGCAGTCTAGACGATGTCATTTGTTCTGGAGGAGGAGCCGTTAGGCGACTCTTCTCATAGAATCCAGGAGGACTTCCATCAAGCTTAATGAGCTTTCTCTCCTTCCAAAAGTAATCAAAGCAAGTAATTCGATAGTTCTCCTCGATTTCGCAAAAGTAATTTCCTTCTACCCAAACCTCGATGATATTCGGCAAAGTTGCAAGTCGACCGATTTCGGCGCTTTGTTCAATATGATTGCGACGAAGATCGACACGTTCCAAACCCTGTAGTCGTTCGAGACCACAGATGGACTCAAGTCGGTTCGATGATAGATTGATATGAAGCACTTGTCCTACATTGAGATAGATACCCAGAACTGAGTCGATGATATTGTCTGCAAGATTAAGATGGATGAGATTATGGAGAGCGCCTAATCCGGCTGGTATAGATACGAAGAGATTGGATGAAAGATCAAGATGTGAAAGAGAGACAAGGTATGGAAATATCTCCTGGGGTATGGTGGTCAGGGCATTGTCTGCGAGTGATAAATGCCGCAAAAAAGCCCATTTGAGAGATGAGAATTGAGTTGAAGAAAAAGGAAACGTCGTTTCACCAGGAGCCTCCCCCTCCTCTTCCACCTCAAGGACAGTGCCAGGTAGCTGGCTCGACTGAAATGTAAGCTGCTTGTCGGAATGACGGGGAATGTCTCGCCGCCGCTTGCGGCTGGTGCTGCCTGCTCGTCTGGCCTGATCATCCATGACGGCACCGATAAATATATCTGCAACATCCTCAAGACCACTCCTCTTGATTTTGAGACTCCTAAGACCTTCAGCCAATCTATCCCAGCCTAGTAATAAACGCGGGTCGATGTCTGTACATTCCAATCTTTGCAAGTTCTTGAAGGTATCCAGCGGGAGGGCGTTCTTGGATGGTACGTCGGAAAGTGTCTCGACAATCATCTTCTTGCTTGGACCGCAGATAGAGAGTGCAGGAATTTTTGTGAAGCTGCTGAAGATGTACTTGAGCTCCGAGTTGATGTCTGTAACTTCGGAGCGAGACCACCAACCAACACCAAGGGAAAGGTTTGAAACGGCAGAGAGGGAGGAACGAAATGAGGCAAGGGAAAGGGTATCTGATCTGTTATTTTCTTCCAAAGTAATATAGCTTGTTGGACGAGAGGGATTGTCGATCTCGACATCCAGAGTGCCGACGTCATAGCCGAGTTCCTCCTGGCGCATGAGGACATAGAATAGATGATGAAGATCTGTTGAGAGCACAACAGGCTTAAGAGAGCTTGGTGCGGTGGAATCATAGTAAAGCCATGTCAGGGGATTTGAGAAAGAGAAAGAGGCAGACTGGGGGCGAGGAGAACGGCGGCGGCGAGTAAAGCCAGCCTCTGCCAGCCCCCTCTCATTTGTGCGAATAAATTGAGCCAATCTGCGAATGTAGTCGTCGCCTTTCTCGTGTTGCATGGGGGATAGGAGTTTGTGGGGGCCACGAGGATGAGGAATA
>Ga0153999_1000681_pt1 | contig 14415 bp, 18 predicted proteins | sample TSNC083MetaG_FD_104675 | JGI IMG/M metagenome (GOLD analysis project Ga0153999, IMG submission 104675) | Attine ant fungus gardens microbial communities from North Carolina, USA - TSNC083 MetaG | ecosystem: Host-associated > Fungi > Mycelium > Unclassified | place: USA: North Carolina, Lumber... | reverse complement strand
CACTTGAATGTTTTTCATTTACAACCGCAACCAAATAATCTTCATCATAGGTATTAATACCAAAATCAATACCAAACTCTGACCCAATATAATCATCTCCAAGAAAATCATAATCCTTTTCCAGGTATTCAAAAAGCAAAGTCTGCGACTCACAACGCCCTACAAACACAGAAAGATAATTATCATTGCTATAGGTATAATCAAATTGTTTTACTTCTCTCATTATTATATCCTCACGTTAATATTCTTTTATAAAATTACATTTTTCCTAAAGTTACGAATTAGAATCCCACAACTCTCGTATCTTATATCCCTCTAGATTATTTTCTTTTAGTCTTTTCACAAATTCTTCATTAACAATATAATTTAGAAGTTCATTTTTAAGCCTAAAAATTGGAGGATATTCTATCTCCTTAAAAACATATTTGGTTATTTTTTTTCTATTTAAAGGAGAAACTATTTCCATTTCTGATTTGTCTTCATCAACACAGTCTAAAACCATAGTAGGATTAATTAAATAAACCAATGAACTACCCATTTCTAAAGGAAGTAATTCTCCAAAAGGCAATATCAAATCTTCTAATATTTCTCGTGCTTTAGAGGTTAAAACAACTCCAGTTAATCCACCAAAATCCATTATATCAGGTTCAACATGACCTAATTCTCCTTCAAATCTTACTTCTACCTCAGCTTTCTCCCACTCATCTATAAGTGATGCTCCTATAAGTCTCCCTGGATACTTCTTACCTAGTCCTCTATCTTTATAATAAAGAGATCTATAAGCTTGAAAACCAACAAATCTAAATAATTTCATTTCACATCCTCCTTATGACAATCGGTATGATAATTAAGTTTTAATTATCTTTGTAGAAATTAGTAATTGATCCATCAAGTAGTCCATTTCTACAAGTCACAACAACAGAAAGAGCTTCTGTTGTTGTGACGCATCATACCCGAACTCTGATATGAGTGAACAGTGCAAGGCTCAACGACCTCGGCAAGTAATTATGTAATAAAGCTTGGTTGGCAAACTACTTGTTTTGTCAATTCCTTTTAAAGCTAAATCAACAATTTCCTCAACTGTTGGATTTTTAGGAAGCCCAGCAAGCTCTGGATAATATATTAAATCGCTGCCACCAGGGTGGTTAATGCTGTTTTCGAATTTGAGCACCATTTTGAAGTGTTCTTCCTCTGTATATTCCTTTCCTGTAACTTTATCATATCCTCCACTTACAATAACATCAACCAAATCAATTAACTCCGTTCTGGAAAGCTTCTCAGACATGACTACCCACTCATTTAATATATTTGTGCAATTATCCTTTAATTAGACGCGTAATACCCAAAGATGAACTGAAAGTACCGTATAAATGGATACTCTTCCCTATAAAAATGAACTAAATCGCCCAAATCATCTCCCACTAACCACACACTTTCCATAAATGCTTTAATATTAGATGGAAAATTAAAGCATTTATGTTTCTCCTATTCCATTTCAGCACTATAAATAACTTTCTCATTAATATTTTGAAAGTAATACATAGGCTATTAGCAGATTTGCAAAGCTCAGCAATGCGATGATAAAATCAACATTATAAATTGCAATATTTATCCAGATTATTTCCCCTCATCCTAATATGCTCTACCATTTGGCTAAAGATAAACGGTGGAGTACATCATTATGAAATCAACAAGAATTGTTCCATTATTTCTTGAATACTAAGACTAGTACGAGATAACTCCCCGCATGGAAAATTACCATCCTGATAATATTGTGCCAATGAATTAAGCCATTCATCATTATAGCTAAATACAAATGCCTTTACTATTATTTCAAAATCATCAGATACACATGCTGCTAAATCGCTTGATTGTGTCAAGCGATATGTTTTTATATATGTCACCTCCCTAATCTTATGTAACAACTCAATATCCATTGTTTCATCTTGACGTCCTTCTAAAATATTAAATACTGTTATCCATTTGTCATCAAAACTTGTTTCATCTCTCAGATTTAATAATTCATCCAAATTCTTATTTTTAAACATTGATTCTTTTACAATCTTATCATTTTTTAATAATTCGTATAGTTTTTTTATCATACTTTGCTCCTATTGCTTATTTTTTCATTTTTTTGGTTTTGTATATAGATCATTATCTTCAAGCCATTTCTCCATTAAACCAACCGCTTCATATGCTGTGGCACCTGTAGCTACTACGTTTTCGCCATTTGGGGATTTTATATCTGCAGTGACATCCAAATTTTTATATGAAGCTCAATAAGCATCAAACAACTGTTCATCTGTACCAGCAAAACTGCCCTGCCCAGAACCTGCATTTTGACGTTCAGCATCGTGCATCTTCCAATGATCATATTCTGGATCGTCACCTGTTAGGAAAATGTTGGATGACTCTTATCACTTCGCTCTACCTCAAAAGTTCTATCTTTTGATTTCCGAACTGATGACACGTGATGTCCTGACTCCCCAACTCCCATTTTTTTACCATCATTGTTTTGTTTCCAAATGCCCCTTTATTGCCACAAGAATTCGTATTATCCATACTATATCCATTTGGATCATAATGAGTTCAACGATTAGGATCTTCATTATAAAAATCAAGGTAGTAGTCAGTTAAACAGTTGATAACTCTGGATTTTCTTCACATAGCCCCCCTTAATATGATAAAATATACTTAGGAGGGGGTGTGGTGTGATGAACGCACTACATGATAATTTAATCAACAAGATTAAACAGAGGCCAGAGGAATGGCTCCTCTTTATTAACAAAACGATCAACAGTCTTTCCAAGAGCCTTAATACATGATCGTAATCGTAATATCAATACGTGTCCATACTGTGATAGCCGTATTGTCAAGAATAGTACTCAGTGTGGTCGACAGCGCTATCAATGCAAAGGCTGTGGCAGAACCTTTACCTGCACCGCGAATACTGTCTTGTTGTACCGCTCAAGGTCTGACGAGGATATCTGGAAAAAAGTTCTCGCCGACACGTTGGAGTTTATTTCTATTGATAACCTAAAAGCCGTATTATGGTGAAGCGAAAAACCAGGGTCTTCAGCTTTTCCGGAAACAGTCGATCCCTTTTTGTGGTTTCGGAATTCCATCTTCGGTTTGCCACCCCAAATTCCTAATATATTAAGAATTAGAATTCTTTAGTATCTCTTTATTAATGCATCGATTCCTATACCTCTGATAAATAAATCTTCAAATGTATCAGCAAGTTTAATTGCATAATTATAATAATCTCCTACCGTTCCTTCAACAACATAAATACCAATACCATCTTTCCCTTCACCATAGAAATATAAATCATCCCCTAGATCATTTGCGAATATTATTCCTTTTTTCATCTGTTTAATAAAATGGGGATAAAAAATATCATCACTCATAATATCATAAATATCAAGAAATTGTATCACTACATTCTCTTCTATCGGTGCAATTCCATAGGACTTTCCGGTTCTAAATATATCTAATAGCAGCTCTGGTAGAGGCATATTAGCAAATTCAATAATTTTAGCAATGTCATCAAAGGTTATAGTTATTGTTTGTGAATCTAACTCCTCATCACTATATATGCTTTCAAATTGCTCACTCATTATATCTAAAAATTCCATAATTACTCCTTTCGCATCATACCGTATTGATTAAATATCTTCCCTTGAATAAGTTAACTTTTCCAGGTCTCCTTTTTCAATCTTCACAGCACTTTTCTGGTTTAACTTATCAACCATCTTATAGTTGTTTTCTAAGTCTTGCATAACGACATCCTTAGATACACCAGCATTCAACTGCTGTTGAGCACCTAAAATCAACCGCTCTTCTAAACTACCAGAAGATATTCCATTTTGACTATTATAAGTAATCTGCTGACTACTTATATTTGAATGAGTAGTATTTTTAATATCACCTCGATTGTTTTCTAGAGTAATGGTAGGGGCTGGTTTAGGATCGTAATCATAGTCTGATAAATTTTGTATGGCCCACTCTTTTTGCAACCCATGATGTAATTGTAAAACGCCTTTATAATCATCGGGGCTTAGTGTATGCGTTCTATAAGCGGTATCATGATCCTTATTCAATATATACTTATTTCCATTTGAATCCGTCTGTAAAACTGCGAGAATCTCACCCACTGTATATGTTTTGGAAAACCCACTTGGATCATAGTAAGTCACTGGGTTGTTATGACAATAAGCATACAGGTTCAAGCCATCTCCCGGATATGGGTCTTCTTGCATAAACCTGCCCAGGCTTTGTAGCAAAAACAAAAGGAATCCATAACCTTTCTAAAGAAAAATGCTCATAATTAAGCTTTGATTGACTTCGATTTCATTAAATATTTGAGATAGCTCTTCTTGCTTTAATGTGATTATATTTTCCATTAAAAACTCTCCTAATAGTTTTTTCAAGAAGCCATCCCAACCTTATTCCGGAGGCCTGGCCTGGGCAGAACCTTGGTAAAAAGCAATACTATAATTTAGAAACAAATTCGACATACAAATTATATATTCATTCGACAAAAACATTACATATCTAATTCAAATCAGCAAGGATTTGTACATTCAATGACACAAGAAAATTCACACCCTCAATTTAATTCATAAGTGTCAACGTCAATTGTGACCACCTCTACACCTAATTTATTTGTTATTATAAACTTGTTTTCTTCCCATCTGGATTTTTTAAAATAATCTCTTCTATCCAAATAATCTGGTTTATTTGTCAACCACTCAACCCTACTAGTCTGAGCAGAACTTCCACATTGAATTTCTACACACCACGCTTCACCTGAATTTTTATTTAAGCATCTAAAAATTTCTGCTTTATATTTCCCTCCTTTTGCTTTCTTTGATAGTGTATTAATTTTCTTCTTTAGTGAAAAATCCTTTTCAACCATTTCCTTAACTGTATCTTTTATTATATTGTTTTTCTCCGCAGTTTTATCAAACATATCCGTAATATCAATTAAAACCTCTTCAATAATATTCAAGATATATTTCTCTGCTTCTTCTGATTCTAAAAGCTCTAATGTCTTTATTTGCTCTTCTTCAAGATAATATGAAGATGCATGAAAAGCTTTGTAATTGTTGTATTTCTTGGAATTTTCTCTTCGCTTCCTTGTGGCTAAAATAGTCAATTGTCTATTTCCATCTAGTTCTATTTCCGGACACAATTCTATAAAAAGTTCTGTTACATGATGCGACTTCCATCTAATTGGAAATAATTTATTTTCTTTCTCATATTTAGAATCTCCCTCTAATATAATCTTTTTTAACAACACAGCATAACCTCCTGGTATAAATTATTATATTTTCTCGCCATGTATTTTTTATCAATCAATACACAGCGAGAGTAAATTAATATACTCCTCTATAGATGAGACATTTGGTGTTGGAAAAATATGGAATTCTAATGGCTGACTTCCACTATTCCGTGCTGCGTGAGTATCAGTTATTTTTTGCTCAAGTGCTTTAGCATCAACTCTACTCAAATCTTTTTCAACAATAACTGCATGCGGATCCATACCATAGTCATTGTTAAATGTTGATACATGTGGATTAGCTCTTGGTGATGTTCCAAAAGCGATATTTATACCTCGTAGATCTATGTATTTCTTCTACAACTCACTCCACTTAACATTTTCGGACAATTCCATATTATTAAAAAAATCTTTTGCAACTATTTTTGCATCTAAAAAATCCAAAACATAATAATTATCCATTTCCATTTCTTCAGTTTCAGAACAAGAATTAAATACTGTATATCCATCCGAGCCTAATTCACTATTTCCACCTATTGCAATATATGCGCTTCCTTCTTCTTTCAAATAGTTTACGACCGCATAATGTTCCTTTACTGTTATTACCAAATAGGGATAATAATTATCTCCAGAAATGTTAAATTCATTTACTCCCTTAGCTGTTTTTATAGCTAAAATCGCTTCTAACTCTTCAATATTATTACATTCTTTCTTTCCCATAAAATGTTCAATAATCATATCTGCATTCACCTACTAGCCAGGATTGAAGGTCGAGGGGGTATGGATAAATCTCTAATTGATGAAGTCGTAGAATAAGCGTTCACTGAATGTTGGCATATTTTCAGCATATTAATGATTCCATCTTTTTAATTGTATATTCAAGGTCTTTCTTTACGGGATTTCCCAATTGTAATTTCTCTTCATATTTTTTATAGAAGTATTTACAACTACTATATAATTTATTGATAAAATAGCTACTTTCAAAATCACCCATATAGGTATCCATCGCATAAAATGCTATTGTTTCATCCCTATTCTTTACAAATTCAAAGTAAAATGATGAATCAGCACATATAATTCTTTTTCTTTTTTCACTAGATTTATAGAACGAATAAATGCCATCTAATAAGTCTGTGATTGTTAAAAATATCATGAAATATTTTCGGGAATTATTTAGTGTATAAGTGTATTGGTAAGATTTGATTTCCACGCTACCTAGTTCATATCCAGTCACTGCTTCTTCTTCATTTATTATATAAAAATCCATCTCCAGCATGTTTATCACCACATTTCTAAAGGCATAAGCCTATATTGGAAACTTCTATAGGCTTATGCTGATATTAGTTTTAATCCTATTCACTCCTAACAGGATAAATTGCTATAACTCTATTGGAATCACTCGAATCGACAATTACTCTTACCAAATCCTTCTGTTTATTTACAACCATATCCTTTTCAAAAGTCTGAATTGTTCTATTCGGATTTTCTGTGACCCTTCTTCCACCCGAAACAATAGTTCTAGCAGCTTGATCTAACTGGTCACGTGTTGTTCCAGGAGTAAATAAGTCACCAGGACCATCTGGATGGTCTCCTGTAACATGTCTTGCATCAATAGCTCCCAGCCTTCTTTTAAATTCCCATCTTCAATGTGTGGCTTATCTCTATTTGGAATTAGAGACTCCTTTGTATCCTCATCATCTCCAAACCCTCTCCATGGTTCGGGGCTCTTGCATAAACCTGCCCAAGCTCGGATTATAAAACCTTGCTCTTAAGTAATATTGCCCACTTACCCCATCATACTGCTGTCCTGTATGCCTGATTCGGTTAGTAATACTTTCCTGGGTCTCAAATTCTTCTCCAAATGCATGATACTGGTACGGATTCTTGACCTGCCCTTCATCTCATAACGCAGGCTCTCTGGGGCATAGCGATTCACCTTTGTCCAGCCATCTTCCCTTATTATACTACCCTGGCGATTATAGGTAAAGAACTTCTGTCCCCGGATTCCCTCTTCACTAATCAGCTGATTCTTCTCATTGTAGTGATAGCTGGTCTCGCCTTGTGAATCTTCTTTTTTAATCCGGTTTCCGTTCCCGTCATATTCATACGCAAAAGAGAGTAGCTTCTCTTCTCCCATCCTGGTTTCCAGATAGCTGAGTAACCTTCTTTTACGCCATCGGAGAAGCCGACACCAATAATCCTGTCCCAGCTATCCACATCATAATCAACCTTCGCGCCAACCCCATCGGTGATTCCAATGATCTGGCCTCTGGCGTTATATTCATAACTTTGAAGAATCTGCTGCTTCCCGCCGTGTCCCCTCCGAATCTCGCGGATATGCTCATCCAGAGTATAGGCATATTCCCTCTGGCTGTCCATTCCATCCTGCCGCTTCACCGGCTGGTCCTGTAAGTTATAAGTCAGATCCTCCACCACCTGATGAAACCCGTTGGTCTCCCGGATCCGGTTCCCTCTGCTGTCGTAGCGGTTTGGGAACCGGTATGGAAAGTCCACGTGCTTCAAGTTCTCCAAATACGATTTTCAGCGTATGTACCCAATATCCATCATCACTTCTGGGCGGCTTCGGTGCATCGACCATTCTCTGGTCATTGTGCAGTTACATGATCCGTAGCCGGAAGGGTATAGAAACACTCAAAATTAACATGAAATCACATGCCATTATAGGCAGGTTGGAACAATGGGTTTTGAGACATCATGTTTTTACTCAAAAGTCGTAAACTGGTGACATATTATATTTACTTTTAAGATTTAATATGGTATTCTGAAAATAAATTTAGTTTTCAATACCCTTAAACTTTAATAAGAAAGGAATATAAGATGTTTATTCATTCCATTGACATGAAACAATATCATAAATTTTTAGTTTTAGCAGACCAATCCGTTGAGAATACCATAAGTAAAATTGATGCATATTCAAAAATTTATATTGGAAATAAGACACCACATTTATTTAGTAGCATTACATTAACTAAGAACAATGAAAAACATCCACAAAACATTCTAATCCGTTGCCCTGATAATATATCTTTTTTTAATTTTCATAATTTGATTATGTGGTTTAATAAACATTCCTGCATAGGTGTAATGCTTTGTTCTCTTAATGTAAGTGAATCTTATTATTGTTGTCCTATCGATAACCTTTTTGAAGATACATTAACAGGATATTTTTATGATAACAGTAAATTATCAATATATATCCCTGAATCATTCACCGAATACGGAAATCTAATAAAGAGTGAAAAAGAACAAGATATATTGTCTCTGACTGCATTAATGCACATATATGGGACAGAATATTTTTTTTCTTTTGATTCATTTAAATCTCAAAAATTTAATATACAGCTTTAATTAATTGAGTATCATCAAAAACAGTTTTTCTTTTGTTATAGATTCATGCATTTTCAATTATTATAATAACATAAACGGTAGTCAAGATACACCGACTACCGTTTGCTTTTTTATCATATTCATTTCCATATATTTTTTCAGAGAATCGTATGACGTTTATTTGATTTAAATGTATACAATTTAAAATCACTCCACAAAACGGATCAATTCAGAGTTTTGAAACATTTTAATAGTCTCTCGAATAGTTCGCTCTCCGGATTTGTAATCTAAATCTGCACCATAATCAAGTAGCAACTGAACAAGTTTAACTAAATTAGGATTCTTTCTTCCAATAGCATATGATAGAGGTGTTCTTCCTCTATTATCTATAATATTGGGGTCAGCTCCTTTTTTTAATAAGACCTCTGCAGCACCTACATTATAGTTAATTGCCGCAACATGCAGATATGATAATCCATCATCATCTGTTATGTTAGGATCCTCAATCATATTTAACCTCTCTCTTTGTTGAGCATCATCTGGATGATGACCAATCATATAAAATATATCATCTCTTCCATGCATATCCATAGGCATACCTCCTAAAAAAATTTAATGTTTACTTTCATAGCTATGTGAACGATTATCGTGAATATCCTGCCATGCATAAAAATCAGGATTATTCATGTAATCATTAAACTGAGCCTGCGTCTATCCTTTACTTTCCGCCACATTCCTCTCATACCAAAATTCATGACCAGGAACATGCCCCAACTCCACATTACTCGGATCTACCCATTTTTCTCCTATTGAATCATAAATCTGACCATCTGAATTGCGTACTGTTTTATTATCAACAGCCTCTAAGTGTAGAAGCTCTAATGTATGACCTATTCTTGGGTCTCAAATTCTTCTCCAAATGCAATTCACTCCGGGCAGTTTAAACAGCCATAGGTATAAACTGGATGATCTGACCGGTTCTGGCTAAAACCATCGCGAAGCGTTTTTGTTCAAGGCATGCTATGCCGATATCGGTATAGCACGACTTATATTATTGAAGTTATAAACCGCAAGTATCGGAAGATGGCCAAGACCAAAAGCGTGTTCCCAAGTGACGGTGCGCTGGGAAAAATGCTATACCTTGCATCCGAGAACATTGCAAAAAAATGGCCCTAGCGTTATAGGAACTGGTACCAGGTGCTGAATCAACTGATACTGCTGTATGAAGACCCGCTGACTCAATATTTACAAAAAAGCAAGTCGGAACGGCAGTCAAGAAGCCACCCCAACCTTATTCCGGAGGCCTGACCACAACATCACATGGTCAGGATTTTCTGTTTCTATAAAATGCTACATTCTAACTAGCTCTGGAAAGAACCAGAAAGCCATGATAAATCCCATGACCTGTCCTTTATTCCGTCTGACGCAACCAAATTTATAATTGGCTTTTATATTCTTCTTCTAATTCTTGTAAAAATGATTCTAAATCCGACCAAACCGCACCCTCTATTTCGTTTCCAGATTCATGATCCCAATAGGTAAAGCTTAAACCGTCTTTGTCAGGTAGGTATGAGCAAAGCCAAAAAGAGAAATAATTATCTCGTCCAAAAACGAACCACTCAGGGAGAAATGGCTTTTTTTTCGATTGCTCCAAAGCTATACTCGGCATGAAAATCCGTCCGAAAGGCAATTCCACTTCTAAGACATCTTTATATAAATCTTTTAATGGAGTTGGTATTCCTTCTAAATTACTGTTTTCAGGATTGGATTCAACAATTGTAACATTATCATAGCCTTTTTTAAAGTCATTTAAGTACTTTATTATTCTCTTCTCCATGTTAAAACGCCTCCGGATAATTTGGATTTATGGGGCTACCTGATGTGTCATTTTGCCAAATTCCACCATGCCATCTGTTAAAATGTTCGTCGTTTTTTGCTGGATAAATATGGTATCCATCGTCAGCCATTTGTGGATAATCTAATGCATTGTAAGTATGATGACCTTCTATTGGCATTCCGTTATATGTAGGTGTTTTCCCATTCATTATATCATTTGCCTGTTGCTCTGTCCAATTCCGTGTACCACTTTCTCCATGTTCTGTTAGAGTTAGAAGAGGTATTTATACTCATTATACCTAAAAAGAAATGAAAAGTCTTATGTTTACGCTATTTCCTTCTATAAACAAAATCCAGGGCGCAAGCCCTGGATTTTGTTTATAGTCTGCGGACTGCCCCTAAAACCGAATCAACCAAAAACCCGAAGCCTCTGCTCAAGAGGCAGATACTCTTTTTGAGCGGGCAGGGCATTTATTTTTCCAAACGGCATTTGCGCAATCAGCTTCCAGCTTTGAGGCAGTTTCCATTGTTCCTTCACTTTGGCGTCAATGAGAGGATTGTAGTGCTGCAGATTGGCGCCAAGGCCGACATCTTCCAATGCTGTCCATATAATGTATTGCAAAATTCCGGCATGCTGCTCCGACCACAGCAAAAAATGCTGCGCATAGGTGGGGAAGCTCTCCTGCAAAGATTTTACCGTATCCTGATCCTCAAAGTATAGAATAGATCCATACGCGGCAGCAAAAGAATTAATCTTTGCCTCAGTCGCATCAAAATTCTTTGCCGGAACTACCTCCCTTAACGCATCCTTAACAATTTTCCACAATTCCCTGTGCTCATCTCCTTTCAACAGCACCACCCGGCTGCTTTGGGAGTTAAATGGCGATGGCGCATGTTTGACTGCGGTTTCGATTATTTCCTGAATCTGTTCATCTGAAACCGGGATTTCTGCAGAAAGTGCGTAGTGAGAGCGTCGGTTCTCCACTGCATTTAAAAATGTTTTACTCATTTTAACATCTCCTTAATATAATATTTTTCAACCAGATCATTGTGCAAGCTTCGGTTATGTTTTTTTCATTTCCAAAATCAAAACATGCGCCTGGGCTTTCGGGTTGATGGTAACATTCTCTTCAACGATTTCCAGCGCATCCCTCGTCTGTAACGTGTGCCCTGCAATTTCGGCTTCACCTTCTATCAACACCAGATAGGCTTGCCGGCCGGATGGTACCTTGAATTCTGTAGACTTGCCGTCGGTAAGGTAAGTCGCGTAAATATTCACATCCGCATGAATACGGATAGGTGCATTTTTATCACCGAAACGATCATTACTCACCATATGAAGCCATCTCCCTTTGCGGGCTTCCCATGGAAAGGACACATCGCCGTACGTAGGCACATACCCTTTTTTGTCAGGCAATATCCAGATCTGCAAAAGCCGCAAAAGCCCGATCCCCCGATTGTGTTCACTGTGAGTAATACCCGTACCTGCGCTCATATACTGCACCTGTCCGCGCGTTAGAGTTCGCTGATTACGCATATTGTCTGCATGGGTCAGTTCACCGTCCACCACATAAGTGATAATTTCCATATCCTGATGCGGATGCGTATCAAATCCGGTATGCGCCTCAATCAAATCATCATTGATGACACGCAGAACACCAAATTGCAGGTTATCCGGATTATAATATTCCGCAAACGAAAAATGAAAATGGCTGTCCAACCAGCCCAAGCGGCTCCTCCCCATTTTTTTGTGATTGATGAATCTAATCATGATGCTGCTCCTTTCTGAAGTGTGAATAATACTTTCACAATATTCCGATCTTCTAAAACCTGAACTGCCGCTTGCGCCACCGGCATCCGGGTCATCGTCGGATGAAGAACTGTGTGGCAGGCCACTTCGTGTCCCTGATATAAATCCTTCCATTCGGACTGGGGGATTCTTCTCTCATCATTTGTCAGTCCTGAATTCAGATGAAACGTTCCGCCATCCTTTTATTCCCCAACCGTATTTAATAAGTGTTTGTGATAACTTTAATTCCATTATTATCCTCACAAAAACGATTATACAATTCTACAAATCTACGAAATTCAGCCTGGGGGATGTAATCTTTTTTCTCGTGTTCAATAAAACGTTTAATAAACGGATCTGATTTTTTAAATGTAAAATTAAGTCCGGTACCAAAACTGACATTGTGGTAAGTGATAATCCTTGTATAAAAATAAAATTCGTCATAATATTTACTGCCGCTTAAACCTACATCCGTTATCTTATATTCCCTACCGGTGAATACTTCCTTTATATATGCGTATCCTTCATGCAAATCCGTTCCCGTAATCTCAAATAATCCTAAAGTAGAATCCAGCATGCTCTGCAAAAAATCTATTTTTTCTTGTTTTCTATATTTATGCTTTTGAATATACTCTTCTATAATGCAATTGATATTGGGAGCGCTTTTATATATCATCATATCACTAAACGCGTGAGAACCCTCCCGCGTATCCAGGTCAAACTTGCTTTCAAGCAAAACAAGTGTATTATCTCTTGTGCTGTCCGCTTTTTTATGCGCAGATTTGAATTCGGAAACATAATCAGGATCAACCTTTTGTTCGAATTTACCGCTGTCATAATAATCTGTCATGCTGTCGACAATCTCACCATGTAATTTTCTTATTTTTTTGTATTCTTTTATATGTGGTTTCCTTTCTAAAAAAAGTTTGTGGAAGTTATGCAGAAGGTTAAGCAAACGCTCCTGTTTAACAAGGTTAATGTCTTGTTGGTCGAAGTCGGTGTCATCATTATCATTATCATCATTATTGTTATTATTATTGCAGGACGCTGGGTTTTGTTGATTAAGCATACAACATTTTTTGTATTTTTTTCCACTTCCGCAAGGACATGGATCATTTCTTCCGATCTTCATAAATCACACCTCGTTTCTCTTTGATTTTTTCTTACAAAATCCCCTGCAAAAACAACACAATCACCAGCACCGGCAAAATAAACGTCAGATAAGGATAAAGTCCTTTCGCCATCTTCAGCTCTTTTCCCTGATTTGCTTCCCGACAATAATTTTCAAATCCCCAGCCATATCGGGAAGTGCAAAAAACCAGATACACTAACGATCCTAAAGGCAGAAGCCAGTTGCTGACAATAAAATCTTCAAGATCCAAAACCGTACTGCCGATACCAAGCGGCTCAAAGCTGCTCCAGAGATTAAAGCCCAGGGCACAGGGGATGGAAAGAATAATAATCAACACCAGATTAATCCCCGCCACCTGCTTTCTGCTGATATTCCAGAGTTCCATGCCGCAGGCAATGATGTTTTCAAAGACCGCAATCACCGTTGACATTGCCGCAAACCACATAAACAGGAAGAACAGACTGCCCCAGATCCGGTCGCCGGCCATCTCAATAAAAACATTAGGCAGAGTAATAAAGATCAGACTGGGACCGCCTCGCCAACCAGACTGCGTTCATTTCCGATATAGCTTCCGAAGATTGCCATCGCACCAATTCCGAGACTCAGCGTAAAGAACGACTGATTCATGGCGGCTGTAATCACCTTGCCGAATCCGACTTCCCTCATCTTCCCAAAATCAGGATACAGATAAAACTTAAGTCCTTCCAATCCGCCCTCCAGCGTCAACCCTCTGAAGGCCAGCAGCGCAATCATTACTTTTGTTGTAATCTTCTCAACACCTTTTTGCAGGCCAATGGAGCAGACCAGAATCCCTAAAACAACCACCACACACATCCAGAAAAGATTAAGACCGGGATTTGCCAGCATCTGGCCGAACACATCGCCCACCAGTTCCGATGACATTCCTTCAAACTTACCGGTGATAAAGCTGTAAAAATAATAAATCATCCAGCCGGACACTACCGTATAAAACATCATCAGGCAGTAATTACCGATCAATGCCACATATCCATGCAGATGCCATTT
>Ga0153999_1000680_pt1 | contig 14417 bp, 13 predicted proteins | sample TSNC083MetaG_FD_104675 | JGI IMG/M metagenome (GOLD analysis project Ga0153999, IMG submission 104675) | Attine ant fungus gardens microbial communities from North Carolina, USA - TSNC083 MetaG | ecosystem: Host-associated > Fungi > Mycelium > Unclassified | place: USA: North Carolina, Lumber... | reverse complement strand
TTTTTTTCATGCGTTCCCACCTCACTGTTAGTATGCCAGGCGATAATCGGTCTTATTCGTCAGGTAAACCCCATAAATCAACTGTCACCTTAGAGCCGTCAGGGTGAATAAAGGCCCTGGTCACCAATCGCCAGCGGGTTGTATTTACAAAGCGAAAATCTTTATCTGTATAGGTCGTAGCGTCTTTGCCAGGCGGTATATAGTTTACCGGCTGAGAATGGGGATGGCGTTCAGTCACCTTAAGTCCGGCAGCAACAACAGCATTATATAATGTGCTTGACACTTGGCACATACCGCCACCAACCTCCATCTCTTGTTTGCCGCTGTCACCAAATACCGCGGCAGGCTGAAAGCCACGATCTGCTGTTGGTTCCCCCGTAATTTTATTGAACGAAAACTCCTGCCCTGAAGCAATGATAGTATTATTAACGAGTTTGGCTGTCAGCCTGACGTTTTCCAGCCTGCCGGGGCTGTTATCCAAAATAGGAGTCGCACATGCACCTAATAGGCAGGCTCGTGTCAGATTGTCACGAGTTAGCTCAGGTAAAAATGGCTGATAGACCGGTTGAACATTGCTGCCGGCCGGGGCGGCCAGCAGTTCGCTTAATGTTGCGGCGATATTAAGTCGATGGCCTGGCCTCTCAGGAAAAATCTCGCCTGTTGCTGGATCAAAACCGGCATTAGCTGCAGGCACATCTTTAGCTTTGGCTAAACCTTCCAACAATTGCCCCGTCTCCTCAGCAGACATACCGCCAACAGACTGTGTTTCGATGACGACACCGTCAGCCACCAGTTTTATTTCCGGTTTAGGAGCCGGCGCCTGCAGACTACAACCGGTAATTAATAAAAGCATCATAGCAAATAACATCGCTAGGATTAAGTAAACTTTTGCGATCAGCTTTCACCTCCTGACTATTGCATGAATACCATGGAGTACGATTTGCCGGTAAGGGGGAAATGATTATGCAGACCTTATGTGAATTGGCGCTTAATGCTACGGGCGTTACTTGCTCTTCGGACAATGTCAGGCCCGGCTTTATTTTTGTCGCCATCCGTGGCCGCCAAAACGATGGTAATATGTTTGCCCGGATAGCAGCCCAACGCGGCGCCCTGGCTGTTGTCAGCGATTGCCCCGGCACTCTGCACGGACTCACTATTCCCGTCATTGCAGTGCAGCATGCCAGACTGGCCTTGTCCGAGTTGGCAGCCGCCTTTTATGGTAACCCGTCACACGACTTAAGACTGATTGGCGTAACAGGCTCTAACGGAAAAACTACGATTACCTGTATGCTGGAACATATCTTTCTTTATGCCGGCCTAAGTGCCGGACTGATTGGAACAGTCCGCGTCAATACCGGTAAAACGATATTTGCCAGCACTCTGACTACACCCGATGCCGTCACTGTTCACGATTACCTTGCCAAAATGCGCAAAAATAATGTTACCCATGCTGCCATGGAAGTATCTGCTCAGGGAGTTGATATGCACCGTGTAGCCCATGTCCACTTTACAACAGGGGTGCTCACCAATATATGCGCCGATCATCTCGACTTTCACGGCAATTTCGCCAACTATCTGGCGGCCAAGACCAAGTTTCTGAGCTTGCTTGCATCTAACACGCCGTTAATCGTTAATATAGCCGATGCTCAGTGCCAAGCAATTGCCAGTCAGTTTAGCGGCGAGCTTGTTACAGTCTCTGCCAGCGGTCCGGCGGACATCACGGCTCAATTAATACATAGTACATCCTACGGCAGTACCTTTATACTGGACATTACCAAACGGCTGTCGGCGCCCGGCGGCCATCAGGTACCGGCGGGCAGGCAACTAGTCAGATTACCTCTTGCCGGGCGTCATAATATCGAAAATGGGCTATTGGCCGCTGCCGCCGCCCTAGTCAATGGCATTTCACCGGCAAGTATCGCCGACGCGCTGGCTATCTTCCCTGGTGTCGAGCGACGACTCAATATTTTCCATTTAGCCGGTCTGACGATCGTAGACGATACCGCCCTAAACCCCGGCAGTATTGACGCTGTCTTTGCTACTGTCGCCGAATTTCGCTATAATCGGTTGTTGGTCGTCAACGCCATTCGCGGTCAACGCGGGTCGGCCATCAATGCCGCCAATGCGGCAGCGATTGCCGGCCAACGGCGCAATTTGCCGTTTGAACTGGTCATTACGGCCAGTACCGGCCATGTTGACGCGGCCAATACGGTAACAGATAAGGAACGCTGTGCTTTTTTGACTACTCTCGATACTCAGAAAGTCAATTATACATACACGAATACGTTACCGGCAGCCATTAAAACTACGTTAAATAACGCTGTCCCCGGCGACTTGGTGCTACTGATCGGCGCCCAGGGAATGGATGCCGGACGTCAGGTATTGACAACATTAGCCACGTCAGCAGATGGCCGCACTTATGTTTCCGAGTCGTTTATCGCAGGCTCTTTCGTGATATAAAAATAAAATCCCCCAAACGGGGGATTTTAATGTATAACGTATTGTTGTAAATTTTACAGACTGAATGGCTATCTGCGGGTCAAGCTACGATCGCATCTGAACCTTGGGAATGTTTTTCCCATAAAAAATTTCGGCCATCTCCTTTTTTAATCGCTGCTTGATTTTTTTCTTTTCGCCTGCCACTAATTCTTTTTTGGCCGTACCAAACAAGTAATTATCAAGATCAAATTCCTTCAGCAACATCTTGGTGTGGAAAATATTCTCCTGATATACATTGACGTCAATCATTTGGTACATATCCCTGTTGCTTCCGGAAATATAGTTTTGGATTGAGTTTATCTTATGGTCGATAAAAAACTTTTTACCGTTAACATCACGGGTAAAACCGCGCACCCGGTAGTCCATAACAGCAATATCGGGGCGAAACGTAGTAATCAGAAAGTTTAGTGCCTTAAGTGGTGAAATCTGACCACAGGTAGAAACGTCGATATCAGCCCGAAACGTACTAACGCCTTCATCGGGGTGGCTTTCAGGGTACGTATGGACAGTGATATGACTTTTATCCAAATGACAAACAACTGCATCCGGCAATGGTTCATTAAGCTCGCATTCATGACAATCCTCATTGCCGACAGACTCGCCGGGCTGATGGACCAGTTCTTCCGAGATCAGCATGGTGACGCTGGCGCCCTGGGGATCGTAATCCTGCTTGGCTATGTTTAAGATATTAGCCCCAATCATATTAGCTACTTCTGTCAGAATGCCGGTAAGCCGTTCGGCGCTATATTCCTCATCGATATATTCGATATAAGAGCGACGATGCTGCGGTGTCTTCGCATAGCAAATATCATACATATTAAAGCTAAGTGATTTAGTGAGATTATTAAATCCGAAGAGTTTTAACTTTTTAATCGATTTTATTTCCATGCTTTTCTCCTTACAGATAAAATATTGGCTACAACGCCGCAACATACCGAGATTATAGCATCTATGATTCGACAGTCGCCACAAATTTTTCAATCATTTTTACCGGATAATACGATTCTTTGGCTTTACGCAGCCCCTCAATGCCCATGTCTTCTTCCCGATTGATAAGTTCAAGATGCTGCCAGGCATTTTCACAAAACCGCTGATTGATTGTCGGATAGATACCGCGGATATCGGGGTTGGCCTTCTCGACATGAATAACAGCCGTATCGTTGTTTAACTGCTCACCAAAGGTAAAGGCTTCGACCTTACCGCCAATAGTAATCAGGCCGCCGGTAAGATTAAGCGTATTCCAATGGGTAAACACTTCGATAATGGCATTATTCTCACCAAGCAGTATCGGATCATCTTGACCGTCTTTTTTTCTACACCATTCAAGCTGGTTCTCAATACAAGGTGCGACCCATTCGGGCGTCAACGGCAGATATTGATAATCGCGATAGCTACGCAGAAAGCTGTTCATATGATTTTTCTTGCTATGATATTTACGGCCTTTTAATTCGATTAAATCCTTGCTAAGATAGACATAATCGAAATTATCACGGTCGGCGACAATAGTAAAATGATCTGGCCGCCATTGTTCAAGAATATCGATCATAAACTTTTCCATGCCGCGAATGCTGAGCGATATATTTTGCGCTGCAAAAAAATCCATAAGCTCTGCTAGTATCGACTCCATGCCCTCTACAGGCCCAAATGGCTGAAGAATATACTGCCGCTCGCCCCGACCGGCTTTAATCAGCAGGTAACCCTGATGTTCCGCCCATTGCGTCGCATATATATTGCGCCACATAAATAAGTTGGTAAAATTATAATGAGCGTTTTCATAGCGGTGCATACCAAAATACTTATCAAACAAAGGCTTTTGCGCCAAAGTAATATCCTGAAAATTGATACTAAAACCCCCTAAAGTATAATCAATACTGCTACCGGCTTAAAGCCGGCAAGTAATACTATCTATTATATGATCGACATTACTAACATGCAATACATATAAGGAGGTAATAAAATGAGCAAACGCGCCCCAACCATCTTATTTGGCCATTGTCTGCATCTTAAAAAGCGTCACAACATTATTGCCGTTTACCAGGAAACCCGTATTCCGGGCCTAGCCGCGCCCCATTATCATGTAGAGGAAATAGAATGTGATTATAGCGATGACTGCGGTCTGGAAAAATGCCCGTTGGCCGAAAATGCACCAAAGCATCCGCCAGGAATCGGGTTGGGCTAGTACCTTTCCTTATGACCTCACCTAATCATATTTTTTGCACAAATTCCAAGCGCTCGCCGTCCGGACCGGCAAAAAACATAATTTTATTATCGCCATTAATTAGAGGGCTTTCCAATAGTAACGTTACATCATGCTGACGGAGATGATCAATTTCGGCATCAAGATCAGTCACAGCAAAAGCAATATGATCAACCCGGCCTGAACTGCGTACGCTGACAGTATCCTCTTTATATTAAATCAATTCGATTGTCTGACAGCCGGACTTTATAAACTCTAGCCGGACGCGCCCGTCCTGATAAGTGCCGGCAGCCTTAAAGCCCAGCACGTTACAGTAAAAATCCAGCGATTTATCCGCATCCTGTACAACTACGCCAATATGGGCAACATCATACATAGTATTTCTCCTCCCAAACTTTTGAGCTTGTGATGATAAAGCCATTAATGATAATTAGCTATAGAAGTGAGTTATCCTGCTGCTTTTACTTAAAATATTGGACACCGGCGGCAAACAGCTGCTGATCTTTATTGCCGGGAATATTGATTGCAACATTGCGCCCAATCCGCTCAGAATGCCCCATTTTCCCGAGCACCCGGCCATCAGGACTAGTGATTGCTTCAACGGCGTGGAAAGAGCCATTAGGATTAAACTTGACGTCATAGGTCGGGCAGCCATCAAAATCAACATACTGGGTTGCAATCTGACCGTTGCCGGCCAGGCGGGCAATGTCCGCATCACTGGCGTAAAACCGACCTTCACCGTGAGATGCCGGAATGACAAACACTTCGCCGGCTTCAGTATTTCGGAGCCAGGGTGATAACGTAGAAACAACCTTGGTATTGACCATACAGGAAATATGCCGGCCAATTTTGTTAAATGTCAGCGTAGGGCTCGTCTCCGTTAAGTCGCGGATTTCTCCGTACGGCACAAGTCCCAATTTAATCAGCGCCTGGAAACCGTTACAAATACCAAGCATCAAACCGTCGCGATGTTTGAGCAGTTCGGTCACAGCCACGCTAACCCTGGGATTGCGAAACATCGTGGCAATAAATTTGCCCGAGCCGTCAGGCTCGTCACCGGCACTAAACCCGCCTGGCAGCACAACAATTTGGGCTAAGGATATTTTTTTGGCCAATTCGGCAACAGACTCTTCAACCTGGGCCGATGTCTGGTTACGGATAACTACAATTTCCGGAACGGCGCCCGCCTGCTCAAAAGCTTTAGCCGTATCATATTCGCAATTAGTTCCCGGGAATACCGGGATCAACACTTTGGGCCGGGCTACGCCGGCAGCCGGGCGGCGGCTGTTTCTTGCGGTATAATAAGCAAAGCTATCAGGCCGCCCGGAAATCGGCTCCTGCTGGACGGGAAATACTGCCGCCAGTGGCCGTTGCCAAGCGGCAAGCGCCTCTTCAAGTGCGATCTCAATATCATTGACGCAGATGACCGGTCGCTCAGTAGTATGGCCGATCAAAGTATATTCGCTGCCACTAAACGCAGCGTCAAGGTTAATGTCGGCAGGCAATTCCAGTACAAGCGAACCGTAGTCAGGAGTAAACAGAGCTTTAGCCTCAATCGGGGCGACAACCTGTACACCGATACGGTTGCCAAATGCCATCTTGCTGACAGCTTCGGCCAGACCGCCCATCTTTACAGTATAGGCAGCCCGTACCCGGCCCTGTCGGACAAGCGCTCCTACGCGGTCATAAGCTGTAGTGAGCGCGGCAAAATCAGGCAATTCATTTTCGTCTCGCCGGGCGTGGATCAGCACTACCTGGCTATTCGCCTGTTTAAACTCCTGGGAGATGACCTGTCGTACGTCAACCGCCGTTACGGCAAAAGCGACAAGCGTCGGCGGCACCGTCAGTTCCTTGAACGTGCCGGACATGCTATCCTTACCGCCAATTGCCGGGATACCCAACTGTTTTTGGGCGTAAAACGCGCCTAATAAGGCGCTGAAGGGCTTGCCCCATTTCGCGCTGTCTTGTTCCAGTTTTTCAAAATACTCCTGCAGCGTCAGCCTGATGCTACCCAGGTCACCGCCTAAAGCAACAACCTTGGCGGCTGCTTCAATAATCGCATATACCGCGCCATGGAACGGGCTCCAGTCCGAAAGGCCGGGATTAAAACCATGAGTCATAATCGTTCCGGTTGTCGTTTCGCCTGTCAATACCGGCAGCTTAGCCGCCATTCCTTCGACAGGGGTATCTTGGTATTTACCACCAAACGGCATCAGAACAGTGCCGGCGCCAATACTGCTGTCAAAGCGTTCGACAAGACCTTTCTGGCAGCCGATATTAAGCTGCTGCAGCATAGCAAGCCAGGCATCCCTGATATTCTCAGGCTGCTTATTATCCAGCGCCGGCAACAGATTAAAGTAACTGTCATCTGCCGGGGGCGTTACGCGTACCGAAGTATGCTGCTTGACGCCGTTAGTATTTAAAAAGTCCCGGCTGATATCGACGATCGTCTTGCCGCGCCATACCATTTTAAGTCGGTTATCATCATCTACTTCGGCAACAATCGTCGCCTCAAGGTTCTCGGCGGCAGCGTAAGCGATAAACTGCTGCGCATTATCGGCAGCCACAACTACGGCCATCCGTTCCTGGGACTCCGAGATCGCCAGTTCGGTGCCACTGAGACCTTCATACTTTTTCGGGATGGCATCCAGGTTAACATTCAGGCTGTCGGTCAGCTCGCCGACGGCCACCGATACACCACCCGCGCCAAAATCATTGCAACGCTTAATCATTGTACTGACAGCCGGTTTGCGGAACAGACGCTGAATTTTTCGTTCAGTAGGCGGATTGCCTTTTTGTACTTCCGCCCCACAACTAGTTAACGATTCCTCAGTATGGGCTTTAGAGGAGCCGGTTGCGCCGCCGCAGCCGTCGCGTCCCGTCCGGCCGCCTACTAATAAGACAACATCACCTGGCTGCGGCACGGCGCGCACAACATTTTGCTTAGGAGCTGCAGCTATGACGGCGCCAATTTCCAGCCGCTTGGCGATATATCCCTGATGATAAATCTCGGTCACCTGACCTGTGGCTAAGCCGATTTGGTTGCCGTAAGAGCTATAGCCTGCAGCAGCACTTGTCGTAATCTTACGTTGCGGCAGCTTGCCGGGCAGTGTCACTTCCAATGCTGCACGAGGATCGCCACTCCCGGTGACCCGCATGGCCTGGTAGACATAGGCACGGCCTGACAGTGGGTCGCGGATACAGCCGCCGAGACAGGTAGCCGCCCCGCCGAACGGTTCAATCTCAGTAGGGTGGTTATGGGTTTCATTCTTAAACATAACGAGCCAGTCCTCAGCCACACCATCGCAATCGGCCGTTACAACGATGCTGCATGCGTTTATTTCTTCAGACTCGTCCAAATCATCAAGGCGGCCACTCTTTTTCAGTTCTTTCATCCCCACCGTAGCAATATCCATCAGGCTAACATGTTTCTTCTTTCCCTCATACACAGACTCTCTAGTCTTTAAATACTCTTGGAAGGCAGCCTCGACCGGAATAGTGAACTTACTGTTTTCGATGACAACCTCATCGATCTCTGTCAAGAACGTCGTATGCCGGCAATGATCAGACCAGTACGTATCAATCACCTTGATCTCGGTAATCGTTGGATCCCGGTGCTCAGTATCTCTAAAGTACTGCTGACAAAAGGTCAAATCTGCCAAACTCATCGACAGCCCTTGGACTGCCATAAAATCTTTAAGCTTAGACTCGCTCATTGCCGTAAAGCCGGTCAGTACCGCTACATCGTCAGGTACGTCGACAGCAGTACTCAAGGTTGCCGGCTTGTCCAGCGACGCTTCCCGCGCTTCAACCGGGTTGATGCAATACTGTTTGATCGTCGCTAGCTCCTGCTCGCTAATATCACCCTCAAGAATGAGCACCTTGGCGGTAACTACTGTCGGCGGCTCTTGCTGGGTTAAAACCTGGATGCCTTGCGCCGCCCAGTCGGCTCTTTGGTCGTACTGTCCCGGCAAGTATTCAATTGCAAACAGCTTATCAGCCGGGTTTATCTCTATAGTTTCCAAATAGACAGTATCTACAGGCGGCTCGGAAAAGATGGTCTGAGCCGCCTCGGCAAATTCCCGGTCAGTGACACCGGCCACATCGTAACGATGCAGCATTCTGACTGCCTTTAATCCATTAATACCTAAATACTCTTTAAGATCGGAATAAACACCTGCTGCCTCGACTTGAAAACCTGGTTTCTTTTCTACAAAGATCCGGCGTACTGAATCCCTCGGTGTGTTCATAGCATGTTGCCCCCTGCCAATAAAATTTCGTCTATAAAGAGAGACTTAGCTTCAGTACGGGTTTTACCCAATCTGAAGCTTAGTCTCGGATAAAATTTGAATGCGAAAAGCAGCCCATGCTATATCGGAGCTGCTTTTTTTACTATATTTTATTGCCGTAACTACTGAAACAGATCTATAAGTTTATACATCAGAGCACTAGTAATGGCGCTAAATGGAATCGTTAATATCCAGGCAAAAAGCATTTGTTGGGCGACACCCCAGCGTACGGCCGAAACACGTTTGGCAGAACCGACCCCCATAATAGAGCCGGACACTACATGCGTCGTACTAACCGGTAGGTGAAGATTAGTCGCCATAAAAATAACGATAGCCGAATTCAAATCGGCAGCAAAACCGCTAATGGGCTCAAGTTTAAATATCTTGCCCCCCATCGTCTTAATAATCTTCCAGCCCCCGGCAGCCGTACCTAATCCCATTGCAGCGGCGCAAGAGAATTTTACCCACAGCGGAACTTCCAGCGTCGGAATATGTCCTGAACTCAAAAGCGCCAGTGTGATAATACCCATGGCTTTTTGCGCATCATTGGAACCATGCGAGAAAGACATCAGGCTGGCCGATAACAGCTGCATCTTTTTAAACCCGGCATTAAGCTTGCCTGGCTCTTGTCGGCCAAAAATCCACAGCAGAGCAATCATGATAATATACCCGCCGGCCATAGCAATGAGCGGCGACAACACGAGTGACAGTATGATTTTCTGAACCCCCGCAAAATTAATAGCCTCAAGTCCGGCTCCTACTCCAACAGCTCCGAGAACACCTCCGACAAGCGCATGAGAGGAACTGCTGGGAATGGCAAACCACCAGGTAAGCAAATTCCAGACGATAGCACCAAACAGGGCTGAAATAATTACAGGCTGACTAACCAGCGAGGCGGCCTTTACCAGGTCGCCGCCAATCGTTTTGGCGACGCCCGTACTGTAGAGCGCTCCGGTGAAATTTAGGACGGCTGCCAGAGCTACTGCAAACCGCGGATCTAAGGCTCGTGTAGATACCGAAGTGGCGATCGCGTTAGCCGTATCATGAAAACCGTTAATATAGTCAAACGCCAGCGCAAAAAACACCACCACATAGACTAGCGTGAAATCAGGCATATTTTACGATGACTCCCTTTAGCAAATTAGCGATATCCTCAAAGATATCGAGTGTTTCTTCCAAGTGAAGCAAAATTTCTTTCCATTTGATAATCTCAATAGGATCTTTGCAATCGCGAAACAGTGTGGCCATTTCCTGCCTGTACAGTCTGTCTCCCTGCTGCTCATACTCAATAATCCGGGCACAGCGCTCTGACAGCTTGTCTTTTTGCTTTTTGATGTCAGGCAAAAGCGCAAATGACTTGTCAATCTGTTTGGCGCTTTTACCGACAAGTACGGATAGCTCTCTGGCGCCTTGTGATGCGGCTCCCGCATTGTAAAGTTCCATGCGCTCAATCGTTCCCTGCATAAAGTCTATAACATCATCAAGCTTCTGGGCAATACTATAGATATCTTCACGGTCTAGCGGCGTGATAAATGTTTTGTGCAGCAAGCCGATAATTTTAGCCGTGTTGGTGTCAGCCTGATTCTCAAGAACATCAATCCGGGCCATCAGCTCGAATAAGTCGCCTTCGCTATTTAACGCCTCTTGTAAAACATCTGCTGCATCCCGGATAAGTTGAGTATTTTCAAGAAGATAGCCATAAAACTTTTCTTCACGGGGCTTTAAACCAAATCCCATACCTAGCCTCCTCAAAATTTGTCGGTTTCAAACTGATTATAGCACATTCATGTGCATCTTGTTAACTAAGTAATAAAATATTAGAATTCGATCATTTTAGCACTAATTGCTATGACCTGGCAACTAATACAATACCGCTCAATATCAAGACAAGGCCACCCAGTCTAAGCAAGCCGATAGTCTCATGAAACAGAAAATAAGATGCAATGAACACCAATACATACCCCAGGCTGAGCAGCGGGTAAGCAAAGCTCAGTTCAACTGTCCGCAAAGCATAAATCCAAAACAGAGTGCTCGCGCCGTATAGAATAAGGCCAACGGCAAGAGGCCATGCGGCGACGGCTTTTTCCAACAAATGTCCATTATCGGGAATGCGCATAGCGCCAGCCTTAAATGCAACCTGCCCCATAGCACCAAGAACAACGGCCAATAATATGATATAGATGTCTTTCATAGTAGCTCCCGCCTATTAATACCTTGATAGTTAAGCCAAGGCCTGTCTCCGGTAGTATATTCCCTTTTCACCACGATATTCCTGCATGCCCGGCAAAAATCTTCAATTATCTGCTGATTAAGCAACGATAATGTCGGCATCAGACTGACTTGACGACAAAACGATTAACATCTATTGTAAGTATAGACGATGCAAAGGAGGGAATTGCTTGCGCATCATCACCCGGCTTACCGAAATAGATTGCTTGCGGGGAATAGTCATCCTATTAATGGTTATTTTTCACATAGTATTCGACCTGGCGCATTTTTTCAATTGGTCACTTGATTATCAGAACGGCTTCTGGTATTTTCAGGGTAAATTTGCGGCCGTACTGTTCATGCTGCTGTCAGGCATCAGTACGACGCTCAGCCATAACCCGGTACGCCGGGGACTGATCTTATTGGCAGCAGCACTCGCCATTACAGCAGTCACTTATGTCTACACCCCAACGGCGTATATTCGTTTCGGAATCTTGCATCTGCTTGCTGCCGGTATGCTGGCAGCCCCCCTGTTCAGGCGAACGGGCGCCTTATCGCTGGTGATAACAGGTACTGGAATTATCGCCCTTGGCCGGCAATTTATCGACATGAAAGTGGCAGCTACCGTCCTGATCCCACTCGGACTTCAACCGCCCGGATTTGCCTCGCTAGATTATTATCCCTTATGTCCGTGGCTGGGCATAATACTGTTCGGCATGGCTGCAGGAAAAATATTTTACCCTAAGCAACAGTCACGCTGGCCTTCGGCCGCCGGTTATCGCCTTGTCCGCTGGTTAAGCTGGTTAGGACGCCGCTCCTTGCTGGTTTATCTTATGCACCAACCGATCATCCTGACAATTTTATATGCATGTAGTATCGCAGAAAAAACTCTTAGGGCGACAGCCCCCTAGATTTCTAAGTCCCTGGGTAAGGTCGACTAAACTTAACACTTGACTTAAGTTGTTTAACAATAAAATAATTAGTTTGATCACCGATATAAGCTGGGGAAAAAGGGGGCGTACTTTTGGCATTGCCCCAAAAGCACCAAAAAGTCTAGGCCAGCGCCTCCAAGCGCTAACCTGCCCAAGGAGAGATCTGTGTTCATTGCTTTATGATATAGTCTCCATATCAATGCGCGGGTCTGAAAAGGCGGGCAGCATTCCTAAAATCCGTAAACTCACTGCGTCGTCGCCTACGAGACTATGTAACGCAGCTTGGCAGGCACAGGCTTATTGCAACAAACCGTCAAACAGTACGGATTTCTTAACGGAATGCTGCCCGCCTTTTCTCCTTCGGATCGCCTTTTTCCGGCAAAGGCCGGGGGCACCGGGGTTACCAGGTTTGCCGTGGACACTGCCGATATAAAGAGACTGCTTGCGTAATATGTCTTTTAACTCATTCAATAGTGATACATTTTCTTTAGTAATACTTTTATTAACAAGTTCATTTGTTGCTTCTGATTCAACAGAGGCCGCTTTCCATGTCAATCCCCATAAATTCCTTCTCACTTGCTGTTTATTCATTGATTTTTCTCTACGAAAATTGGGTTTGGTGCATATGTTTCAATCCTGATTTCTACTGCACGATGCCCAACCACTTCCAATAAGTTAATACTATTAAGCTCATAAATGCTGCTGCCAAAATACTCATTACCGCCCCAGTCTTAATTATTTCAGCCACGCTTACATGGCCAGTCCCCATCGCAATAGCATTCGGCATATTGCTTACCGGGAGCAGATACTGGTGCTGCATATTCATTCCCAATACAAGGGCAAATGCGAGCGGTTCGGCTCCGATAGCCGTAGCGTGAGCAATAACAATCGGGGTCAATGCCGTTGTCTTGGGGCCACCACCGGTAAAAAATACTTGTAAGGCGGTTACCAGCCAGATAAGAATGATCATTTGCGTGGCATGCTCCAGGTCGGCAATAGGCCCCAGCATCGTATCGGCCAACCATTTAGCCGCTCCGGAAGTAACTAGGGCGGTCCCCATAGATAAGCCGGCGCCATATAGGACAAAGATATTCCAGGGCACTTTCTGTTGAGCTTCTTTCCAGGCCATAACTCCCGTTCCCGGCCACATTAACAGCACGACAGACACAATACCCACCAAAACAACATTGACCTTATGCACCGAATCGGTAGCCCACAATACCAGCGTTAATAAGAAGACAATCATCGTATACTTCTCTTTACTGCTAAGTGATCCCAGCGCGCCTAGTTCTTTGCGTACATAGTCCTGACCTTGCCCTAAGGTTTTAATTTCTGGGGCCCACATTTTCTGCAAGACATAAACCGATATGCCGGCAAGTAGAAAAGCAGGCGGAGCCCCGACTTGAAACCACTCCGCCCAGGAAATCGATTTTTTTGTTGCTACTTCAATCAAGCCGGCCGTAATGGGATTACCGACATGAGCAGTAAGAACACCAATGCTCATCATCGTACCGCTCATAGCTACGATAAATAATAAGGCTTTTACAATATTGCTTTGCCCCTCCTTAGCGCCAAAGGCCTGCCCAATACCGACAATGATCGGCAACATCAAAAGTGTTCTGGCCGTTATTGAAGGTACCAGGAAGGTTGTTACCAGCATGACAAGGGCAACTGCCCAATATACTTTTATGGCCGAGCCCTTGGCTGAGTTTACCAACAGCAGCGCAATTCGCTTAGATAAACCAGACTTCTCCATACACCCGGCCATAATAAACCCGATAACAATCAACCATACCGCCGTATTGGAATAACCACTAAAGGCAGCCCCCACTTTGACTGCCCCCAAGGCTGCAAGTAAAAATACGATGACAAGACCACTGATTGCATCATCAAGCGCTTGAGTAACCCAAACAATAATAGCAAATACCGCTACCGCAATTGATTTTTTTCCCGCAAAACTGAGACCTTCGACGTCTGGAGTTAACCAAATAACGCCAAACAGACAACAGCATGCGAGCAAAAGATATACCATTTTTTGTTTACTCATACTTTCCTCCACTAATTTATTTTTAAATTCTCTGTTTAATTCTAAATATTAAGTCATTAATAAGGCTACGATATTCCGACCAACAACAGAAAACAGGGTACCGACAGGTCACTGGCGGCAACAAAAAAACCGTCTGTTTAAGACGGTTTTTCATCATAATTCGATATACTCTTTAAGCTTAGCAGTATAAGCTCTGCCTACCGGTATTTCGTGTCTATCCCCTGATGCCGCTTTTTCCAAGATCA
>Ga0153999_1000679_pt1 | contig 14429 bp, 11 predicted proteins | sample TSNC083MetaG_FD_104675 | JGI IMG/M metagenome (GOLD analysis project Ga0153999, IMG submission 104675) | Attine ant fungus gardens microbial communities from North Carolina, USA - TSNC083 MetaG | ecosystem: Host-associated > Fungi > Mycelium > Unclassified | place: USA: North Carolina, Lumber... | reverse complement strand
TCTAATTGGTGCAGCCGCAGGGGTGGCAAGCGGATTAGTTGTGGCTGCTCAAGGAGCGAGATCTATAGGACGTCTAATAAATGGCGGTGGCGGTGGTAGTAGTAGTAGAAATATAAATAACGGAAATTCGAATGCAAAAGAAGCACTTTATGGAGCCTATGGCTCAGGCGGTACGCATACCACTGGCCAAAAAGGGTTAATGGGTAAAATTGGCGATGCGATAACTAAAGGAACAGGCAATAGAAATATGATGGACAGAAATGGAAATGTTGTTCCTGGTCGAAATAATCCTAATCCGGTTAAAGATTTCGTAACTCAAGGTGCTGGGGTTATGAACAAAGAAGGAGTTTCGGATGTACTGCAACGTGGGAAATTTCATATACCAAATAATTCGGATATAGTGTCTGGTAATATGCACTCAAGGAATGGAGTGGCAGAAGGTCACATTAGTTTTAAGAATAAAGATACTGGACAGATATCAACCATGGAATTGAGTACAACACCCAAACCCGGATATACAAAACTATCAGGTGTCAATAATGATGATCCAATTTACGGTAAACTACAACAAGGCAGTACCCCAATCGGAGGAACTGGGTTTGAAAACATTAATGCAGCCTCCCATATAAGTGGAGACTCCCTTGTACCTGAATCAACTACACCGCTGCCGGCAGGAGAGATTGCTGCCCGTACAGGGAACTTCACAGAAAATCAAATGGCTGACTTGGGTATGGATAATCTGTCGTATGATAATATGCTGGTTCAGCCCACTATGGATCCCAATGTTCATTCGCTATACGACAGTGAAACGGGAGAATTCACGGGTACGATAGGTTATGGTTCAGGGGAAAACACCATTGTGAATGATCAAGGGAACCAGGTATTTGCAAATCCCAGACATATTGAAGCGGATTATGATGCAATGCAAAATAGCGCTCAGATGAAGGCGGCATATGGAGTCACATCAGAAACTCCTGAAATGCTTGGTAACGGTATGAATGCAAATCCGGATGAAGGATACGCATTATTCGAGATCGGTGTATCAAAAAATGGTATGCCTGAATATGTGGCAATGAAAGATCCTGCATATTTTGAAAAGGGAGCAAATGATAAAGAGTTCAACATAGATGGTAAAACGTGGTATGCAGAGAAAACGGAGTCGATCACTCCAAATAATAAGAGAGTTGTATATGGCCTTGATGGGGCTGCAACATCAAATTCAGAAAATATGCATACTGCAACATTGGGTAACAACGCTCAACACACTGGAGGCATGGAAGGAGTCGGCCAGAGTATAGGAGCACAGACTCCGAGTATGAATAGTAACGAAGGATATTCAAGGAATATTCATACAAACGGAGTAAACGGAAATCCTTCAGAACCTGTAGTCAACATAGGTCACAAAGAAAGCCCAGAAGCTAATATCGGAACTCAGACAAATGAGAATATAAGTGGTATCAATGGATATTCATTAAATAATCATGCGGCTGGAGTAAATGGGAGTCCTTCAGAACCAGTAGTTAACATAGGTCACCAAGAAAGCCCAGAAGTTAATATAGGAACACAGACAAATGAGAATACAAGTGGTGTCAATGGATATTCAACGAATAATCATGCAGCTGGAGTAAATGGGAGTCCTTCAGAACCAATAGTTAACATAGGTCACCAAACAGGTCAAAACTCAAGTGAAAATAGTGAGTATTTACATACACCAAGAGGAAGCCATGATGATTTTGAGCCAGAAGGAAATATAGGTTCAAATTCTAATGAGAATTTGAATAATATCAGGGGAAAATCAAGCCGGAATAGCGAAGCAAATCATAAAGGTAATATTTCTAAAAAGGATGAATAGAGGTGGATATAATTGACAGAAGAAAACAGACAGGAGCAATCGGCTGAATCTATAGAAAATGAAGGAGAACAACTTAAAAATAACACCGCTAATGCCTTAAAAGGGACTAAAAACGCAATAAATAATGGTAAAAAATTTCATAAAAATTCAAAAACTTCTGGTAAGAATAATGCCATGGGGCATAATCGGCCAGAAAAAACGCAAGGAACAAATGAATCGCTTAAGAAAGGTGGCTCAGGTGGCGCTAATTTAGGCTCTAAGAATTCTAACGGCTCGAATTCTACTATTGGAACGTCGGGGAAGAATGGGGGGAGCATTCCCTCCGGTGATCGTTCAAGTAAAGGCACCACCAACTGGGGGGCAAGCGGAGCTAATACTAATAAAGGAAAACAAACAGCTAGGGTTACAGAACAAGTCGCAAATACAACTAAAAAAGTTGGTTCAACAGCAATAAAAGCAGGTAGCCAGATTGCTGGTAAAGCAATTCAATCGCTTATGGCATTGGGTTCATCTGCAGCAGCAGTAGTAATTGCCATAATAATGGCGCTCCTATTAATTGTATGCATATTCATTTCAACTGGTGTAATAACAAATTCAGCTGACCGTAGCGGCCTACCAGATATGATTTCCGATGAGATGCTGACAGCCGTAATAGAAACAAGAGATGAATACAATGTTCCAGCTTCAGTTTCATTGGCTCAAATAATACAGGAGAGTAGTGGGAAATATGATGGGCTGTCTTTGCTGGCAAGTAAGTATTTTAACCTATTTGGCATAAAGGGAACAGGTACCGCAGGAAGTGTTAACCTCAGTACAGGAGAGGAATCAAATGGTCAAAATATAACCATTAGCGCTGGCTTCCGTGTTTATTACAATCATACGGAATCGGTAGTTGACCATGCACAAGTATTGAGTAAACCTCTATATACCAATTTAACTCAAGGCATTGATTGGAGAACAGCAGAGGGTGCAAACTCATTCGCTCAAGCAATAGGAACTATATACGCAACGGATAGTTCCTACAGTAACTCTCTTATTACTCTGATGGAAAAGTACAATTTGTACAGATACGATTCTGCAGATGTAGATGAAAGTGGAAGTTTGGCCTTAACCGGTGGGGATGCAGATACGGGTGTTCGAGCAGCAGCATATGCAAAAACTAAGGTTGGTATGACTTATAGTCAGGCTAACCGTTGGAGTGAAACATCATTTGATTGTTCATCATTAGTGTATCGAGCATATAACGAGACGGGGTATGCTGCGTTTGGTAAAGAAAACTCCATTGCTTCAGAAGAAGCACGATGGTGTGTTGACAATAACAAATCTTTCGGATTTACTAGTGAATCAGAGTTATTACCAGGTGATGTGATTTTTTATGGTGGAGAAAATAACAATAGATATCTGGGGATATATCATGTTGCGATATATTATGGAGACGGAATGCAAGTAGAAGCATACAACCCAAACAAAGGGGTCATATATACAACATTTCGGAAATCAAACATCAACTTATACGGCAGACCGTGGGCATCAGTAGAATAGGAGGGGTTGTATGGGGCTGTTAAGAAAATTCATATGTGTTCTTGTTGTTGTTTTAGGGGTAGTGGCAATTGTAATAGGGATTATATACCTTTTTCCGACTACTAAAGAGCAAGAAGTGACGATAGAAGGAAATAATGAGAGAGAAAATGACGTAGAGGATGAATCTAAACCAGTTTTGAGTGATGAAGATTTCGCCAGCGGAATAGATCTTGAGGAATTACAAAAGGCTGAAACTGGAGGAGGAGTTTTATCACGTGAAGAATTTTCAGTAAAGGTAAGTGGATTATCAAAGGAGGTGCTGGAACAAATCTCTAGTGAAGAGGATTTGAAGGTCAAGGTGGAAGATTATCTATATGATAGTTGCAATACATATGTTGAACAAATTATTTATGCGGGTCAATACATGGTAAATGAAAAGGTGAAAATAGTAAATATATATTTTTACATTGATGAAGAATTTGGTTCGTTATTATATGTTAAATATGATAAAGAAATGAATGAATATTTAATCAGTAAGGATTAAGAGAGGAGTTTAATATGGACAATAATGAATATGAAGAAGGCTTGTATTGTATCCCCAATAACTATCTGGCGATGGGAAACATTGGACCTTTGAAGATACGTAATATTATTGAGGCAGTTATAGTGTGTCTTTTTGTGTTTGCGGCATTGACCGAATCGCCTTTTATTTTAAAAATAAAAGTAGGCATTGGTTTAATTACGATTTTAACTGTACTTTTTATCTTTATTTACGGAATACATAACATGAGTGTTACACAATTTATTATAACATACATATGGTTTCTTATTAAGCGCAAAGAGTATCTATTGGCCAAACCAGCTAAAGATATCGTACAACTGAAGAGCGAGAAAAATAACCAAAATGATAATGCGCAGGAAGGGGAAAGATTATATGACAAAGCTAAAGAAAGGCTCTATGATGCGCTGGGGTAAAGGGAGTAGCTCCCAGGAATGGCTCCGCTTAGAAAGTATTACAGATGGGCTGGCGGTTATTAATGAAAATGGCAGAAAGCGCTATATAAAGATATTGGAAGTAGCACCTACCAACTTCCATCTAATAACACCAAAAGAACAAATAAAACTAATTGATGCGTTTTACTCATGGATATTGCAAAGTCCACAAAGCTTTCAAATAAATATTACAACAATGAAAAGAGATATAACACCGATGCTCAATGTTATTCAAACCAAGAATATTGGGCGCTCTAAGGAAATGTTAGAAGCAAAAAATGATTATCTGCAACTGGTGGAGAAAATAAACAGTGAGAAAACGATCCGTAAACAGTTTTTGCTTATTATTGAATATGAAAGAGGTAATGACGGTATTCGATCTCGTGATATTGAGGTGATAGCCGAACAAATGTGGGAAGAAGTATGGGACATCAAAGAATACTTCCGTTTACAAGAGACAGAGGTGGTAGATCATGAGAATGGTGAGAATTACTTTATTGGCGAGGTATTGTATCGCTATTTAAATAGAAAAACATCTCGGGCATTAGCGTTCCAGGAACGAGTAAACTTAATTCACGAGGATGCTTCTATTATACAGGGAACCGAGTCACCTAAGATTGATGATGCTTCCTATGTAGCTTCTAACGGGTTAGATACGAAGGACCCACGTTATATTATCTCAGATGGAGTTTATCAGACATTTTTGTATTTGCGACAAGATGGATATCGTCGAAACGTCTCTGGTGCTTGGATAGATAATCTATCAAATTTTGGAGAAAACGTAGACGTATCATTACATTTTGTAAAGAAGAATAGCGATCAAGTTAAAATAGGCTTGAAGCAGGCACAAAAAGGATACGGGATAAAAAGATCAAAAGCTGAGAAGGATGGTGACCAGGACAAATATGATGAAGCAAGTGCTGAAGTATCAAACAGTAGTTTCATAAGAAATAGAATTAAGCAAGGGGAAGAACTATTTGATACAGTAGTGCTATTTACAATAATGGGTGACAACATTAAAGAATTAATTGACACCCGCTCAACTATTTCACGAAAACTAAAAAGCTTGGGCTTTTATACAGCTGGTTGTTATGCGAGAAATGAAGAAGCATTCCGCATGAGTTTACCTTTGAATTATCATGATAGAACAATAATGTCCCAAGGAAGGCGTAATTTTCTTACATCCAGCATCGCAAGTACATTTCCGTTTACAGCATTTGAAGTCTTTGATGAAACAGGAGAGTTGTGGGGAGTTAATTCATACAATCGTACAGCTGTTGCTATTAATTTATTTAATACGGAAAAGTTGATCAATGCAAATATGGCAATTCTGGGATCCCCAGGAGTCGGCAAGACATTCACTGAACAGGTTTTAGGCGGTCGTATGTGTCTTAATGGAAAAAAAATAATATTTATTCTTCCCTTAAAAGGTCATGAACACCGCAGACGTTGTAATAAAATTGGCGGTTCATTCATCTCCTTGCTGCCTGGGGGAAAACATTGCGTAAATCTTTTTGAAATCAGACCTTCTAAATCACTAAATGAGGAACTGATCGAAGGAGAGCTAGTATCAAGAAACTTGTTGACATCAAAAATTACACAGATTAAGACCTTCATTTATCTACTATTAGGAGATAGACAATTAGAACCATGGGAAGATGATGGGTTAGATGTGCACTTAATGAAGATGTATGAAGAATTTGGTATAACAGCTGATGACAGTAGTATTTTTGATTTGAATGGGAAGTTAAGAGTCATGCCAACATTTTCAGATTTTAAAGACAGAATTAAAGATGATGAGAATATGGATAAGATTGCAAGAATGATATACAAGTTTACAGATGGTTCATGTAAGAACATGGATGGTCAAACAAATGTAGATTTTAGTAATGATTATATCGTATTTGATGTTGATTTAGATAAAATACCCAAAAATCTTCAGGCGCCATTCCTATATATTGCTATCGATGCAGGCTATTCTGTTCTTAAAGACTCAAGAACAGAAGAAACGGTCTTATTTCTTGATGAGATATGGAAAATCATGGTGAATCGGTTTGCTGCCGAATTTGTGATAGAAATGATGAAGATTGTTCGAGGATACGGCGGTTCATGTATACCGGCTACACAGGATATAGAAGATTTATTCAGATCAGGAGATATGGGACTAGAAATTTTAAACTGTTCAAATACAAAACTATTGTTATCGACAAAAGAAGGATCTGTCGAAAAACTTAGAAAACTTATCGGCCTTAACCGTATTGAATGTAAAGCAATCCCTAAATTTCCAAAAGGCCGTGGTCTATTAATTATGAATAACGCACGTATAACAATTGATATTGAATCATCAGAAAAAGAGTTGCGAGAGATCACAACAGATCCAAATCTTCTTAAGAAGTTTGCTGAAGAAGAAAAAGTAAAACGTGAGTATGAAGAGAATACAAAAGCAAGTATGAAGGGGGCGTAAACCATGGTTTTAAGTGCAACGCAGCAAGATATTTATGATGTAGTGCTTACAATAAGGCAAGTTAACAGAGAACAATTATATGAACTCTGTAAACCACGTTCAAAAGGAAATGTGGAACGTGCAATTGAAGCTTTAAAAAGGTATCACTTAATATTTGAAAAAAAAGATTATATCATGGCAGTTGATAAAGAAAAGATAGCTTACGATGTTAGGGATTGTCTTTGGGTGATGTTGGAAAATATCGAGAAGGAAGAAGACTTGGTTTCATTCGTAAAAAATGTAGTTTATCGACCACCTAGTTGTACGTTTTTGTATATAAAAAACAATATGCCTTACTACATGATTTATATTCAAAGCGAGAAGGATTTTGCCAAGCTCCATGTACTTGAAGAAAAACTAAATGCAAGCGGTGGAAAAACTGCATTACTAACCGCGAAAATTATTGTAGTTACAGCTACGGCAGAGTTGTTAGATAGTATACCAAAGACACAATATCCATTGTTTGCTGCTTCGCCTAAGTATTCCAATATGCAGAAAAGTGGAAGACCAGAACTAATAAAAGTAAGGAAAGGATGATCTACAGATGGAAAAGGACTTGAAAATACTTGTTGATAAGGCGACTGACCTTAAATATGGAATTGAAAGACTGGTCTCAATAAATTTGGCGGAGTATGGGGATGAAGGGACATATAATTATTATTTGAGTTTAGTAAGAAGGGCTGAAGAATTTACGCAAAAGGTAAGAGAATTACCTAATTCCTTTAAGGACTCTAAATCTTTAGTTGAGGCTAGGTTTGATGATCAGCTTTCGGAATTACTTACGTCCGATAAAGCACCTATACAGTTTGAAACATTGACGGGGGGAGTGGAGAAGGTTACATTAGGCAGACTATTACCGCAGAGGAAACAAGATGCAATGGTAAAACGCTATTTGCTAGAAACTTATTATCCGTATATCCGCATGCATTATAAGGATATTGCTAAGCCAATGCAGGAACCTGCAGTACTACTATTTACATTTTATTATAACCCTCGCAAAGAACATGCATTACGTGATTACGACAATATGGAGACTAAGGTGATTCAAGATATGCTGGCACCTTACTTCATAGAGGATGATAGTCCAAAGTATTTACATCGGCATAACATGTGTTTAGAAGGCCGACCCAGAACAGAAATATATATTATGCCACTATCGGTGTTTTATCAAACTGTAGCTAAAACCTTTCAAACGTATGGTTGTATAGATGAAGGGATGATTCGAGTATTACATGGTTAGGAAGTGACAATAAATGAGGCCGTTGTTTCAGGAGAACAGTATTTCAAGAAGAATTATGGCAGTTGTGCATCTGACAGGAGAGCTTCCATACAGAGCGTTAAGATTTATGGGAACCAGCAAAACCTCAAGTATGGAATGTGCAAGAATGCTGGTGAAAAAGGGCTATCTTATAGAAGAAAAGCCGTTTCGTAACGGTCGTACGCTAATCTTGGGGAAAAAATTAATGGAAACGGAGCCATTTTACTTGGCTGAAGAAGTTCATAAGAAGAATTTACAAACCATTTATTATCGTAATAAGAACAAGGATGCATATACAAGGCGTGTAAGAAATATGTACATGGCAGAAACATTAGCGTTGTTATGGGAAGCAAAAATTGAAATACTACCAGATTTAAAGGCAGACCTTAACTATGAAACAATTAAACAAAGAGATGTTTGTTTTTATATGTCCAAAGAAGTAAAAGAGTTAATGAGTAAAGAAAGGGCGCGTGCATCAGCCAGCCGGTCATTGGGCATATTGATTGTCAATTATCAAATGTCGTTAGTATATCACTTGGGAATGAGGCTTCCAACGATAAATCTAAGTACTGAACGTACCAGCAGGGATCGTATAGAAAGTATCCTAAATCTTCACTGTGACTATCAGATCAAACATAAAAAGCCTACACTTATGAACAGTGTATATATGCTGACCTATAATTATCATGCCCTTTACATGCTTATAACGGGTAAGAAAAAGAAGAAGAGCGAACGAATTCAATTTGTTTTTGATGATACATTCTTAAATTACTACTTGCTTCCTTGCGATAGATCCGGAATCAAGGTGCTGCAAATGATGACTGCAGTGGACGGCATTGAGTTGTTACGTTCTTTAGTATTTAAACCATCTGAGCAGCAGCGAAAGGGAACCGGCCGGATTGACTGTGACGGTATCAAAGAAGATGGAACGGTAGCATTTAATTTTATGGTACCTGATGCCAGGCGGCTTAAAAATTTTATAAATGGTGTAAGTATCCAAAAAAGAGCAAGTGAGCCGATTCGTGCCTGCGTATACTGTTTTGTTTGGCAAGAACCGGCTTTAAGGGAAGTGATTGATGAAAATATAAAAATAGTTGCCTTTTCAACAGATAAGGTATTTCAATTATTTTGGGAAAATTATAAGGGAGGCATCCGTGTACAGAATTAAAACGTACTTAAAGTTATTATGGACTAAGGAATACCGTACAAAGACAGTATGTATTCTGGTAGGAATTCTCTTAATAATACTATATATTAATGGACTCATACTCCAGGTGTCTCACTATACGTCTGTGCTACTAGAAAGTGAAAAGAATTATAAAATAACTTTTTCGGTATTTAAAAATATATACTATGGTCTGTACGCGCCCTTACGTGGATTTGTTATGTATATTTTAGCAATAGGAGCAGCACTTTATCTATATTTAGCAAGCCGTAAAGAATCAGGTGTAACTGGTAATTATCAACTCTCTGACACTGGTGATCATGGTACTGCCGGCTTCCAAAACGAAGAAGAGAAGAAAAGAACAATGCGACTATCGTTACTTCAAGATACTTCGAAAGAGATTATCGGCACAACAGAAGATGAAAGATTAGTTTATACCTATGATCCATCAAAAATGCCATCTCAGTATCAATTGCATTATCTAAGTAATGAACATAAAGCGGTTGTTGCTACGTCAGGTAAGGGGAAAAGTTATAGTCTTGCTGCACCTGATCTGTTTCAAGCAATATTACGCGGCGATTCAATCATCGCTACCGACCCGAAGGGACAGCTATTTTCACAAATGGCGGCTATCGCAAGGGAATATGGATATGATGTAAAACTATTGAATTTAAAAAATCCAAAATGTTCTGATGGCTGTAATTACTTATCGGTTATAAAAGGAGAAACATTAAACGCCCAGCGATTAGCAAATACCATAATTGAGAATACAAAGGAAGGCAACCGTCTGGATGAGTGGGATAAAGTAGCGGGATATCTGTTAACTGCAACAATTTTATATTTTACGGCTGAAAAAGCTGAATTTAATCCGCTGACAGAAAATATGAGTGCAATCAACGACTTTATTAAGTTGGAATTAGAGGTGCTAGAAGAGCAATTTATAGTTCTTCCGGATAAACATCCTGCAAAAAGAGCCGTTATGGCGTTCTTTGGCGCGTCAGAGAATTATAAAAGAAATGCGCAATTTTCCCTGATAAGGAAACTGCAAGTTTTTGACGATAATGCAATTCGTGATATGACTACCTACAATGATATAGATTTTGAGGCTCCTGGTAAAAGGAAATGTGCTTACTTTATTTGTACACCAGACCAAGAATCTACAATGGATTTCTTGGCAGCAATGGCATTTTCTTGTTTCTTCCATAGTTTAGTAGAATATGCTGATAACCGTGATGACCAGTGTTTACCTGTCCGGGTAAAAATGATATTAGATGAGTTTCCAAATATTGCAACTATTTCAGATTTCACAAAAAAACTTGCCACAGTACGTTCAAGACGTATCGATATTACGATGATTTTTCAGGATCTTGGGCAACTAATGAGGAAGTACCCTGATGAAGAATGGGCAAGTATTATGGACGCCTGCCAAACAAAGATTTTCTTGGGAAGTAGTGATGTTGAAAATACGCTTCCTTACATAGAAAAGCTTCTAGGTAAGACTACTATAGATACAGAGAGCCAAAACTTGAATCGTTCACGCTTCCTTCCTGGACAAAAGCAATTAAAAACTCGATATGATGAAAAAATCGGCACATCAGAGCGCTCTCTACTGACAGTGGATGAATTACGCCGATTAGATGAGCGCCACTTAATTGCGGTTTTGGGTAACCAAAAACCAGTTATATTAAAAAAGTTTGGACGTCATATGCATCCATTAAACGATATCTTTGGACCTACAAACCCAAATAAACATATACCGATATACAAACAGAATCCGATGTGGAATGGTAGTGATGCATATTGCAGATTTACAAATGATGGATATCATGAAGGAAATGGTACTGAAGGATATTACAGTAATACGAGTTATAACCAGACAGGGGATGGGGCGCAGCAATATCAGACGGAAGGTGATATATATCAGTATCAAAATGTACATAGGCAACAAGATTTCACTAATAACCAAAGGAAGACCCAAAATAGAAGAAATAGCATGCCATCACAAAAAGATATTCGTAAAGCAGAAGAAGAGGAGCTGAGAAAGGCAAGGGAAAATTCAGAGCGTTCAATCTTAAATGAAGATGATGCGTTTTTCAAAGATGAGGACATATCTGATTTCTAAATAAATAAGGAGAAGCTGTTAATTACAGTAAACAGTATAAGAAAGTTTGGAGGTGAAGAAAGTAACATGGAAATGATATTTGGAATAACTTAGTTGGTTAAAAAATGAAAGGAGACATTGTATTATGGCAACTTAAAAAAAGGAAGATGAAGTTCAGGAAGAGATTCAAACACAACTAAAGAGGAGCTACCCTGATGAAGAATGGGCAAGTATTAAGGATGCTTGCCAAACAAAGATTTTCTTGGGAAGTAGTGATGTTTGTAAATGATATTTCGAATAACTCAGTTGGTTAAAAAATGAAAGGAGACATTGTATTATGGCAACTTTAAAAAAGGAAGATGAAGTTCAGGAAGAGATTCAAACAGAAGTTCAGGAGTCAAAGGAACAATCAGAAATAAGGGAAAAAGAAGAAGATATGGAAAGTGGTAACAACAAAGTAACTTACGAGGAAGAAAGTCCTGAAGAGATATCTGAACAAGTATCAAAAACCATTGATAAAATGAGTGAAGATCTGGCTTCTAAGATCCAGGCAATGAAGGAACAGGGTGGTATAAACAAATCATTATCAAAGGCATCTAGTGAAGAACGGAAAGAACATTATTCCGACCAGCACATTATTCCTCTCGATGAGCGACCATCATTTGAAACGCCAGGCGAGAAAAACCGTCGTCATTACTTGGAATTGTACGAAGCATGGAGAGCTGGACAAATTTTAACCGGTAGAATTTCTATGGTAGAAGAGCATAAGGGCATGGTGGTTGCTGCAATATTTTATCATAATTTTAAAATTATGATTCCATTACCATTTCTAGCTGAACTTCGAAGAGAAGTGAAGGGAACGAAAAAGGAACAGGAAGAGACTGCCAGACGGTTAGCAAATGAACGCCTTGGTTCTGAAATATCTTATATTATTAAATCTATTGATGAAGGGAATTTAATAGCTGCGGGAGATAGGCTTGCAGCAATGAAGAGTGAGCGTCAAGCGTATTATCTAAAGAAAAGATATTCAAGATATTTAATCAATGAAGGAGATATAGTTGAGGCTAGAATATGCTATGTGGAAAAAGGAAGTGTTTGCGTTGAAGTACGCGGTGTTGAAAAGGTATTAAGGGAAGTGGACTGCCTTTGGACTCGCACAAGAGATTTGAGAGAGCATTTCAGGAGTGGAGATAGAGTTCCGGTCAAAATAACAAAATTGGAACGAACTTCTTCTATCGAAAATGGAAGAAATAAAGTTGCCATGAATATTGCGGTATCAATTAAAGAAGCGACTCCGAATCCAAAAGCTCACTGGTTCAACAAAATATCAGAGGGAGCAACTATGTGTGGTGAGGTGACGCAAACTACTGAGCATGGAGTATTCGTTAAACTTAAGGATATGGATTATGATATCTTATGCCCGCCAAATAAAGATTTTCCAACTCCTCCTGTCGGCACCAATGTATTGGTTGGTATTTGGAGAAAGAACGAGGATACATATTCGATGTCAGGCTTCATAAAACGGCAGTTATATTAGAAATTCAGGAGTAAAAAAGAAGTGACAATTATAAATATATATAATAAAATATAAATTATAGAAATAATATAAAATTCTCACAGTGAGTATTTGAGTATGGAAAGGAGATTAGAAATGTCAGTCAAAAAAATCATTATACTATGCCTTATAAGTATGTTGACTTTGGGCGGCTGTTCAAAAGATCAGATTTTTGCTGAAGAGAAAGTTCCGGATAGCATCAATCCTTTAAAACGTACTCAGCTAGAAGACGGAAAATATTACATAAAAGATGGTACAGACTTTTATCTGGCGTATAATGCAGATTCATCATTTACCAATGGAACTGACACTGCCGATGCTAAAAGTCGCATCGTTTGGACAAGTGAAAGTGAAGAAGCGTTAATACCTACGTTATACAAAGGTGAAATACTTGCCTTTTGTACCACGTCATCTTTACCGGAAAACTTCACATTAGAAAGGTTTAAAGATTTGGGATACAGTTTCGGTATACGAAATTTGGATTCAGGTACAAATAGCTACTATTCAACATCCTTAAGGGGAGTACTGAAATCTGGCAGTGATATTGAAACCATTTTAAGCCCTTTGGATACGAATGAAATTGGTATATCTGCTGTAAGCGGGAACGCCGTAGAAAAAGAGGACATATCAGAGTGTGGAACCATAAAGGGCCTAGAAAGAAATAAAACTTATGATGTAGATATATACATCGGGTCTGTATATGCACAAAAGGAAATTAAAGCAGATACCAGGGTGTTCCAGTCTTCTGAGATTATTAAAATTACGGATTTTACGCTTACAAAAAATAGCTATATACAAATTGGACTTCCTGAAGATTTAAAGTCTGGGTTCTATTACATAGATGGGGCGGGAATGTTCCGATATATTGAAGAGCCGCGTTATGAAGCGAAAGAAATAGAAGTATATGACTACAATGAAAAAAATGATGAATCTTTATTAGCTTCCACAGCTGTCGATGATACTTTAGAAGTTGAAGAGAAAGAAGAAACCTTTGTATTAGACAAAACTTACAATCATGTACAGATTAGCGTAACGGCATCAAAGGGACAAGAAATTTCTGCTGCGGTACTAACCTTGCCAGATGGAAATGTAAAGCAGTTAAAAGAGGATATTGAAGGAAGCTTAACTTACAAAGTGACTTTAGATGTTGCTGAAGCAGGCGAATATACGGTTTATATTAAAGGAAAGAATATCCAATTAATTGTACCAAATGTATCAAACGGATCAGAGTTGCTTGATGCTACTAACACATCAGATGACAGTAATACAGACACGAATAAAGTTGAAGATGGCGACGCCGGGATAGAAACAGATGATGATGCCACTTCAGGTAATGATCAAACAAATGGTGAACCAGAAACTTCAAGCTCAAACGCGGAAGAAGGGGAGAGTGGATATGTATATTATGAAGAACCCGTAACTGACCCTTTATATAATCCGGAACAATCCGAAACAATGAAAGGACAATGAGTATGAAAAAG
>Ga0153999_1000678_pt1 | contig 14448 bp, 17 predicted proteins | sample TSNC083MetaG_FD_104675 | JGI IMG/M metagenome (GOLD analysis project Ga0153999, IMG submission 104675) | Attine ant fungus gardens microbial communities from North Carolina, USA - TSNC083 MetaG | ecosystem: Host-associated > Fungi > Mycelium > Unclassified | place: USA: North Carolina, Lumber... | reverse complement strand
TTTTCTGAACGTGTTTGAAAAATGATTTACCCCTCCATATTACTGAATTTCAAACGCCACACTGATATTAGCCTCAATGCTGATTTTTCCCGGCATCATATCAGCCGCACCGGCACTCATTTCCTCCCGCATAACAGACGTACTGTTATTTTGGTATCTGACCTCCTGATTATCCGTATATTCGGTAATCTCTGCCACCGGTCCCAGCGTAGCGCCGCCCGCTTCTGCCAGCACCCGGGCTTTTTCTCCGGCCTTTTCAACCGCCAGCTGTAAAGCTTTTTGATAACTTAAGTCATACTGGCTGGACAGATAAGAAACCGAGCGGATTTCATTTGCCCCGGCATTTACCGCTGCCTCCAGGATGTCGCCGACCTGCTTTAGTTCAATGTCCCCGACTGTCAGCTCGGTTGTCATTTCATAGCCGATAATCTGGCCGTTGTCATTCCAGTCATTCTGGGTCGATAAACTATAATTGGTTGTCTGAATTGATTTTTCAGCTATTTCCATTGATTTCAAGGTTTCAATCAGCGCCGTAACAGACTCCGAATTTTTCTCTTGACAAGCCTTTGCGTCAGGATCCTGATTGGTGACTCCGATCACAATTTCAGCCATGTCCGGAACCACATTTACGCTTTCGCGGCTGTTCACAGTAATAACCCCGCCGGCCGCAGCCTCCAAAGCCACTGTGCTGCCGGGGTTAACACATCCGGTCAGCAATACTGCTGACAGTATCATCGTTATGATAAAATTGCGTTTCATCTTTTGTCCTCTCTTTCACGGCGGCGCAGAATATCATATGGTTTCAGCTCCGCACCCAGATCGACGGACAATAACTGTCCGGGATGCGGTGCGCTTTCCAGCGTCTGCCCGCTCTCATCATAGATGGCTTTTACCGCCGCTTCCAGGTTCGTTCCGTCCGGCTTCATGATTTCCAGCCATTCCCCGACAGAAAACTTATTCTTCTGCCGGATTTCCCCGCAGCCATCTTCCCGCACGGCGCCAACGGTTCCCAGATACGTATAGTTTTTTACATATGTGTTGTTGTCATAGATCTGGGTGGTTTCATCCGCTCTGCCAAAATAAAAGCCGGTCGTAAACTCCCGGTATGTGCATTTCCCGATTTCATTCCGGTACCAGTCCAGATTCGCCCGGTACAGCGCCGGGTCTTTGTTATAATCATCAATCGCTTTCCGGTAAGTTCTTGCCACCGTCGCCACGTACAGCGCCGTTTTCATCCGGCCTTCAATCTTAAAGCTGTCAATTCCGGCGGCGGTCATCTCCGGGATGTATTCAATCATACAAAGATCCTTCGAGTTGAAAATATAGGTTCCCCGTTCATTTTCAAAAACCGGCAGATACTCACCCGGCCGCTTTTCCTCCATCAGCGAATATTTCCACCGGCACGGATGCGTACAGGCACCCTGGTTGGCATCCCTTCCGGCCATATAGCTGCTAAGCAGGCACCGCCCGGAGTAGGAAATGCACATGGCACCATGAATAAAGCTTTCAATCTCCATATCCGCCGGAATATGGGCGCGGATTTCACAGATTTCCGACAGCGACAGTTCACGGGCTGAAACCACCCGCTTTGCCCCCAGCTGATACCAGAACCGATAGGTTTCGTAGTTAGTATTATTGGCCTGGGTACTGATATGGATTTCCATCTCCGGCAGGATGCGCCGGGCCATGGAAAACACTCCCGGATCCGAAATAATCAGGGCGTCCGGGGCAATTTCTAAAAGCTCCTGAAAATAGGCCTCGACCCCCGGCAGGTCGTCATTATGAGCAAGAATATTGGCCGTAATGTATACCTTAACCCCGTGTTCATGGGCAAATGCAATCCCCTCTTTGATTTCAGAACCGGTAAAATTCTTTGCTTTGGCTCTCAGTCCAAAGGCTTCGCCGCCGATATACACGGCATCCGCCCCATAAATAACAGCGGTTTTAAGCACCTCAAGACTTCCCGCCGGGATTAGTAATTCTGTTTTTCTCATGCTCTCCTCCAAAAATTGCTTGGCACATATAACTATGTTTATTCCGTCCCGGTATGCCGGCGGACGCTGACTGCAACGCCGTCCCCGATTGGAATAATGCTGGTTTCCAGCTCTTCCATATGTTTTAATGTGTAAAGATATTCCCGCATCCGGCTGTGAATCGTCCGGTTGCGGCGCTCTACCGCAAAACGGGATTCTAAAATATCGCCGCTCTGCAAAACATTGTCGGATAGCAGCACTCCGCCGGGCGCCAGCAGTTTGATCATTGACGGCAGCCAATGAATATACTGTCCCTTCGCCGCATCCATGAACACAAAATCAAAGGAACTCATAAGCTGCGGCAGTATTTCTCCGGCATCACCTTCAAGGAGGGTAATGCTTAACTCTTTCCCGGCCATTTTAAAATGCTCTCTGGCCAGCAAAAGCCGCGGCTCAAATTTTTCAATCGTCGTAATATGGGCATCCGGCGGCATTGCCTGAGCCATCAGAAGTGCCGAATATCCCACCGCCGTACCAACCTCCAGGATCCGCTTTGGCCTTACCGCCGCCACCATCGTTTTCAGGAAAGAAGCGGTTTCCGGGCGGATAATCGGCACGTGGTTTTTTCTGGCCTCACTGGCAATGCGGTCACACAGCGGCCCCTGTCCGGAATCCAGTGAATTAATATAATTTACAAGCCGTTCCTGATGATTCATGGGTTTTCTCCGCCTTCCGCTTCATCCGGCCAGATTTCCACCTCCGCCGCATCGGCAGATGCTTCCTTCAGCACATCGGCGCCGGTTTCCTTCCCGTTATCTTCCCCGGCCGCTGTTTCTTCCGGCTTTTCATTCAGCAGCTGCAGGATTTCTTTTGATGTCATCGACGTATTAAGCGTATAAGTTCCCGGATAAATTTCGTAATCATAAAACTGTTTTTGTACCTGAAAAGCCAGTTCATTACCAATCAGGCCGGACTGCTTCAGAATGCGGGCAGTTTCTTTTGCACTTTGCCCGGTGGGAATGGAAACGGTCTTGTCCCTGCCTTCTCCCTGTTCCATCGCCGTGGCATAAAAGATTTCATGGCCAAACTCATATCCTTTGGTCATGCCCTCAAACAACAGCAACACAATCACTGCATAGAAAATCAATTTTCCTGAAACAGCAATAACCGTTCCCGTTACCTTGTTGATATCTTTCGTCATCCGGCTCATGATTATATTACTCCACTTCCATAATAATCGGCAGAATCATCGGGTTTCTCTTCATCCGTTTCCATAAAAAATCACTCAGGCTGTCACGGATCATATTTTTTAACTTGCCCCAGTCGGTCACCCGGCGTCCCAGGCATTCCTGTACCGCTTCATCGACAATCCGTTTTGCTTCATCCAGCAGATCCTCAGACTCCCTGACATAGACAAAACCACGGGAAACAATATCCGGTCCGGCCAGCAGCTGGCTGCTGTATTTTTCCAGCGTCAGGACGACAATTATAATTCCGTTCTGAGCCAGATTCTGACGATCCCTAAGGACAATATTACCGACATCACCAACTCCGAGTCCGTCTACCAAAATACCACCGTGCTGAACATGATCCACCACCTTGCAGGAGCTTTCGCCAATCTCCACGACATCGCCGGAAGCCATCAGCAGAACGTTTTCCTTTGGTATCCCCATTGCAATGGCAATATTTTTGTTGGCGACCAGATGGCGGTATTCTCCGTGTACCGGCAAGGCATAGCAGGGATGCAAAAGGGAATACATCAGTTTGATTTCCTCCTGGCAGGCATGTCCGGAAACGTGGGTATCCTGGAAGATAACCTCTGCGCCCTTCATTGATAATTCGTTAATCACCTTGGAAACGGCTTTTTCGTTGCCCGGAATCGGTGTGGAACTGAAAATAACCACATCATTTGGTTTAATCGATACCTTCCGGTGCAGGCTGGCGGCCATCCGGGATAATGCCGCCATCGATTCACCCTGGCTGCCGGTGGTAATCAGTACCGTCTGATCATCCGGGTAATTTTTTAGCTTTTCAATCTCTATCAGCGTTCCTTCCGGAATATTAATGTAGCCGAGTTCGCTGGCCGTACCGATGACATTGACCATGCTGCGGCCCTCTACCACCACTTTCCGGCCATACTTGTAGGCCGAGTTGATAATCTGCTGAACCCGGTCCACGTTGGAGGCAAAGGTTGCAACAATAATCCGGTTCGTCTTATGCTCAGCAAAAATAGCATCAAAGGTTTTTCCAACGGTCCGCTCTGATGCGGTAAAGCCGGGACGGATGGCGTTGGTACTGTCGCACAGCAATGCCAGCACGCCCTTCTTACCCAGTTCTGCAAACCTCTGTAAATCTACGGAATCGCCGAATACCGGGGTGTAGTCAATCTTAAAGTCACCGGTATGAACAATGATACCGGCCGGCGTAAAGATGGCCAGTGCCGCCGCGTCGGCAATACTGTGATTCGTCCGGATAAATTCGATCCGGAAACTGCCCAGGTTGATGGATTGCCCATGCTTAATCACTTTCCGTTTGGTACTCTTCATTAAATTATGTTCTTTTAATTTATTTTCAATCAGCCCGATGGTTAATTTAGTGCCGTATACCGGCACATTAACACGCTGCAGGACATAAGGCAGCGAACCGATATGATCCTCATGCCCGTGGGTAATGACAAAGCCCTTGACTTTATCAATATTTTTTTCCAGATACGTGGTATCCGGAATCACCAGGTCGATTCCCAGCATATCGTCGGTCGGGAATGCCAGTCCGCAGTCCACTACGATAATACTGTCCTCATATTCAAATGCCGTAATATTCATTCCGATCTGTTCCAGTCCACCCAATGGTATGATTTTTACTTTCTCATTAGACCGGTCATTATTTTTTGTTGATTTCAAGTTGTTTCCTCCATATATTTTTCTTTTTTATTATTTGTACAGGCCTTACAATACCCGTATATTTTAATTTCATAATCAATTGCCGTAAACTGAAGCGCATGGTAAAGCACCTGCTCCATTCCTTCAAGCAGGTCTTTTTCAAATGATATTACATTTCCACAAGTCTGACAGATTGCATGGTGATGCCGGCGGCGATTGCTGGATCTGACCCGCTTCAGTTCGTAGCGGGAATATCCGTCATCAAAGCTCGCCTTATCCAGAATATTTAAATCCACCAGCACCTGTACCGTGCGGTAAATAGTCGCCATGCCGATGTCCAGATACTGCTCTCTCACCAGTTCATAGATTTCATCCACCGTCAGATGCTCGCCCGGATGCTCGCCGACCACAGCCAGCACCAGCAGTCTCTGTTTGGTTACCTTAAGCCCCTTTTCCCGAAGCATTGTCTTAAAACGCTCCTCAACAATATCCTTACTTTTGAATCTCGACATCCATATCCTCCAGCAGTTCCGTAAAAATGCGGAAAAGAAAATCAAGTTCATCATCTTTTTCCACAAATTCATAGACGGCGTCTCCATCCTCTGAGCCGGACACGTCTTTCATGATATAGCATTCACCGTCTTCACCCTCATCTGAATCCGTTACAAGGATATAATTCATTCCGTTAATTCTGGTTTCCTCCAAAACATAAAAACTAATTGATTCGCCATCCTCATTCTGTAATACTATTTTCTCTTCCTTCGCCACGTTTCCTCTTTCTCCTGTCTTTTACAGTACCGCTCATGTCCGGATTGACTCCAGAAATGAATTAAGAATCAGCACGGCAGCAATCTTATCAATCACCGCTTTCCGCTTTTCCCTGCGCACACCGCATTCTATCAATATCTCATTTGCTTCCATAGTTGTCAGACGTTCATCCCATAATACCACCGGCAGCCCGGTTCTGCGCTCGAGCATATCGCCAAATTCTTGTGCCGCCTTAGCCCGCTCTCCGATCGAACCATCCATATTCTTAGGATAACCCAAAACAATACTTTCAACCTGATAATCCGAAATAATCTGTTCAATCCGGGCCAGCGTTCTGCGCAGCTTATTCTCTTCGTTGCGGGTGATGGTCTCAATTCCCTGAGCGGTCAGTCCCAGCGGATCGCAAACCGCTACCCCGACTGTTTTGGAGCCATAATCCAGACCTATAATTCTCATACTATTTTCTCCACACGAAAACCAGCTGGTTTCCTATATCCAACTTAAACCTCTCCCTATACACAGACTGTCAGCCTTTTGGACGTATAAGGCTGACAGTTTTCTTTTGTTCATATCCATCTCTATCTAATCCAATGTCCGGCTTAATCTCTCAGCTTTGTGTCGATATATACCGTCATCAGTTCTTCCAGAATCTCATCACGTTCCACTTTCATAATCAGACTTCTGGCGCTCTTATGACTGGTAATGTAAGTCGGATCTCCAGACATAATATATCCAACGATCTGGTTGATCGGATTGTATCCCTTTTCCGTCAGGGCACCATAAACCTGCTCCAATACCTGGCTCACATCCATTTTCTTCTCCTGTACTGCCCTAAAAAATTGTGTATTATGAATTTCGCCCATTTTGTCACGTCCTTTAACTATTCTTTTCTATTTTATACCAATTTGCCTGTTTCGGCAAGAGAAATATTTCTTAAGTTGTCCGAACCACCTTCCCGGTCTTCAATAAGCCTTAGCCGACGGCCGTCAATCAGCTCCGTAATAAGACCCTGGGCCATGGTGTTTTTCCGGCCTTCGGCATAGGGAATAACAGCCTTTACATATTCTTTGGTATGCCCCTCCATATAGTCCGTACCGTCTATCGTAATTTTCTCCTCCAGCAGAATCTCCTGCCTGGTGCCTAAAAAATTCCCCCGGTAAGCCAGCGACATCTGCTGCACCAGGGCAAGCAATTTTTCACTTCTGGCATTTTTCACCGCTTCCGGTACCTGTCCGGGCATAACCGCTGCCCGGGTTCCCTCCCGTTTGGAATATTTAAAGACATGCATTTCATAAAACTGAAGCTGCTCAAGAAACTCCTGAGTTTTGGAAAACTCTTCCTCGGTTTCACCGGGAAAGCCCACTATTACATCTGTTGTAATCGCCGGGCAGTCAAATGCCTCCCGCAGTATGGAACAGCCGGCGGCAAACTCCGCCGTCGTATATCTGCGGTTCATCCGCTTAAGAGTTTCGTCACAGCCGCTTTGCAGAGATAAATGAAAGTGCGGGCACAGCTTCTCAAGCCCTGCCAGTGCCTGCACAAACTCCTTTGTAATAATGCGTGGTTCCAGAGAACCCAGCCGGATACGCCTAAGTCCCTCAATTTCATGAAGACGGATAATCAGATCCAGCAGGTTTTCTTTATGTTCCTTAAAATCCACACCATAGGAGCTGAGATGGATACCTGTCAGCACAATTTCCTGATAGCCGTTTCCAACCAGCGCCTGTACCTCTTCCACGATGGAAGCTGCTGCCCGGCTCCTGACCCGGCCTCTGGTATATGGTATAATACAATACGTGCAGAATTGGTTGCAGCCGTCCTGAACCTTAATAAAGGCCCGGGTATGGCCGGCAATCCGGCTGACGGACAGGCATTCATACTCTTCGGTACTGCCGATGTCAACCAAATATTGGTCACCTGTCTCCCGATCCGAAAAATGATCGTCCAGGATCTGCACCAGCTCTGCTTTTTTATTATTTCCGATAATAATGTCAACTGCGGCGTCTTTTTTAAGTTCCGAAGCCGCCGCCTGAACATAACAGCCGGCCGCAACCACAACGGCCGCCGGATTTTTCTTTTTCGCCCGGTGCAGCATCTGCCGGGACTTGCGGTCGGCTATATTGGTCACAGAGCAGGTATTGATAATATAAACATCGGCCTCCTCCTGAAACGGAACAACTTCATAACCTGCTGCTTCCAGCATTTGCTGCATAGCTTCAGTTTCATAAGCATTTACTTTGCATCCCAGATTATGTAATGCTGCCTTTCTCATATCTGATTCTCCTGTCCGAAAAATTATTTTACATATTTTTTCCCAAAAACTAACTTGACATTTTCCTCATATCCCATTAGTATTATCATAGAACGCAATATAACAGCGAGGAGGGTTTTCACATGAAAACAGTAAGTATTTCTTTAAATTCCATTGATAAAGTAAAATCATTCGTAAATGATTTGACTAAATTTGACGTTGACTTCGACCTGGTATCGGGCAGATACGTAATTGATGCCAAATCCATTATGGGTATTTTCAGCCTGGATTTGTCCAAGCCGATTGATTTAAACATTCATGCCGAGAATGGTCTTGACGAAATATTGGAGATATTGGCTCCTTATATTATTTCCTGATTGACGGAAGATCCGGGAAGATGCTCACGCGAAGGAGCATCTTTTTTCGTTTCCGTGATTATTCACACCATACTACCTCGGCCGTCTCAAGTGCTTTTTCAACCATCTCTTCAATCCTGCCCGCCAGCTTCTTTTCTGAATTATATATCCGTTTGATATCCGGCTTAATCACCGGATGTTTGGCGACGAATATGGTGCAGCAGTCTTCATAGGGCTGGATTGAGGTTTCATAGGTGCCGATTTTCTGCGAAATATCTATGATCTCCTGTTTATCAAAACCGATCAGCGGCCGGAAAACCGGCATGGTGCAGACTTCATTAGTAGCTGCCAGTGAATGGACGGTCTGGGATGCCACCTGGCCGATGCTCTCCCCGGTTATCAATGCCAGCGCATCATTTTTGACGGCGATGGCTTCGGCAATCTTCATCATATACCGCCGCATGATAATCGTCAGCTCCTCATGGGGGCACTGCTCATAAATATAGAGCTGTATTTCCGTAAAATTAACGATATGAAGCGGAACCGGACCGGAATACCTGGCTACCAGCCCGGCCAGATCCACCACCTTCTGCCGGGCACGGTCGCTGGTATAGGGCGGGGCATGGAAATACACGGCATCAATTTTCACGCCGCGCTTGGCAATCATATAACCGGCGACCGGGCTGTCAATTCCGCCCGATAAAAGCAGCATCGCCTTGCCATTGGTGCCGACCGGCATTCCGCCCGGTCCGGGAATCATCAGTGAATAGATATTGATACCTTTACGTACTTCTACCCGCAGCCGAACCTCCGGTTTATGAACGTCCACCCTGGTTTCCGGATAAGCCTTAAGAATTACCTCACCCAGATCCCGGTTCATCTGCTCGGAGGTCAGCGGGTAACTCTTATCAGCCCGGCGGCTGTCTACCTTAAAGGTAAAATGCCGATCCGGATATACCCGCGCCAGATAGTCGACAACGGTCTGCCTCAGGTTATTATAGTCCTTATCTTCAACCTGCAGTACCGGACAAATCCAGGCAATGCCGAAAACCCGCTTAAGAGCCTCCACCGCATCATCATAATCATACCGGCCATGAGCCTGTACATAAATACGTCCGAATTCTTTGGATATCGTAAACGTTCCCTCTGCCTTTTTCAGGGCATTCCGGATCTGTTTAATTAAGGCATCCTCGAACAGATACCGGTTTTTTCCTTTAGTTCCAATCTCCGCATATTTAATTAAAAATGACTGAAATATCATATCTGTTTATCCTCTCTGATAGCGGCGCAGCACCGGAAGCACTTCCTTTAATGCGCCGATGCAATAATCGATCTCTTCCTTTGTGTTAAACAGGCCGAAGCTGAACCGCAGGGTTTGATTAAGCAGCGGCGGTATCAGCCCGATGCCTTTTAAGGTCGAGCTGACCCCCGGATGGTGGGATGAACAAGCCGAACCAGATGATGCATAGATCCCCCGCTCCGCCAGCGCGTGAAGCAGCACTTCACCCGGCACTCCGGCAAAGCTTGCGCTGATAATCTGCGGCGCGCTCTCCAGTCCCCGCCGGCTGTTGACCGTTGTCCCCTCTATTTTTTCAAGGCGGTCAGTCATATAATCCTTTAATGTTGTCAGATGGCTGACTTTCTGTTCAAGGTCGGTATACATCTCCAAAGCCGCCGCACCAAGCCCGGCAACCCCCGGTACATTTTCCGTCCCCGCCCGCAGGTTCCACTGCTGGCCGCCGCCGTAAACCAATGGCTTGATTTTAATTCCCCGGCCGATATATAAAAAACCGACTCCCTTCGGACCATGAAATTTATGACCGCTGGCCGACAAAAGATCAATCCCCTGCTTTCTCGGACGGATCTGGTATTTCCCATACGCCTGAATTGCGTCTACGTGAAAAATAATGCCCGGGTTTTCAGTCTTGGCCAGCCGGGAAATTGCTTCGACCGGCTCTACTGCGCCGACCTCATTATTCACATACATCACCGACAAAAGGATCGTTTCCGGGCGGATGGCCTGTTTTAAATCTGCCATGCTGATATGGCCGTCTCTATCGACCGGCAGAAACGTCACTTCAAAGCCCTGTTCCTCTAAATAGGCCAGCGGATTATATACGGAAGGATGCTCAACTGCTGTACTGATAATATGCCGTCCCCGCCGCTGGTTCGCCAGTGCCGTCCCGATCAGCGCCATATTGTTGGCCTCTGAACCGCCGGAGGTAAACAGGATTTCCTTTTCCTCCGCCTTCAGCGTCCCGGCTATCCGGCTCCTTGCCTGCCGGATATATTGTTCGGCAGCCATGCCTTTTTTATGTTTTGCCGCCGGATTGGCATAATCCTCCGTCATTGTCTTAATCACAATATCCCTGACACCATCAAGTACCCTGGTCGTCGCAGCATTGTCAAAATATACTTCCACGTATTTTTCCTCCGGTTTATTGTTCCAGCCAAAAACCTAGAATGGACAACACCGCCATTCCGGCTGTTTCAGTTCTTAAAATCCGCCTTCCCAGCGTTACCGGTTTGAATCCGGCCGCTGCCGCGTCCTCTGCCTCTTCGCGGTCAAAGCCGCCTTCCGGGCCGATCAAAATCCCGATCTGCATACCCGGCGATACCCGGCCAAAGATTTCCCTGGTGGCCGCCATTCCCTCTGCCAGTTCATAAGGCATCAGCTTTAAATCAAAGCTGCCGGCATAAGAACAGACTTCCTTTAAGGTCATGACCCGGGTTACCTCCGGAATCAGAAGCCGTCCTGACTGCTTGGCCGCACTCTCGGCAATAGCATTCCAGCGTTTGATTTTATTTTCTGCTCTCTTCCCTTCCAGTTTAACCACCGCCCGGCGGGTCGCCACCGGAATAATCTGACAGACGCCCAGTTCGACAGCTTTCTGGATAATCAGTTCCATCTTGTCCCCCTTAGGCAAGCCCTGAAATAGATAAAGGCGTGCCGGAAGTTCACTGTCTGCTTCATCAGCCGACAGAATCCGGGCGCGGATCTGTTCTGTCCCGATTTCCTCAAGCCCGCACACATAGCTCCGGGAAATACCATCGCGGACCCCAATCCTATCGCCTTGGCGGAGCCTTAAAACATTGCGGATATGATTGACGTCCGGACCGGTAATTATTACATCCCCAGCTGATATCTGAGCCGGTGTTACGAAAAAATGATACACATTTCCACCTCTTTATATTCTTTGGGCAGTAATGGACACCCATTCACCCTGATACGTAGTATCAACTATTTCCAATTCTTCATTCGCTTCTATTGCTTTTCTGACAGCTTCCTCTTTTGTATTAATAATGCCGGAGGTAATTAACATGCCGCCATGCTTCAGATGCACGGGAAGCTCTTTCTGGAGTACAATAATGACATCCGCAAGAATATTGGCCACCGCAATGTCATAACATTCATACCCGGCCAGATCCTTCATCTTCTGATCATCGATGATATTGCCCTGCATAACCCGGAATTGTCCGTCCGGGATATCATTGGCCGCCAGATTTTCATGCACCGCCGTTACCGCATTGTCATCAAGATCCGTTCCAAACACCGTTTGGGCACCCAGCTTCAGCGCCACAATCCCCAGAATTCCGCTGCCCGTACCCACATCCAGAACCCGCGCGGTTTTATCGACATATTTTTGCAGCTGCCGGATACAAAGCTGGGTTGTCTCATGCTTTCCGGTTCCGAAAGCAGTGCCCGGATCAATTTGGATCATCAGCTTATCCCGTTCTTTGTCCGGAATCTCCTCCCAGGTTGGTTTAATCAGAATATCATCCACCGTAAACGGCTTAAAGAACTCTTTCCAGTTATTAATCCAGTCCTTGTCGGCGGTCACCGATGAGGTAATTGTCCGCTCTCCCACATCCACATACCGGCTCAGTTCATCCAATCCCGTTTCGATCTCCTTGAGAATCCGTTCCAGATCACTTAAATCTTCCAGATAAAAACTCACCCTGGCCGTTCCATCATCCGGCGGCAGCTCCGGTAAAATATCAATAAACATTCCTTTAGTATCGGCCTCGGTCAGGGGCACATAATCTTCAATCTCAATTCCTTCAATGCCTATTTCAGCAAGCATACTGCCGATTAAATCAACCGCCTCCGTCGTTGTCAGCAGTGTGAATTTATTCCATCTCATAGGCCGCTCCTTTTCATCCACATAATATTTTCAAAAACAATATTGTCAGCACCAGAAGGATTACCGGCCGGACAATCCTTCTGCCGTTATGTACCACCATCCCGGAACCGATATAATGACCGGCAATACAGAAAATTCCGGCGGCAAGTCCAAGCGGGTAAAGCACGGTGCCATTTGCCACAAAGGCCGTCAGCGCCGCAATATTGGACGACAGATTGATGACTTTTGTTAAGCCGGATGCTTCCTTAAGGCTCATCCCGGCGGCTCCGGTCAAAACCAGCAAAAGCAAGGTTCCGGTACCCGGACCGTAGAATCCGTCATAGCCGCCGATAAAAAAAGCAGCCAGAATGGCCGACAGTGCCATCCTGCGGCCGGATACCGGTATTATTTGGGTTTCCTCTCCCAGCGTTTTATTTTTCAAAACATAAAAAGCAACCACCGGCAGAACTATTATCATCAGTTTTTCCAGTGTAGATTCGCTTGCCCGAAGCGACAAGCCGGCACCGATAAAAGAGCCGGTCAGTGAAGCTGCCGATGCCAGGATGGCCAGCCGGATCAGCATTTTGCCTTTCAGATACCCATTTTTCAAGTAACGGCCTGTGGATATGCTGGTTCCCAGCGCCGAACTCAGTTTATTGGTTCCCAGCGCCAGATGAGCCGGTACCCCGGCAATAATATAAGCCGGCAGGGATATTAATCCCCCGCCGCCGGCTATTGCATCTACAAAGCCCGCCAGAAATACCAGCGGGCATACAATCAAATATTGTGACATAGCTGCTCTCTTCTTTTTATTTGTCCGTATTCTTAAGGATAAATTCATCTGGTATCATATCACAGAATCCGTCTGTTTACAACCGTTGCATATAAAGTGGTTTAAAAAACCGCCTGGTGGATTCCTTCTGAAATTGTATAACTCAGCTGTCCGATTAATTCGTCAATATCGGGCGGGGTTACATACAAAGAACCAAACTCCGGTTCCAGCAGTTCACGGATCAGCATATACTGTTCTTCGGAGGACATGTCCCCGACAAAAGCTCCCATCGCCTTTGTTTTGCTGTTTTGCGACAAAACCTGAATCATTGCCCCGATGGTGTCATGAACAATCGCCGCCGCCCCGACCACGGTCGGAATACCAATGGCCAGCACCGGAATCCCCAGACTGTCCCGGGTCAGACCGTGACGGTGATTCCCTACTCCCGAACCAGGATGAATCCCGGTATCCGTCAGCTGGATTGTGGTTCCCAGCCGCCGGATGCTGCGGGCAGCCAGCGCGTCAATTACAATAAGCATGTCCGGCTCTGCTTCCCCGATTACACCTTTTAATATTTCTGCCGTCTCCATTCCGGTCTGCGCCATCACCCCCGGCACGATCCCGCTTAATATGGGCAGATCATGCTTTTTACAGAAGTCGGTTCCATACTGCTGGTTTAAATGACGGGTTACCTGCAGATGGCTCACCGCCTTGGGGCCCAGCGCGTCGGGTGTCACCGAGGAATTTCCCAGTCCCACCACCAGTATATTTAAATCCTTTACGCTGCCCCCGGCCAATGCCTTCATTTCCGGGTTCATCATGCTGGCTATCAGTGTTTCGATCTGCAATGCCAGCTCCGCTGCAATTTCTTCGTGATAGCTTTCATCCTTTTTAGAAAGCTGGTCTGCTTCCAGGGTAAGATAAGTGCCCAGTGGCTTTCCCATCGCGCGGGCTCCGTGCTCATCCAAAATTTTGACCTCTGTAAGCTTAACGCAGCTCTTGTCGTCATGCCATTCACGCAGCGAAACTCCTTTGATTTCTCCGCCGTCGCCCGGAAAGCTTTCCTTTTCCTCCAGCGCCAGGTCTGTCCGTATTTCAAAATTTGTCTTTGTCTTTTCCAACATCATTATTACCACCTTTCATGATCCTTGTTTTATTTGATTTCTTTTATTTTCTATCAAATAGCAGAAAATTATGCTTATATGGTTACAGTTCAGCCTACCGGCTGAGATAATTAAAAAAGTCATTATAAAATTGCCGATTTTTTTATGCTCTCATATAACTGGTTATCCACAGTAGTTGCTTTTCACATCTAGTTTTGTAGA
>Ga0153999_1000676_pt1 | contig 14491 bp, 13 predicted proteins | sample TSNC083MetaG_FD_104675 | JGI IMG/M metagenome (GOLD analysis project Ga0153999, IMG submission 104675) | Attine ant fungus gardens microbial communities from North Carolina, USA - TSNC083 MetaG | ecosystem: Host-associated > Fungi > Mycelium > Unclassified | place: USA: North Carolina, Lumber... | reverse complement strand
TACTGAGTAATTCTCCCCGAAGTTTGTCATAACTTGAATAGTTATGACAAAATATATTAGGGTTGCTCATATGACTATTTAACATCCACTCTTTAGGATTTTTTATTTCTAAAAAATTTTCTATTGTTGTTAAAACCGCCTCTGGATTAATCTGTTCTGCCTCTTTTATCAAGTGAAAATCTTCAATCCCTCGCTGTAATTCTTTATAACGTAAAGATAAGAGGATATGCCCAGAATGTGAAGGATAAACCATGCACAAATCTCCAATTGGAAGGGAACTTGTATTGTATCTTATGTCTTGGAGGGCGTTTTCTGGCCAACAGTTATACGCCCACCGAAGAAGGCCATCTGTTTTAAAATGATGTGCTAAAACACCCTGTAAACGTGTTTCAAGCAGGGGACTATGAAGAAAAGTATTGGGCTTATCCGGGTAGTTGCAAATATAATATTGGGTTTTACCTGGATGACTTTGTTGGAGTTCCCGATAATTATTGCAAGTACAATAGTAAGAGGTGACAGGATAATCAACATCTTCAATTAGTCTTTTTAGAACTTCTTCTTTGTCAAATGCTACTTTTACTTTTAAGGTAGGATCTATTGATTTAAGTATTGCCAAAGCTTGTTTAAATATTGGGATTTCATGTACTTTAGGCTCATCAGATATAATACGAACCTTATCCCAGATTCCCAATGATTTAAAATGTGCAAATATAGTTTTCAAGAAATGCTGTAAGTCTAATCTATCCTGAACAAAGTCAATTGTCTCGCTTACCTCATCATAGTAACGAATAACCAGTTTTTCTGGATGGTCAAGATCTTTTACTAAAGGAAAGAAGGGAGGATGCCAAACTCCTAATAATCCAAAAATATTTATCTCCTGACAAATCCCTGCCTTAAACATAATATCTATATAGCGATCAAGAATCGAAAAATCACATCCAATCTGCCCAGATTTATTTTTCTTCACCCTAATCATCGAATATTCATAAAGGTTGGCAGGATAATCTTTTACTATATAATTAAACCAACCTTTCCAAGGAATCTCTCCTGCAATGATTGTAATTGCTTTTTGGCCAAGTGCTGCCAAGCTCTTTGCCAATTCATCAAGCAAACGAAAATGTTCCTCACTCCAGAGTGGAACTTGAAAAGTACGTGCAAGATTAGACGGCTGTTGCCAAATATCAAGATTAAACTTTTGGGTCATGTCTTTAGGAAAACAATAGTCTCCGACATTGATGTTTAAACTCTTCGTTAATACTTTTTCATCCTTCCCTGTTAGTTCAGAACGGTAAAGGGTAATTTCAATAGGATAAGTACCTATTTTCGTCTCAGGATTAATGGGAACTTCCATATAAATCGGAGCAAAACGATCACCTGAGTAAGTTTTAGCTGTCTGATCGATCAACTTGTCCGCAAATTCGATATTTTCATTTCCTATATAGTAGTCCTCAAACTGAAGTTTCACGGGTAAATCAGACTTCACTTCAAGTCGATACATTGGAATTTCAATCTCGTCTGGTATAGAAAACTCTCTACCAAAAATAAAATGATTTTTAAGTCCATCATGCAGTAGTATTTGACAAGCAGCAGCACTATTTCTATATGCTTGTATATACTCTAATTCTTTCGGGTGTTCAGTTATCAATTGTGTAGACGCTCTATAGCTCTCAGGAACAATATAAGCTTTCATTTGCACCTCTTTCTAAGTAATACAAGGGTTCGGTTTCGAAAGTTTTTCTAAAATTTTCTTGCATTGCTCTTCATCAAATTTTTCAGGAATCATTTCTGAGAGTTGAGTTAGAGTCAGTTTCTTTATTATTTTTAACTTGCTTCTATCTTTCCAGTGAGGAAAGATCTGAAACAAGATTTCCAAGTTATTGCTGTCTTCAAGTAATTTTTCGATTGGATAGTCTGCTAGGTTCTCTAGAGAAGACATCTCCTCCTTGGTTTCCCAATTTATTTCCATCCATTCAACAACTTCCGAAAACCAACGAGAAAATCGTTTATCTGTCATCTCTTCACGATTTCCAAATTGTTTAGTGGCTAGGGATAATCCATGAAGCCCTTTTTGAAAAACATGCGCCTCAAATGGAACATCATGTTCTTCTAAAGCACGTAGGTATAGCAATGAATTTTCAATAGGGACAACATTATCTTCAAATGTTGAAAAAAGAAAAGTAGGTGGTGTATCCTTGCTTACACAGCCTTCCAAAGAAGGTGCATCAATTTTCATGACTTGAGCAAAAGATTTCAAGATAGCAGGGTAACCTAAAATACAGAGACTTGGCTTAACTGTTGACAGATTAGAAAGAGCAGCAGCTAAATGTCCTCCAGCAGAAAAACCGATTACTGCGATTTTCTTGATATCAATCTTCCACACTACCGCTAAATCTTGAATTTTTAGTATGGCTTTTTGTGCATCTTCAAGGGACTTTTCAAAACTGCGTCTATCTCCCACGTGATAGCGAAGCACACCTGAATGGTAACCTTGAGCAAGAAAATTCAAGGCTATTGGTTCTGCCTCTCTTTCGCTACAAAAAGAATATCCTCCACCAGGGATTACTAAAATAAAAGGTCGATTTCCTACACGTGAAAACTCCTCCCTATTTTCATGAAGATAAACTGTCAAACTTGCATTATCCTCAAAGGTAAAAATTTTAGTTTTCATCACTTTCACCTGCTCCGTTTTTAGAGATAAGCTCTTGATACCAGTAAAAACTATCTTTTTTATATCTGGCTAAAGTAAGGAGGTCTTCATCCGTACGATTAACATAAATAAAGCCATATCGCTTAACCATACCTTCATGTGTGCTTACTAGATCAATAGCACTCCAAGGACAATATCCAAGAACTTCAACACCATCTTCAATAGCTAATGCCATCTGTTCAATGTGTTCCTTCAAGTAGTCGATACGGTACTGATCATGAACAAGACCTTCCTCTGTCAAAGTATCATTTGCACCTATACCATTTTCAGTAATTAATAGAGGGATACGGTATCGAGAATAAATCTCATTCAAGGTAAAGCGGAACCCTTCTGGGTCAATAGGCCAACCAAATTCCGTCAAAGGTAAGTTTTTATTTTCCATAGTTTGGAAGAAACCCGGAATCCCAAAACCAGACTGTTGATCAAGTTTATTTTCTTTATCAAAATAGCTCCCAACGGTCATCGTATTATAGTAATTAAAAGCTATATAATCACAAGTACCCTGAGACAAGATTTCCTCATCTTCTCTCGTTACTTCTGGTGCTGCATCAATACTTTCCAAAATATGCCATGCATTATGATTGTATTTACCAAATACTGCCACATCTAAAAATAGCCAATTTCTCAATGCACTCATATTGAGGGCCGCCATTTGATCTGCTGGACTATTGGAAGCTGGATAAACACTAGCAATGTTAGGCGCAGGACCAATCTTCCCTTGATAATTTCCTTCATGGAAAATCTTGGTAACCATTGCCTGCGCCACCAACATATGATGATTTTCTTGAAATTTTTCCTTCATACTTTTTTGACTTGTACCAATAACTGAGCCCGCTAATGCCATTACATTCTGTTCATTGATGGTTTGCCATAAAGGTACATATTGTGCAAAATGATCAAATAACTCCTGACAGTAACGAGAAAATTCTTGTATTGTTTCACGATTTTGCCAGCCTCCTTTTTCTGAGATATAAAGTGGCAAATCAAAGTGGAAAACAGTGACAACAGGTTGGATTTCATTTTCACAAAGTAACTTGATCAGTTTTTTATAAAATGCGATTCCTTCTGGATTAACCACACCATCTGGCATTACTCTACTCCAAGAAATTGAAAATCTATATGCTTTCAATCCTAATTCTTTAAAAAGTATTACATCTTCCTCAAAACGATGAAAATGATCAGAAGCCACTTTAAAATCAGTTGTCCCTTGAGGAATCTCCTTTACGTCCTGAACTGAAGGTCCTTTTCCTCCTTCATTCCAAGCGCCTTCAACCTGATAGGCACTTGTTGATGCTCCCCATAAAAAGTTTTTTGGAAATTTATTTGTCAATGAACCCTCCTTGTGCTGCCCCAATAAGATTAGCATCTGCTTTAAATTTTGCAGCCTCAATCAAAATAGGCTGCAATGTCTCCTGTATAACTGGTGCGGTCGTAAATATTTTTTGGTATGCTTCTTGAATTTTATCAATAAGTAGTGCTTGCTGACTAATACCACCACCAATCACGATTTTATCAAGATCAAGTATCGTCTGTAGATTGAAACAAACACTAGCCACTTCTTCGCAGTATCTTGAAAATAATTGCTCTGCTTTCCTATTATTTGTATTATGCAATACTTTAAAAACCGTAGGTCCATCATCTTCAACCTCAAGATACTTAGCCAGCAAAGTAATGAGTTTTACCGCAGAAAGTCCAATCCCTACAAATGATTCTACATCAAATATACTCCGATCTCGAATCCAGAAACTTACTTCTCCCGCTTGATTTCTTATCCCTTTATAAAGTTTTTTATTAAGGCAAAGTCCCATCCCTACCCCAGTCCCCAATATAAGAGCCGCCCCATTTTTTATTTGACTGAGATTTCCTAAAGCCATTTCTCCCAATGTTGCAGCCTTGGCATCATTTTCAACAAAAACTTCCCAGTTATCTCCTATTCCCCAACTATAAATCAAATTTTTCAAATTAACATCATTCAAGTATGCCACAGCACCTCCATGAAGAATTGTCCCTGATTTATCAACCGATCCAGGCACTGAGAAAGCAATTTGAGTGAAAGAAGTGATATTTAGATAGTCTTCAATTATTTCTTTTAATTGTGTAATAAATTCTTCAAATTTTGTAGGTGTACGAAAATTTTTCTTGTTTATAAGTTTTCCATTGTCAATAACTCCTGTTTTTATTCTTGTTCCCCCAATATCAATTCCTAAAATCATTTTCCCCTCTTCTTATGCTTGTATTTCATCTTTCATATGTTCTAATTTTGACTCTTTTTTATTTTCTTGTTCTACAGCCACCTCAAGTTCATATTCCTTTTTATCCGCAATCTTAATAAATGGATACCACATCACGATACCAATTAACATACAAATAATCATCAAAATAGTATAATTAAGTCCCCCTGAAAGTGGCATTTTTACAAAAGTTGGGGTTGTCCACGGTAATAGACTCATTGTTGGATTAAGAGTGATTGGCAATATAGTCGTTGTCAATCCCCATGTAACGAATCCTGCAATTAACTGCGTGAAGATCTGTGGAATGAAGAAAATAGGATTTAAAATGATTGGCATACCAAACATAATAGGTTCAGTAATATTAAACAAGGCTGGGACAAATGATAATTTCCCAAGTTGCTTCATTTTTGCTGATTTGCTGCGAATCATAAAGAAAGTTACAAACCCCATAAATCCTGCTGCGTACATTCCCATGTAAATAACTGATGGGATAAGAAACGGAAGATTTTCTCCTTTTTGGAAGGCCCCAATATTTGTAACAATCATTGTCATTGTAATCATACCCAACGGCCCTTGCAAAACAGCATTGTGGATTCCAAAGAACCAAAGAATAGCTAATAATTCTACAATAAAGATGATTGATAAAGGACTTGCAGCTAATGAATTTAGAGGAGCACTAATCACATCAATAAAGAATTGGAAAATAGAACCGGAAGCAGTGAACCCAAAGAGCACACGTAAAATAAACACAAGTACAAAAATAAGAGTAACCACAAATACTGGAGCTAAGGATTGGGTAACCATCGGAGGGACACTTTCGGGGAGTTTCAACATCATTTTCTTTTTAGAAAGGAACGCATATAGGCGTGTCACTAAGAGTGCTGTAATCATACCGATGAAAAGACCCTGTCCCCCTAAAAAGTCAAGTTTCAAAGCACCGATAGCTTGAGTGACTTGTTGACCATCTTTCATGACAGTTGTGGAGATAGATTGAGGCATCAGCATAATAAAGCTTGCTAAGGAAATCAAAGCTGAATTTCTTTCGTTTGCTTCAAGTTGTTTAGCATATGAATAAGCCAAACTATATACAACATAGAGCGAAAAGACCCCTGTTGCTCCATTCGTAATTGCCTCAACGTGAGGGTAAATTCCTATTTTGGTCAAAAATTCAATCCAAGCAGGAATAGGAAAATTCCCAATAATGGTAATAAAAGCAATACCCAATGTAATTGGACTCGTGCGAATAAACCCTTCCATAAGTGCAGCTAAAACTTTATTTTGCTGTAAACGTGATGCTATTGGTAATAATTTATTATTTAGAAAAACTTCTAATTTGCTCATTTTTTTACTCCTAATATTTATAATGAAATAATTAATTCATCTTCTTGACCATAGGCAACAATATAGAACCTAAATTCCCCTGCTTCAAAATGTAGGTCACCTTCATTATCATAAAATGAAAGATTTTCTTTTGAAATGCATACAGATAATTCTTCTTTTGTTTTTGGTTTTAATTTTATGAATTGACTTGCAATCAATTTCCGGAAAGGCTGTACAATTGATGCAGACATGTCTCTCATGTAGATGTGAACAACTGTATTTGATTCTTGCTCTGAAAAATTCTTCAAGCAATAAGTTAATTTAATCTGCCCACTATCATCAAATGAAACTTCTTTTTTGCTATTCAACCACCCTATTTCACTTTGAGTGTAGGTTAGCCCAGCACCAAAGGCATACAAAGGGGTATTAGACTCATCTGTATATTTTGAAACAAATCGAATATCTTTATTTTTTTCATCCAAAGGCCTTCCTGTAGTATTTTGAGAATAATAGATGGGAATTTGCCCTTCACTTCTAGGAAAAGTCATCGTAAGCTTCGCACTAGGACTTGCTTGACCACTGAGCAAGTTTGCAATACCTTGTCCACCCATTGTTCCTGGGTACCATACCAAAAGTAAACCAGACAAGCAAGCTTCAATTTCTGTCAATACCAATGGGCGGCCGGTATACAAGAGCCCAACAATCGGCTTACCTAAGCTCGCTAAGGCTTTAATCAGTCGAAGCTGCTTTTTAGCTAGGGTTAACTTAGCTTTAGATGCACCTTCGCCACTTTCTAAAAATTGCTCACCAACAGTTAAGAGGATGACATCTGAATCATTTGCAATTTCAAGTGCTTCCTCAATTAACTTTTCCTCATTTTCAATTGGCCCATTTAAGTGCTCGATTCCTGCCTTTAGTGGGCCAAAACTTTCATATGAGTCAAACAAATTATAACCTGCGGTGAAGGATAAGTTTTCTTTAGGAAAATTCTGTTCTAAACCTTCCTTTAACGTGACTGTATCTTGAGCTTTCCCACTGACAGAGGCCCAGAATCCCAAGGTAAATTTACCCTTACCATAAGGACCAACAACAGCTATTTTCTGGTGAGCATTTAACGGTAGAATATTTTCTTCATTTTTCAGTAGAACACAACTTTTTTCAACTAACTCGACTGCTGTTTCTTTTGCCTCATTAGTTAGAAATTCACCAGTGTTTTCTTTATCGAGTCCTCGGAAGGGATTTTCAAAGAGTCCAAGTTTATTCTTTAACTCTAATATACGCCATACTGCTTCATCTAATAGCGACTCTTCTATTTCACCAGATAAAATGAGGAGTTCTAAATTATTCGCATATGTCGAGGTCATCATATCAAAGTCAACGCCCGCTTCAATTGCTGTTTTAGCAGATAATTTCGCATTTTTCGTGAAACCATGTGCCTGCAGCTCTTCAATTGCAGAATGGTCTGAAACCAAAGGACCAGAAAACTTAAATTTTTCTCTTAAAATATCGCGGTTAAGCCATTTATTTCCAGTAGAAGGGACGCCATTTAAAACGTTGAAGGCTGTCATCACTAAAAGAGTATTTGCCTCAATTGCTGCTTGATATACTGGAAGATACTCATTAAATAAACGTTGATTCGACATGTCTACTGTATTGTATTCACGTCCTGCCTCAGGTGCACCATATGCAGCAAAATGTTTAATACATGCAGCTACATGATTCTCAGAAAGCAGACGACTTTCTTCTCCTTGATAACCAGAGATAACACTTTTCGCAAATGATTTTCCTGTATATACGTCCTCACCTGGAGACTCCATCACACGGCCCCATCTGGGATCTCTTACCAAATCCAACATAGGTGAAAAGATACAATGAATACCAGACAGATAGCTTTCTTTTGCAGTAAATTCTGCTGCTCTTTGAATTAAATCAAAGTCATAAGAACCAGCTTGGGCAATCGGCAAAGGGAATATTGTCCGAAACCCATAAATAATATCTGACATGAAAAGTAGCGGGATGCCGTGCAGACTATTCTTCATAGTTTTCTGTTGAATCTTCCTTAACTTCTCAGGATCATTAATATTATAAATAGAGCCAATCTGATGAATATCAAGGTCATCAGGTAAACCCAAATCCTTAATTGGACCAGTAGGAATAACACCACTTTCTGTAAATAGGTCTCCATTAAGTTGAACTGTTTGAGCAATTTTTTCTTTCAAACTTAAAGAATATAAAATTTTTTTTAGTTTGTTCTCTTCCAATCATTTACTCCTTTTTCATAGATAAGCACTTTCATTTATTATTATAATTTTTTTTAAAATTTTTTTATATCATTTTTTTTGGTTTTATATCAAAAAAAATTATTACTATTATCATTACTACTTAAAGTAATAAAAAAAAACAAGTAATATATACCTGGATAAAAAATTTTTGTCAGCCATACACAAGATATCGTTATTTACTAATCAACTCTCCTAATCATCTATAAGTTTTTTTATAAATTCCAAAGTCTCTTTATAACACTTTTGTGATTCATATAATGAGTAGTCGAATTGATATTCATGATTTATTGTTTTATTATAGTTTTAAAAAATAAACCTTGAACAGGAATATTTAATTCCTCTAGCTTCTTCTTAAATTCAATTCCTTGATCCTGAAAAGAGAAAGCATTACCATCTGTAATATAAATTGCAGGAAAATTAGAGGACAGATGTGAAACAAGACTGACTTCCTCCAATTTAGAACTATTACTCCAATTCCTACTTCCTAATTCTGACCAGGCAACAGTATTCACAAAAAATTTCATGAATCGCCTGTTTTACTCTTTTTTTATCACCTGCAACAAATCTACCTCCATGTATCCATACGAGTACTGGTAGTCTCCTTTGCTTTTTTTCGGATAATAAATATCAAATGAATTATTTTTATATTGATATATATATTGTTTATCTTTTATTAACGAAAACTCATGTTTAGCTTTTTGGTAATTTTTTTGATCGGTTATTTGAACTTCAGACCTAAATGTGTGACGGATCCCCCAAGCCCCAGGTTTTGGAGAACTATTAAATACAATAATCAAGAATAAATTGATTCCTAACATAATTACCAACCCCCATAACAAACCTCTTAAAAAATCTTTTCATATATAATTAAAATATTCTTTCTCTAACTATGTTAAGTATACAATTATGATATATTTCAAGTAAATTGAAACCGCTTTGATATAATAATACTTATATGTTAGAATAAGAATAAGAATAAGAATAAGAATGAGAATGAGAATGAGAATAAAAAAGAAAAAGAGGTGAACTAATGGAGTATGAAGCACTTTTAACAGTGGCTAAAAAACTGTATGATAAATTTCTAATTCCATTTGCAATTATTAATTCTAAAGACGAGATTATTTTTCCAGAGGGTATAAATAGACCTGAGTGTTACCTCAGAAGCGAATATTTGACTAAAGTAGATAAAACTAAAATTATTTTCTACGAACATAAAAACCACTTCTTTAGTATTTTCATATGTGATTTACAAGGCGCAAAAGATTGTAGGGTGTTAGTAGGGCCTTGTGGCATTTTAGGTTCATCCAAAAATACTTATCGCTTTCAAAATCATGATTATATCGCAGGGATTCATTACTCAAAAGAAAGTAAAAAAAGTTTTATTGAATTTATAGAGCTACTTTATGCATTATTAACAGGTAAAACTTCTCTTAATACTAATTATAAATGGTTTACTAAGCAAAATAATGATACGATTGATATTGATACCAGTTTAGAACAAAATTTAATTTCCAGAAGAAATGATGGTTCTTCACTTGACTCTTACGAGTTTGAAAGAAGATATATTGAGGCTATTAGAAGAAACGAACCAGAAAAATTGGAATGGATATTCAAAAAGATGTCCAGTACTTATGATGCAAAACTTTCGATAAATAAGCTAGAAAGCTTGAAGTATAAATGCGCAGCATTGATTACAATCTTAACAAGAGTCAGTATAAATAGTGGTGTCCCAATACTTCAAGCATACAGCCTCTCTGATTCTTTAATACAAAACCTAGGCTCAATTAATTCGTCCGATGAATGTCTGGTTCATATAAAAGAATGCTCCTTTCATTTTGTGAGACTCATCCATCAATTCCCTTATTCAGAAAAATCATATCTTGTCAAGCAAGTATTGGATTATATTTCTGAACATATTTATGAGCAAATAACATTAAGCGATTTATCAGAATTTACACAAAAAAACTTAACGTACCTATCCTTTGAATTTCGAAAAGAGGTTGGATTAACTATACATAAATATATTATTCAAAAAAAAATAGATGAAGCAAGACATCTCTTGTTATTTACATCTCATAGTTGCAAAGAAATTGCGGCGCTTTTAAATTTTTCAAGTCAAAGTCATTTCATACACACCTTTAAACTCTCAGAAAATTTGACTCCAGTTGAATTTAGAAATTCTAATTTCTCATCTATGATATAACTTAATAATTTGATATTTTATATTAGGTTTGTAGAGCTGTCGATTAGTTCATTTGTTGAATCGCTTGATGTTTTATATTGGATTGATGTTGCTAAAAACGAACATGACTTCGCTGTCATTTAGGCATAGGGAACTATTATTGAGAAAAACTTTCGTTTTGAAAATTCTTCTACTGGATTTAAAAGCCTTAAAAACGCTTATTTTCTTTTACAAAACCTTTCAAATATTTAATACTTTTTGGACTTGAAGATACTGTTCAATATGCCTACTACCTTGTTATCTTTATCCGAAACATAGTCATTTCTCCGCCCGCAGATTGTACAATAATTTGAACAAAATTTTTCGTACCCACAAAGCGGACAAGGTGAAACAACTATTACAATTTCATTTTTCATAACTTTCCTTGATAAATAAGTCCTTGTATACTTCTTAGTCTTAACTGAGCTTTATAAGAACTACTTAGCTTCAAGCTCAACATAATCTCACCAGTAACATCATCTTCAGATTTCACCTCAACAGGATAGCTATTACTGCATAACAGCTCATGAATTTCATCATCGGAGAAAAGGAACTTAACATTCATAATCGTTTTTTCAGGTGGAAATTTTTTCTTTCGTAAACAATATCTCCAAGAGTCAACCGGAATACTAACCTGATTAACTGCACAAAATTTTGTCATGCTCATATTCTTTTTTTCACAAAAATCTGTAATTTTAGTCCAAAAGTATTCTGGTGTCATAATGGATTTCCTCTATTTCTTGATAATTTAATTTTATCATCGAAAAATTTTTGACGTGAAATAATTTCATTTTTAAGACCATGGCCCAACCATTGGTATATCTATATTTTTGGAAGTTTCATAGTTATTATTTACCATCGAAGTTTGTAAGAATTGAAGGTCACTTGTTAACTCTTTTTCATTAAATTTTTGGTTAGAAAACCGCTCCTGTAAGAAGTGTCCAGGTTGAGATTTACTATTTTCTTTTAGTTGAATAAGACTTTTACCGGTAAGGCTAACCCTAATTTCTGTATCAAGTGCTGCTAACCAGAACCGATTCATCTGAGAGACAAAATATCCCTTAGGATTTTTTATTGGGTCCCCTTTTCTTTCCGCCTCTTTAATTGCAAAATGATACTTTATGAGTTCATTTTCCAAATCTTCTGCCCAGAACTCTCCCGTGAGCTGTGGTGTTTTTGACAATGGAGAGTTCAATTTCAATAGGAGTTCATACTTTCTCTCAATTTTTTTCTTTGTTCTGAAGATAATATCTTGATAATCTTTTGCATTCTCACCAATTCTTGACAGTTCCACAACTGTTCTTGGGGTTAAAAAAGAATGATTTGAACCTTGAATAAAATAATCTTGAGTAGTCAGTGTTTTTCCGTATCGATTAGTATCATTATTAGTTGTTATATTTGATTGGTTATATATGGGTAATGCTGCTGCCATTTTGACAGCATCGGAGCTGTCATTTTGACAGCCTGACTGTTCATGGGCGTTCTCAGACTTTATAGCTTCTAAACCCTTGTTATCACTCATGCTGTCATTTTGACAGCTAAGAGAATTTCCGAGAGTTTCTTGTTCAAGTTGATACAGAATTTTTTTTACGGCTTCGTTGATTTCATCGTTAATGATTGCTTCATTAAAATCTTTAAAGTTTAAAACAAGTTGTTCGGCTCTTACTTTTGCTTGAGCTTTTGCGTCAGAATTGAACGATTTTTTCTTTCGTTGGTACTCAGTCAATGTTGAATCTTCAACTTTAGGATTAAAATCTAACCATTTTTTGAGTTCCCAAGTGATGCGCGTGACAATGACCGCCTGCCATTTTTTTACAAATTGTTCAGAATAATACCGATCTAGTGCTTCATAATCAAGAGAATACCAGAGCGTTTTATCTTTAGAAATTTTATTTTTATCGTCTCTCTTGAGTACAATTTTCGCTTGTACAAGCGACTTAACGACTCTTGTGAAAGTTGATTCAGAAAAGTGATAAAACTCTTCTAACCACGAAGGAACGAGTTGATTACGACTTGATTTAAGTGTTTTGAAGATATACATTCGGTGTTCATCTTCTATCCACCCTCTAACAGGCTCACCATTAGCCAGCTGGGTTTGTAACTTTTGTTGGATCCAAAAATCTAAACGATTAATGAACATGTACTGCTCCGGTGAAAAAACTAGCAGTAACCGTTCATCTAATTGGAAAAAATGCTTCTGATTGCGAAGCACTTCACTCGCCGAATATCGGGGAGTAGGGACATTATCGGTTGACATAATTTTTCCCTTCTATTTTTGATATAATATTTATTAAAGGAGTTTTTAGAACAGATGAATATTAATGATGAAGCATTAAATGCAGCTTTAGCTCTAACCAAAGGACAGCTAGCGCACTTTTTAGAACAAATGGTAAAACACCATCATTATCACTATGCTTACATTGAACTAAAGGACAATTTTGAAGCTCATTTTGAAGAGTTAAAACGTTTAGCTAATACTCACAAAGAAATAGAATTTCCTCAAATTTCCATGTTAATGAGCAGTTTTCAGCTTTTTCACGATCAACTCTTAATTTATGCTCAGGCCACTGATGGCACTGAAAAAAATGACCAACTTTTGAAACTCTGTCAAATTGCGGCTGATCATTTTAACATCTCTATTCCTGAAACTTACATCCTTGATTTAAAATCGGAACTTTTGTAGTGTTCCTTTTTTTTATTTACTTAATTCCATTTCATCTCTTAATCTTTTCAAGCTACTTATTTCAATTTGACGAATTCGCTCTCGCGTCAATTTCAATCGCTCTGCAATTTCCTGTAAAGTATAAGGGTGCCCCTCAAAACCATATCGAAGTTTTATCAAGAGCTGTTCACGTGGCCGAAGTACTGAGATTGCTTTGAATAATCGTTGATTCAAACACTTGTTTTCAAAATCAACTTCCAATTTCCAACCCTCAATGTTTGTATCTTTATAGCTGACAATTGATGTGATCGATTGTTTATCCTCACAATAACTTTCCCAAGCTTCTATAATTCTAGCTTTGGAGCTTCCTCTGTTTCTAGATTTTTTTCCTCTTAGTTCCAGTTGGGCTAACTCTGAAATTTGCCAAAAATCTGCTTCTTCCAACACAGGATTTTGATGATGTTTTGCGAACTGATGAGTATATGTTTTTCTCTGCGCCACAAAATATTCGTCACGTTTTTTAGCACTTTTTGTTTGTTCAAAATCTTTTCTTAAGTGTCCACAACTCTTGGTCTTACCGTATTTGATACTATCTATTCGTATCTTAGGGCACAAGTTCCCACAAGAACATTTCGCTTTCACATATGAAAATCCGTTGATAATATAAACCTCAAGGATGGTCAACTCGTGAAATTGAGACCCAACCAAATTAATAGTTAGATTTTTTCCCATGTGTCACTCCATTCTTTAAGGGTCAACCCTCGAACGTGAATTCTTTTTCTTTTGTCAAAGTAACCAACACTTTCCTGATTGATCCATAGCTGATCTTCTTTTGGTTCAAAACTCGCTTCTTCATAGAAACTGACCATTACCTCATGTTTAGTTTGACGGATCGCAATGGATAACTCATTAAAGATATAATTGGCTGTTTTTTTATCGATTACCATATTCCTTCTCCCTCCAGGTGATATAAGGCGATGATTTCGTCTACTTTATAATCACGATCAATTAAGTCATCATGAATACATGAAACGCCTTTTTTACTGACAATTTTCCTTAAGCCAAAGG